>Ga0265295_1007004_pt1 | contig 13237 bp, 15 predicted proteins | sample Munlansysbiofilm_FD_192503 | JGI IMG/M metagenome (GOLD analysis project Ga0265295, IMG submission 192503) | Leachate microbial communities from a municipal landfill in Southern Ontario, Canada - Methane capture system biofilm | ecosystem: Engineered > Solid waste > Landfill > Unclassified ... | reverse complement strand
CGTATGGGGAAAGACTACATAGACATTTTCAACGAGGTGCTAGGGTGTGGAGGAAACGATAGCTAGCCCTACAGTCTACTTGTTTGCAGGCTGTAGTATGTCTGTACATGGTGGCGGGAGTACTTGTGCGCAGATAGCTAGGGCCTATGTGCGCGCAGGCTACAATGTGATTTTCTTCTCTCCTGAAAGCCCTATGCATCCTGTCGTGCATGGTGAGGTTGTCGAGGTACGGACTGACTGGTGCGATTATGGCAAACTCAAGTCCGAAGCAACTGCAGATGACATACTGCATATTGCTTTGCCTTGTGTGGAAGCGGAATGTATGTTGGCAGACTTTGGGGGCCACGCACTATACCATTGCAGGGACAACTGGGATATTTGGTACAATCAAAGCAAACATGCCCCAGATTGGCGTTGGTATGTACCGGGCCTTGAAGGACAACTTATCTATGATGTGGACATATCCTATGGGGTTTCACCGGCGCTGCAATACTATATTGGTGCAGATGCTGTATTGAGCAATGCTTATGACCCGTGTATCTTCAAGTGGGTAGACCATAGGCCTCCGGTGAAGCGTGCTGTCCTTTGGGGGTTTAGTGGCGGGTTTGTTGACTTCACTTTGATACAACAGGTTGCAGCACTGACGCCAGATATAGAGTATGTCCTTATCGGCGACGGTGGAGGGCCAGTAGATGACCCTGATACTAATGTAAGGTTCCTAGGGCCGAGGCAGATAGATGAGCTACCTGCTATTGCTGAGCAGTGTGATGTGGGGTTGGTATTGCGGCATGGCCCTGTTGCAGAGTATATGTGTCCCATCAAGTCCTGGGAGTACTTGGGTAGCGGCCTTCGGTTTGTATCTGCAGGTTATGACTACCCCAGCAGTGACTATAATCCGGCTTGTACAATAAGCCCGTCTACAGAATCGCAGGATATAGCGGCGACAATCCGAAATGTGTACGAGCTTATCCCAGAGTTGACTGAAGAGCAGGCGGCAGAGCATACTTGGGATAAGCGGGTAGAAAGAATACTGCTAGACTTGAGGGCGATAAGCTGATGGAACCGATTATTATTGATGGGAAAGCCCTCGAGACACGTAAGCGAATAGACTTTGGGAGTGATTACTACACCGAGGCCGAGCTAGCTGCAATGCCAACAGTGACTGTGGGCAGGTATGTAGCAATGCATCGAAGTGCCAATATAGATTACCATACCCACATAACGATTGGCGATAATGTTGTGATAGCACGCGGTGTTACAATATTGACGCATGATGCGCCTCCGTTACTGTGGGGATTGCCGGATAAGTTTCTTCCTGTAACGATTGGTAGCAATGTATTTATAGGGCAACAGTCCTTCATCCTTAGAGGTGTGACTATAGGCGACAATGTTGTGGTAGGCGCGTGCAGTGTGGTGACAAAAGATATACCGTCAAACACCGTTTGGGCAGGCAATCCTGCGCGGTACATCAAGACTATTGAGGAGTACTTGGCACAGCATGTTGTGTCAAACTAGAGGGGTATTGCATGACAAAAGGGCGCGAACCCGAAAACAGTAGTTGGTACGATACGTTCTATGCTGATGGGGGTTGGGCACGCAATATTCAGGCTGAGGTACAACGTTTGAAGAGCCTTTTGTTCGACAAGATTGACCTAGCCCTAGGGCGGCACGTGATAGATATAGGTTGTGGCATGGGCGTCCAAGCGGAAGCTATCAGGCAGCTAGGCTACAAAGTTACCGGTGTGGACTTCTCCAAATCCGGTATAGCGGCAGCCAAGCGGGACTTTCCCGAGGTGGAGTTTATTCTGAAGGACGCGGCGGACTTGGGTTATCCCGATGACCATTTTGATATGGCCTTTCTGCACGGCATGTCTTGGTATCATTATGAGTTGGACGATGTATGTCTGCAGCGGTCGAAAGAGTTAGTGCGTATGGTCAAACCGGGTGGCTACATTGCTCTGCTGATACGGACGGACTTCACTGGGAACAGACATTTCAGTAGTGGTATCCACCTCAACAAGCTATCCGCATATACTAACCTGTTCTCCCGGCTTGGCAAAATAGTTTTATGCACTGATTGGAACGGTACTCCTCTGGTTGATGATGAACAAGCCGTCGGCAAGCGCAGTATTGTGATAGTCGCGCAAAAGTAGGAACCAAAGTCCGAACCAAAGAAGACGAAGAAGCAGAAAGCAATGGTGGACACAGATGATAATAGCCGCTGATGTAGGCGGAGACCTATCTGCCCTGAAGCGTGTAACCGATAGCAAACGAGACTGGATGGTCTTTGTATCGGCAGATTCCCTTCTAGTCAAGAAGACTGCCGTACCTGTCCTGAAGGCAGCGTCGGAAATAGGTGGAGTGATAGATGATAAGAGGGCTAGCCCGTACTTTCTCCGTAAGCTAACAGAGCCGCTCAATACCGGTTGGTGGATAACAAACCTTCTCATGTGTGAAGGGGAAGTCAGGGATAGGGAAGACCTGCATGAGAAGCTACAGGACAATGTTACTAACGATGTTATTTACCGGATAGGGGACAGTACCGCGCTGCGTGCTATATCTATGGATTCACCTGTAGCGGTAACACCGGGCCTGTTGTATGACCGTATGGGGCCGTGGGAGTTATCCGGCAGGCGGGTATGGATACATGGGGGTTCCGCAGTAGACCAGTGGAGAGTGTTTGCAGAGTTACTGGTGGCAGGTATTGGGGTAGAGGGAATAGTATTCGACAGCGCGTTCTGGCGGAGGAAGGCTGACCAGAGGTGGACAGTCTGCCGCAATATCTACCAGTGGACGCGTGAGTTCCGTAACAAACCGGCTAAGTGTGCGGTGGAAACGTTGAGGAATGTATATGACTTCTGGAGAGAAATCCGCGCCAGCCTCGGTGAAGTTTGACCGGGACGCAAAGACGGGGATGTATGGCTACCCCAGGTGGCCTTACTATGCCCATGAGTGGACTAACACTGTGGTGGGGGCGGTTATCGGTTGTGAGCTGATGGGCCATGCCTTCAGTGAAGATGATATGTGGATAACTCCAGAGGTGGCAGGTATTGTCACAGGAGTACCGGCAAGGAACCTGGAGTTGCGCTGTTGGGCCAGACATTTCGGTATGCGGCAAGCTTGGACATGGTCGCATATCTACAAGGTGCAGACTGAAATCTACCTGTACCTACCCGAGCTAATGGTACACTGTCAAGATGTTCTAAGCGTTCACTCGCGACACTACCTGAATGTGGTGCGGCAAATATTCACTGACAACATGCAGAGGCGGCACAAGGTACTGAAGCGTACACGGTCAGAGTTCCGTGGTCTCAGTCTGGCCTCCCACAAGCTGGAGGACATACTGGAAATGTCGGGAAAGATAAAGTTCAAGCGTGTGTTTGGTAAGGCTTACCCGTACTCCGAAATGGGCACCATGTTAGAGCGCGGCCCCCTGGGAGTAGCATACGCAGAACTGACAGGAGGCTACCCCCATGTCCCGCCACGATGATTTGTTTGCAGAAGAGCAGGTAGAACGCGCTAAGGGGAACCTTGCACGTTTGGCTGACCTAGCTAAGCGCATGAACGACTTGCCTGCCGACAAGGAAGAGTCTCGTGAGTTGGTAGTGTCTGGTGTGATACGGGAGTCCCGGTCACTGGCCCGGACTATGGCATGTGGTAATCTTACTGAGACGCAAGCTGCTATTGCTATCATGTTGGGGCGGGGGCTACTGTACCAAGAGGCAGCTAATGCACTGGACATAGACGAAATGGACATACACGAGTGGAATACTACGGTGCCTGACTTCCGTGGGTGGGTGAAATACTTCCGCAAGATAATGCAGGAGGAACAGTGGGGATATGCTGTACGGGAGTTGCAGGCATTGGCTGACCGCAGCGATGATGACCGCACGTTGATGCGGCTTATTGAGACACGTTTGAAGATAGCCTCTAAGCCGGATGAGGAGGAGCGGTTTGAGCGGGAACTTGCGTTGAAGAGGCGTGCCCAGGAAATGCGGGAGACAGAGACTGCGCAGCGCATCAAGCGTTCGTTTGATTTACCGCCGGGTTCGGTGATAGTAGATGTGGTGGATGGGGAGGCGGAGGATGCGGAAGCCGCAGGAGAGGAAGATAGAGATGAGTAAGGGGGTAGCATTACTTTTGCCTAGAACTCGCTTAGAACGCTTCCTCGTGGCAGCAATCGGTATTGTGTGTATGAGAAGCCACTGGTAGCGCATTCAGGGGTATGTGTTATCCCGCCTCTGCCGAGACCCCCGCTTGCCTCCCTCAAGCGGGGGTTTCATTTTGTCTGCGTCCAGAACACGGGGCTTGCAATTGTGTAGAAAGTGTGGTATAATGGCGAACAATGCTTGATAAACAGCTACAAAAGAACAGAATACTCGTACCTTTCAGCAACGAAGGTGCGATTATCCCCAAGTCACTCTTCAACGACTATGGGCGTGTCCTGCTACCTGAAAAGTGGACGCGCAACGATTGGCGTGCCTTGTCCAAGAACGAGAAGATATTCCTCTACCGGTGCATAGCCGACTTTGGCTTCTGGTTCAGGTGGGTATTCCTCCCTCACAAGGCGGCTATGGAAGAGGGTATGACCGAAGAAGAGTTGAACACAATCTACAGTGACGGGTTGCCTGCGTTCATGACCGAGTACTTCTCCGACATACAGGCTGCCTGCCCCATGACTCTACTTGCTTCAGAAGACAAGCCGAAGCATAGCGACAAGTGGCGCATGTGTAGAGTGTTTGGCACGGGCATGTTCAAGTCCACAATCACCTGTGAAGCTTGGCCGATGTACCTGATAGGGCTGAACCCGAACGTTAGCATACTGTTGGCGGTACGCACGAAGGACAAAGCGGAACGGTTCATAGATGTGGCCAAGAGTCACATTACCCGTAACGAACAGTTCCAGTGGGTACATGGTACGTTGCGGCCCAGTGAGGGTAAGTGGCGCGGTGATTGCATAGTAGTGGAGAGACATCAGGATAGAGTATCTCCCACCTTGGAAATAGCAGGCTACGAAGGTGCTATCGAGGGTATGCGGTATGACATAATCATAGGTGATGACCTTGCCGATGTGACGAATACCCGCACAGAGGAAGCCTGCAACAAGCTAGTGGAGTGGGTAGACGAACCATTGTATAGCCGGTTGAACCCCAGACGGCGCATGTTCATGCTGATAGGCACTCCCCACAACGCCAATGACCTGTACGCTAAGAAGAAGAAGGAAGCGCAGTTAGAGGGGACATGGGATTACAAGGAGGTTCCTCTGGTACGGGCGGGCACATGGCCTCCGAGGAAGAAAGACCCGAACGGGCCTCTGAGTGTTGAGAACCTTATCATGCCGGAAGACATTGAGAGTGCATGGCCGCAGTGGTGGACGGTAGAGCATATTATTGAAGACTATGTGAACAGTCCATCTGCTTTTGCCAGAACACGTATGTGTCAGGTGCGCGACCCAGATAGCAAGTGGTTCCCGATGCATGTGGTGGAGGCGGCTAAGGCTGATGGTGGTATGCGTGAAGACCATGAGCAGGTCAAGCCAGTACTGTCGCGGTGGCCAGTACAAGTAGGTATCCCCGAGGAAGGTTCAGTACTGTGGGATATGTACACAGGGGCAGGTTTTGACATCAGTAGCATGTTGCGTGTCATATCGGTAGACCTTGCAGCTACTGACCCGAGGCCTGGTGCTGACCCCGACTACACTGTGTTTCAACTGTGGGGGCATGACAGGGACACACAAGCGCGGATTATCCTCAACCAGTTACGCAGGCAGACAGGCGACCCAAAAGTGATAGAGCAAAGCCTGCGGGAGTGGGTACAAGCATACCATCCCCACAAGCTACTGGTAGAGGCTAATGCAGTGGACAAGCTATATGCACGAAGCCTGCAGGAGGTAGTCGGTTGCCCCATAGTGGTACGAGAATGGAAGATGAACAAGTCAGACGAAATCCGTGCCTTCCGTGACCTTGTGGCGAGTGGCTTGGCTTGGATACCCTGGGCGCGGGACAATATGGCTACCCGCAACGTGTTTGAATCGTTTGTGACAGAGCTGCATCAGTGGCCGGATACTGTGCATGACGATACGCTCACCGCAGCGGTACATGCTTACACGGAAATGCGAGGTGGGGGGGGTAGTTCTACTGCCCGTATCATAGGCGGTTCAGAACAGCTTTCCAGTATTGCACATCATGAGGTGGATATGCGTTTGGAGACACAAGGCAAGCCCCGAGTATTTACTCTGACACCACAACGCGCCGACCTATTGCGGAAGGGCAATTCGGGCCTGAGAGAGTTAGTTTCTGCACGAAGACGAGGGGGCATATTAGATGCCAAACGATAGTCTGGACTTAGTGACAAGTGACGGTGTACCTGTTGAGGGGCGTGTTATCAGCATGTCCCGTGATAGCTACGGTTCTCCTTTGATGGAACATTTGGCCCTGTTGGGGCGGATAACAGGTAGGGCAGCTTCCCCTATCTATGGGAGTATCAGTTCATACAGTAGTTACAACCGCGAACGTGTTACGATGGCACCACCTATCCCCCTATCATACTACATATCACTGTATCGCAATGACCCCATACAGAAGGCTTGTGTGGATGCCAAGGTGGCGTGTGTGACCAGTCAGGGGTATAAGATACGCCCCCGCCGAGAAATGGCATTGGTGGATAACTCTACCGCTACCGCTTCTGGTGAGGAAGACCATGACCTTGACGAGGCTCAGAAGGCAGCAGTGATAAGTCTACTGGATGCAGGCCTGCCGGAGTACCCGCTTGTTCAGACGCTACAGGAATTGTGGCTGGATGTAGAGAGTACGGGGAACGGTTATCTGGAATTGACACGCAATGGTATGGGGGAGTTAGACGGTATCTACCCTGTCAAGTCGGCTACAATCGAAATAGTGGCGGGTGGGGACGGGTACATGCAGCGTCGGGATGGGAAGGCCCGTTTCTTTGCTAAGTATACTGGGGAAGGGGGGCAGGCGGTTGCACTCAGGGCACAGAAGACAAGCTTCACACGGCCCGGTATGCAGGGTGTGCCCCGAGAGATTCTGAGTGTCCCGTTGGAGTGGGGCGACACAACTACCCTGATGCGTTCATACAACCAAGCCGCCCGCCGCCTCATGGACAATCCTGAAGAGGGGGACACAGCAGTTACCCCCGTAAACGAAATCATGATGTTCAAGAAGCCGACACCGTTAGACACACCGTATGGGGAACCCGATATAGTAGCAGCGGTGTATGACGCACTGGGTTCGGAGAGTGCGGCCCTGTTCAACCTCAACTACTTTGAGAACGCAACGGTGCCACGGCTAGTCATTATAGTCGAGGGTGGGCAGATGTCGGACAAGGTGGAAGAGCAGATACGAAGCTGGGTATCCGAACAGTCTTCCCCCGATGTACTCAACCAAGTTCTGCTAATTGAAAACCCCGACGCCTCCACCAAGATACGTCTGGAACCTCTGGGAGTGAAAGAGCTACGTGATGCAGGCTTCCTAGAGTACAGAGAACATTGTGCGGCCCATATCATGGCGGCTAATCGTACCCCTGCTTCGATAATCGGGTATGCAGCTAGCGATGCGCGTTCTGCTAGTGTGGAGGCCAACCTGCGGTTCTTCGGTACAGTAGTGCGGCCAGGGCAGCGTCTGATAGAGTCACGGTTCAACTACATGTTTGAGCATGAAAGAGGTGTACAGGACTGGGTACTAGAGCTATCTATGCCGGAGTTAGTCAGCCCTGTGGAGAGGGCCAAGTTCTTTGATACATTGATTAGCAGAGGTGTAGTGACGATAAATGATGTGCGCAGGTTCTTTGGTATGCAGCCTGTGGAAGGCGGTGACGAACCGTTCATACAGGTGGTGGGGCAGGGGGCAGTGCCTATCAAGTTTTTGGATAGGATAGTAGAGGCCAACCTGAATACGAGTGGTAACCCGCTGATAGCTACAAGTGGTATGCAGACCCCTTCTGATGATGCGCCGATAGCTAGCCTGCCACAGGAGGCACAGGGCAAGGCCGCTGTCCATGTAGATGCATTGCGCGACCTTAGCCCGGGTGACCAGAGTATGGCTGTGATGATGGCGGAGCAGCTAGGGATAGACCCAAGTATTGTGGAGAAGCTACCGGGTGGAGGGGTAGATTCTGCGGTGAATAAGACAATATAAGTGTTGAGTACTGCGCAACCGGCTAACCGTTTAGGTTAGTCCTTCTGCAGAGGCGAATTGTTTCGCAGAAGGCTTAGCAGACACAGTTTTGAAACAAAGCTTGCAATGTTTCCGCAGATGTGGTATAATGGTGGGCAAGTACAGTTTTTTGGAGGCGACTATGGACGCGAAGACTGACAAACCAGAAACGCGGGACAAGCCGGAAGAGGTTATCGAGGAACCTATTTCCGAGCCGAAGCCGTCGAAGCAATCCGAGGGTAAATCTGAGAAGCCAAAGCCGCCGGTTGCACCACAGGTTCCTTTAGCTCCTGTGACGCCAAAGACAGGTGGCTTCCGGTTTCCGAAACGGTAGGAGGATAGTCATGGCAGAGAAGCCCGAGAAGAAGACAGTAGGTGGGTTCGAGTTCTATGCTTCACTATCAGCTACCGAGGATTCCGACAAGAAGCAGCCCTACCGTATCAAGGGACTAGCTTCCAGTACAATAATGGACGGCTACAACAGCATCATCACCGAAGAAGCCATTAGTACAATGACTATGAGCAAGCATATCCCTTTGACAGTTGGGCCTGACCACTGGGATGGGATTGCAAACGTGTTAGGCATTATCGGATGGGCCAAGCCTGTAGTATCTGAGAAGCCATCGGAGTTTGTTATTGACGGTTATCTGAAACCCGACCATCCCTATGCGGCTTCTTTGTATGCTGACATCAAGGCTTTCCCGGGCGAGGTCAAGCTTTCGATAGGCGGCTATGTCCCGTTTGATGGCGCGGTGGAAGAGTATGACAGTGACCTTGAGCAGTTTGTGACGTATATCAACGAGTTTCACCTTGACCACATCTTTGTATGTCGGGCCGAGACTGCAGTCAATCAGGACACGTGGATAGAGGTGGATGAGAGTGATGCCTCTGGTTCGGGCATGGGGCGCAGTACTGTTGACCGCCATGACTGGGGTAAGGTACTCTTCCGCGCCAGTTCCGAGGTAGTCAAGTCCCGAAACAAAAAGGAGAAGAGGGCTGATATGGAAGGCACTGATGAACAGAAAGGTTTTCTAGCCGGACTGGGCCAGATGATAGCCGCCTATGCAAAGGGTGAATTGAGTGGGAGAAGCGAAGCCGCAGCCAAGGACGGTACTCAAGAAGGTACTCAGGAAGGTACTGAGGCGGCAGCTACTCAAGCAGGCGCGGCGTCTGGTGAAGAAGCTGGAAAAGTAGAACCGGAAGCGAAGCCCGATGCACCGGCGGCCAAACCCGTAGAGGAACCTGCCAAGGAGACTACAAGTGATGCTATTGCGGAACAAGTGTTATCTGGCGTTACCTCAGCAATAGACAAGCTGGAGAAGTCCTTGGGCGAAAGTGTGGCCGACATCAACAAGCGGGTAGCAGCAATGGAGAAGAGTATGACAGAAGAAGATAAGCCGGAAGCGAAGGCAGATGACACGGCCCCTGCAGCCAAGGAAGAACCCGTAGAAGGTAAGGCAGCGGACGCACCACCAGAGCAGTCTGACATTGCCAAGCTGGTAGAGGAGGCAGTAGCGGCCAAGTACGAGGGGCTTGAGGAAGCATTAGACGAACACCTTGGCGTTATCTATGGTCAGATAAAGGACATTCTGGGCAAGCTGGAAGTGTCCATGAAGGCCCGGGGCCGTAGCAGCCAAGTACCGATAGCTGGGGAACCCGCCTCCCTACAGGATAACGATACCACGAAAACGAGCAGCGTTGCAACTATCATGTCTGACATTCCTGCGTTAGACACCAAAGCTTAGTGGAGGCTACAATGCTACCATCACCGGAAGCGTACCTGAAGGGCACGGGGGGAACCCCCAGCAAGGGCAGCGGGATGGGCGACTTCATAGGCCGCTCATTCGGTTCGTCTACAAACGAAAACTACAAGGGGCCGTATGTATCAATCAAGAACGAGTCACTGGATGAGTTCATCCGTCTTGTTATTGACGAGACAACTATCCTCAACCAGGTGGCTACCGTCCAGCTACGGGGCGATAACCTCGAGCTGCCGAACGTCAACATCGCACCGGGCCAGATGGCAGGCGGCCTTGGCAAGATGGAACCCATTGACGGCACCGCGAACGCTCAGTTCGTGAAGCCTACCTATGGGGGCCGGACGCTAACGGTCAAGCCGTTCGACCTGCGCTACAAGTATGAGGAGACCAACTTCCCACGTATCAACATTGAGCGTGAGGGTATGCGTTCAACTATTGACGAGCTAATGCGCCGGTATATCGGCAACGAGACCGAGCGGATTTCGCTCAACTCTCGCACTAGTGGTATCAAGCATACCTCCTGGGTTGATTTCAACACGGGCAACATGACCACCACAGACGGTTGGTTTGCGAAGGCCCTCAGTGGTGCCCATATTCTCAACGTAGACCCGGCAGGTACGACACCGTACTATGTGCAGCCGAACCTGTTCAAGTCTATGTGGCAATTGCTGCCGACCAAGTGGCGTGCGCGCAAGGACGAGTTCGTGTTCTTCGTGGCGTCCAACGTCGAGGTGGAGTACAATGCGTTCTTCTCGGGGCGGCAGACGGCCCTCGGCGACCAAGCGTTGGTCTCCGGTGCGCGGACTGCTTGGAGTGGCATTCCTCTATCGCCTATTCCTTCCATCCCAGTGGATGAGCGGCATGTCACTGCTATCCGCCCCGACACTGGCAGCACCGAGGTTAGTTTGACCGGGCCGGACTATGGTATTGACCAGAAGTATAGTTGGTCAATCAACTCGCAAGGCGAAGGCTACCAGACCTCCGATACTGAGCTATACACGTGGGTAATGCTGGCGCGACCTGCCAACCTTGTTCTGGGCTACGGGCCTGAGTTCAAGGTTTCCCGCGTCCTGGATAACTCCGCCAAGTTTAGCTGGTACAACTTCTGGGGCCAGTTCGGTGTCGAGTTCTTCAACATTGATGAGGTTGTGCTGGCCATCAACGTGACACCGACCATTGACCCTGGCGACGATGACGAGGGCTTGTCCAGCTAGCCCCTCCTCCCCACCCGAGGGGGGTAGTGGTTACTGCTGCCCCCCTCTACCGAAAGTATAAGCATAGGAGAAGAAGATATGTCAGAGAAGAAAGAAACTACCGGCGGGGTACTTGTCATACCAGACGACAAAAACCACCCAGCTTCGTTTTCGTATGTATCGCCACGGGAACGCAAAATAACACGCGACCCGCGCACAGGCCGACAGATTGTCCAACCGGTTGTGTACACGTTCCAGAGAGGCCGCCCAGCACGTGTGGAGAACGAGAGGGACTTTCAGGACTTGCTACAGGAACAAGCTTACATGACTGATGGTCGGGGCTTTGTCCCCATGTTTGAGCGGGTAGTAGCATCCCGTGGGCCGGGCAGAGTGGAAGCGGAACAGAAGGTTACCGGCCTGCTTATGCAGTTCCTAGCGCACCACAACATAGACCTGGATAGCTTGGTCAAGTCCGCCAGTGGGGAAACAAGCAAGGCTATCCCGGAGGAAGCCGATGCAGGTGATAACCAGAGCGTCTGAGCATATTGTCAGTGGTGCCCTCGAGGAACGGTACTGCACGATAGCTGATGTGCGGCACGAGTTACGGGGAGTAGCCATAGACAATCCGACTAACAATCAGGACTTGGGCGCGTGGCTATCGAGTACCGAACGAAACGATGTCCTACTACGCGCACTAATAGATGCGCGTATGTGGATAGATGACAAGACCAAACGGGACTTTGATTACCACAAAGATGTCATGGTGGCCGTGGACGGTTCGGGGGAAGATGTGCTGAACTTGGCGGGGTACGGTTTCCTCCCATTGTACAAAATATCGTTTCTGGAAGTGGATGGCAGGACACACCGGCCCGATAACTTTGCTTTGTACCCGTCTACCGGGCGTGTCAAGGCGAAGAGTTTTGGCCAGGCTTCCCGTTACGCTTCTCGTGGGGGGGCAGCTTTCCCGATAGGTGCGCAGAATGTGGTGCTGACCCTGACATGGGGCTACCAGCATTTGCCACGGGACATAGTGGTTGCCCAGGCGCGGAAAGCTGCAGCGTTAGTGCTAGACCAGTTGGAGAGGGCTGACCTGTCTACAGGTGATGTCAGTCCTGGGTTCAGGGAAGTCAACTATGGTGATGTGAAGATACGCATGGGCGACTATGGCAGGTATGGGTTATCTATCCGGCGGTTGGAAGAGCAGGCCATCGAAACGTGTCTGCGTTACCGGATACCGTTGGTGGAGTCCGCACGCGCTATGTACAGGGGCAAGCCTTCTCAGCCCGGGGGTTGATGTAGGTGCTTTGGACTGACCTTGTAAGAATATACCGATGCGGGTTCACACAGAGGCATGACCTTAGCCTAGCCTTGGATGATACTGACATATACGGTGAGGATGTCTGGGGCAGGCTGCTACCTGATGATGATGTGGTACTGGTGCCAAATGAGTGGGGCATAGTAGGTGGCAGCGGGAAGATAGCCTTGCCTGTACAGTATGATGTAAGCCCCGGGTACATACTGTGGATAAAGGATACTGTTGTGTATGATGGGGCGCGGGTAGAGGTGGCGGCTGCTTTGACCGATGATGTGGTGGCCGGTGCTACTACTCTACCTGTAGATACCATAGTCGGGTTCAACGATGGTGCCATAGTTACTGTACATAGTCAGGGCAAGCGGCACCGGGGTAAGCTTCGGTACGCAACGGGTTCGGAGTTAGTTCTGTACAAGGAAGACCAGTTGCGTGAGGGTTTCAACACAGGCGACACGATTTCTTCTGGTAGGTACTGGCGGGTAACGGGCCGGAAGAACCCGGGTCAGTGGGGGCATATACAGGAATTGTCAGTGGTAGAAATACCGTTTGGGGCGGTTAGTGTATGAGGCCTGCCTACAGCCTGACGATAGAAGAGGGCATCAGGAACCTCTGTCTGGGGCGTAGCCTGCTGAAGCGGGATATAGCCGTAGGGGACAAGCTGATACCTGTAGGCATGACCTTTGGGGCAGACAACGCTTATGCTTGCCCGGGTGGGCTACTGTTTTATAACAACTCACTGGGCACCTACTGTAACGCTACCCTTGTCCAGCCGGGTGAATCTAATACCCCAGGGGATAT
>Ga0265295_1007003_pt1 | contig 13239 bp, 9 predicted proteins | sample Munlansysbiofilm_FD_192503 | JGI IMG/M metagenome (GOLD analysis project Ga0265295, IMG submission 192503) | Leachate microbial communities from a municipal landfill in Southern Ontario, Canada - Methane capture system biofilm | ecosystem: Engineered > Solid waste > Landfill > Unclassified ... | reverse complement strand
AATAATGAACTTAGATGTGTGTAAACAATATTTGGAGGACTTTCTTCATCAGCTGCAGCAAGAAATGAATAAAGATGACTTCGATGAACTGTTCCAGGACTTGACCCAAGTGCATAAATGCGAGCCGGATTTTATTTATATTGTTGTTCCTGATGCGCTGTCTAAATTTAAAATTGAGAAGTTTCACTCCAAGCGAATGGATGATTTCATCCAAACAAAGACCAATTCAAAAATCCGTTGGAAATTTATTACTGCTGATGAAGCAAAAAAAGAAAAAGAAAACCTAATTACCGCTGTAGAAGAAGTAAATGTCAACAAAAGCAAAAGACGTTTGCGCGCCGAATTTACTTTCAATAACTTTGTTGTCGGTGAAAGTAACCGTTTTGCCTTCCTTTCGGCGATGAAAGTAGCGGAATCTCCTTATTCTGTCTATAATCCCCTTTATCTTTTTGGGGATGTCGGTTTGGGAAAAACCCATCTCATGATGGCAATCGGCCACTATGTTTTGGATAACAATCCCCAGGCAAACGTCGTATATACGAGTGCACAACAGTTTGCGGAAGATTATTTTCTTTCCACTTCCACCAAAAAAGGGCGGGACCGGATAGAAGAGTTCTACAATCACTATCGACTGGCTGATTTACTGCTTGTTGATGATATCCAGTTTCTGGAAGGAAAAACAAGTACCCAGGAAGAATTTTTTAAGGTTTTTGACTATTTGCATGAAAATAATAAACAAATTGTTATTACTTCTGACCGGGTGGCAAGTGATTTAAAGCTGATGGCCCGCTTGAAATCCCGCTTCAACTGGGGAATGAGTGCTGATATCAAAGCTCCCGATAAAGATTTAAGATACAATATCGTGAAAAGAAAGCTTTTGTTCCTGTTAAACAATCCAAAAGACGTCCCCAATGATGTTTTGGAAACAATTGCGGAACTCTTTCCCAACAACATCCGTGATTTGGAGGGAGCGCTGCGGCGCTATGTCACCTACTGTGTTTCTCTGGATCTTCCTTTCACATATGATACGATATCCATCGCTTTGGGAAGTATCATCCCGGCCGGGATGGACCGCTTGTCCAATAAGATGAAGGATATTGACCGAATCAAGGAAGTGGTATCTGCTTATTTTCAAATTTCCATTGAGGATTTGATATCCAACAGCAGGAAAAACCAAATTGTCTATGCGCGCAATGTCGCCTTCTACATTATCCGCGAAAAACACCATACTCCGTTAAAGAAAATCGGTGAATGTTTCGGTAAACGGGATCATGCAACGGTTGCCCACGGTTATGATAAAATAAAAGAGTTGATCAAAACCAATCCTCACACCAAAAGTGACATCGAATATGTAGAAAAAAAGCTGGAAAAGGAATAGTTATCCACTTATCCACAGTCCTTAATAATAATAAAAAGAAAAACAATAAATAAAAGGAGATAAAATATGAAGTTTTCAATCAATCGCGATTTTCTCTTAACGAACCTGAACCATGTTGCAAGAGCATTATCCAACAAACCGCAGATGCCCATTCTTACAGGTATAAAAATTGACGTCAGAAAGGATTTTGTTTTACTGACAACATCCAATTCCGATATATCCATTCAAACCAAACTGCAGAATCCCAACTTAATTCTCATCGAAGAAGAAGGTGTTGTTGTTCTTCCCGGTAAGTTTTTACTGGAAATCACCAGAAAAGTGGAATCCAAAAACGTTGATTTTATGACGTTTGAAGAAAACATGGTTAAAATTCTGGCGGAAAGAAGTAATTTTACCTTAAATGTTTTGGATAAAGATGCTTTTCCAATGATTGCTTTTGACGAAAGTGATATTCATCTGACAATGGATGTCCTGAATTTAAAACAGATTATCAAAAAAACAACCTTTGCAGCCAGCGTTTCGGAAACAAGAATGGTCTTGACCGGCATTTCTTTTGCTGCCAATGAGAACACCCTGGAGGCAATTGCCACGGACAGCTTCCGTTTAGCCAAAAAATACATGGTTTTTGAAAAAACACACCCGAAAATCAACGTTATTATTCCAAGCCGAAGCCTGGATGAACTAAACAAGGTAATGGAGGAGCTGGAAGAAGCAGTTCATATTCACTTTTCCAACACCAAAATCCTGTTTAAGTATAAAAACATTCTGTTTCAGTCCCGTTTGATCGAAGGAACCTTCCCTAATACCAACAGTTTGATTCCAAACGTGTTTATGACCAGCATCAAGTTCAACAAACAGGAGTTAATTGCAACAATCGACCGCGCTTCCCTGTTCAACAGCATAGAAACAACCAATATTATAAAATTAACCCTTACCAGTGACAAAATTGTGGAAATATCCTCCACATCAAACGAAGTGGGAGCGGCTTTGGAAGAAGTATATCCACTTGAATGCAGTTCATTGGTTCCGTTTCAGATTGCATTCAGTTCCAAATTCTTTTTAGACGCCCTTCGGTCCTTTGATTCAGCTGAAATCACCATTCATTTCACCGGAGAAATCAAACCGTTTATCATTACAGGCGAATATGATGTAAATCATGTCCAGTTAATCCTCCCGGTACGGGTGGCTTAAACAAAAAAAGACCGAAACGGTCTTTTTTTAGTTCTCTTATAGGAAAGAAAACCATATTTACATCTTTATGTATGTAAATAACTCCAACAAATCCTTTTTTAACCCGTCTTTGGCGTCCTGATCATAACGGGGAAGCGGTTTATCGTCAAAAACACTGACTCCTTCAGCCTGAATATTCTTAATTATTGCTTTTTCTTTCAGGGGAGGCAAAACAGTCGCGTTGGGGGTAAATTCTTTAGCCTGGGTCTGCAGTGTTTCCAGTGAAATGCGGGGTGCCCGGCGGTTTACACTGTATCCGTTCGGTAAAATATACTTGATATTGTTTAAATCGATGTCATTGTCAACAAAATACTGAATGGTATTGATAAAACCGTTCAAGCCAAGGCTGTCCAGACCGACAACAACAATAATTCCATCGCTCATATCCAATAAAACTTCCGTCAATCGGCTGCTGGAAGGGGGAAAATCGATAAAAATGTAATCAAAAAAAGTAGAATACTGTTTGATGATGTAATTCAGCGTCTTTTCCTGAGCCCGTTCCAATGTCAGTTTCATTGAAAGCTTATCTGTATTTAAAGTTTTGATGATATAAAGGTTTTCCCGTACTTCAATCAGGACATCGCCCAGTTCAGCATGTCCTGCCATCAGAAATTCGAGGTAATTGTCTCCGACTTCAAAGATTTTATCCTCTTCTCCGAACAGCTTGAAGACACTGTTTTGGTCATCCACACTTAAAATAAGTACTTTTTTACCTGTAGTTGCATAATAATGGGCTAAATAACCGATAAAAGTAGTCTTGCCGACTCCGCCCTTCTTACAAAATGTAGAGACAACAGCCATCAGTATCCCTCTCTTTCCAATTTTTCTGCACAGGCTTCTTCAATAAAGGTAGAGACCTGAACACCTTTCATAGCAGCTGCTACTTTCAAGCGCTTGCGAAGATCACGGTCCATGGTTGCGGTGTACTTGTCACGGTCGTTGGAAACGACAGGAGCTTTCCCCAGTTTGGATAGCGGATTTTCTCTTTTTTTGAATGGTGTTGAATTAGAATTCATTTTATTCCTCCTTGTTTTTCATTCTATAAAACAATAATATTTACATATAAACATAATACCACAAAAACATAAATATGTAAATAAATAAAAACATAAATAAATATACACATAAATACATAAAAAAAGCGTAAAAACAGACAAAAAACACAAAAATGGACAAAAATAGAGTTTAAAATTGTTTTGATTGAGTTTGAAAACAAAGCCTTTTCAAACCCTTCTTTTAAAAAACAAAGGAATTCTTTCTGGGCTAAAATTAGAACCATGAAAAAACGGCTAAAATTTCGTTTTAAATCTATTTTCGGGTCAAAAGAATAAACTTATTAGGAGAGGGGGGGCAAAATCAACTGAAGCGAAAAATCAGAAGGGCTAAAAACGGCTGATTTTTCGCTAAAACCGCCAAAACAGGATCAAAATAAGTAAAAATTGGCTTAAAATTACATAAATACACAAAAACATAAAAACATAAATATGTAAATAAATAAAAAAATAAAAATATAAACACATATAAACATAAAAACATAACAAAAATTATGAATCAGCGCACCTTCAAACAAAAAAACAAGGACAAAAAATCGCTTGTTTCTGTCTTTTTCATCCAGATTTATTATACCTTTTTTTAAAAACAAATGCAAGCCATAAATACATAATTATGTATTTTTATTTCTGAGCCAAATAAACACCAATTAAAGATCAGGCGGCATACTCGTGTAAAGAAAAACTAAAAAACCGTAAATCAGTTTATTAACGGGTGTGTTTTACCGGCATATAAAGCCAATCAGCTCATCAAACCCCAGTAAAAGGATCAGTACTAAAGAGGAAAAATGAAGAAAAAGATAAAAACAACAGATAAAAGGGGAAGTTTGAAGGATTAAAACATAAAATTTGGATTCAAAAAAGAATCGACAGAAGATGTATTTACGTAAAACCATAAATATGGTGGGTTAAACACCGGGATATCTTCCGTTTAAAACAAAATTTTTTAAAAAGTTTCATCAAAAGCACGCAAGACAACAATTCTTTGGTTTACAGAATCAAAGAGATAAAGGGATGTATTTGTGCTTATAAACAAAAAAATAAGAAAAAAGCTTGCTGTAGTAAGGAAAACAAAGCATCTCAAGGCAGATGTATTTATGTAAAAGCATAAAAAAGATGCAAGAAAGGACCTGTTTGAAAGCCATATTTCAAAAGAAGATCCAACAATAAGACCGAAAAGCAGTTCAATAAAGCAACAGGCCGGAAAAGGAGGGGTTTTTCTTTGTTTTGTATAAAAAACAGCCAAAACCATCCCGTTTTCTTTTTAAAAATCATTTATGGTTTTATGGTTATACATAAAAACAGAGACGGGAAAACCGTTTACAGACAATGTTTAAAATATAAAGGTAAAAAAACGCTTAAAAGGGCAAATTTATTGATAAAAAGACTAGAAATAAAGACTGTTTTATGGTATAATAAGATAACTGTTTATGGGAGTAAAATGAAGAATGAAAAAGATTAAAATCAACACAGAATATATCACTTTAGGTCAGTTTTTAAAATATATCGGCATTCTCAGAAGCGGAGCGGAAGCCAAAGTGTATCTGTTGAGCCACTCTGTGACAGTTAATACCGTAAAAGAAGACAGGAGAGGTAAAAAAATCTACCCGGGAATGCAGCTGGAAATAGATAACACCTCTTATCTGGTTGAATAAATATGTTTTATCTGGAAAAACTGGAAATCACCAACTTTCGGGGGTATCAGAATGCTCAATTCGAATTCAATCCCCAACAAAACATCTTTTACGGCAACAATGCGGTTGGTAAAACAAGTTTGGTCGAGGCTATTTATTGTCTTAGTTTCACCAAAAGCTTCAAAAACAGCAGGGACCGGGACCTGATTCGGGTGGGTGCGCCGTTTTACCGGATCAAAGGGACCTTTGTTAACGGGGAAAGCCGCGATGAAGTCGTCTTAACTTATGATATGACCGACAAAAGGATAACCAAAAACCAGAAAACTGCAAAAAACATCAGTGAATATCTGGGGTATTTTGTGTGTGTTGACTTTTCACCGGACGATTTGGACCTCATAAAAGGATCCCCCCAAACCAAAAGGAAGTTTATTGATGCCAATTTGGGGCAAATAGACAGCGAGTATTTAAACGCGTTGATGAAAAGCCGGAAAATTCTGAAAGAAAGAAACGAATATTTAAAAACAGCAGAGGAAAATAAGGTTGATTTTGCGTTTTTGAATGTTTCAACAGGCCTTTTAATCGAACAGAACAGGATTATAATAGCGAAAAGAAACAGTTTTATAGAAGCACTGAACAAAGAAATGCAGATTGCCTTCAGGGAAATAACAAATGGGGAAGAATGCGCAAAAATGGTGTATAACCCCAACTGTACTGTGGATAACCTGGAAAAGAAAGCAAAAGAAAGACTGTCCCACGACCTGTACATGCAGCAAACAACATGGGGGACGACAAGAGATGATGTTTTGATGTATATTGAAGAGCAGGAAGCAGCCAATTATGCATCCCAGGGCCAGATGAGAAGTCTTTGTTTGGCGGTTAAGATTGGATTGATGCGGTTATTGGACAAAAAAAAGATACGTACCGTTTTAATTCTCGATGATGTGTTCAGTGAACTGGATATTCATCGTCAAAAAGCAATATTAAAACAAATAAACAAACAAAAGCAGACATTTATTACAACAACATCCATCGCCAGTGTGGATGAAGAGACAAAAAGAACAAGTAAACTATGGGAAATGAAGCGAGGTGAAGAATGATGGAAGAGTTTGATAACGATATTTTAGTAGATCAGGAAAAAGCGGATGCGAAAAATTACGATGCTTCCAACATTCAGTTACTGGAAGGACTGGAAGCGGTAAGAAAACGTCCCGGTATGTATATAGGCTCAACAGGGCCGCGGGGATTGCACCATCTGGTATGGGAAATCGTCGACAATGCCATCGATGAAGCGCTGGCTGGATACTGTACCCATATCGAAGTGGAGATTTTACCCGAAAACTTAATCAGAGTAACGGACAACGGGCGGGGAATACCGGTTGAAATTCATCCCAAAACCCATGAATCGGCAGCAGAAGCGGTTTTTACCATTCTCCATGCCGGCGGTAAGTTTGACGGGTCGTCCTATAAAGTATCAGGAGGGCTTCACGGGGTAGGAGCATCGGTAGTAAACGCACTAAGTGAACATTTACGTGTTGAAATCCATAAAAACGGCAAAAAATACGAACAGGAATTTGCTTACGGGAAGAGACTCTATCCGCTCCGGGAAGTGGGAACAACCAAAAACCATGGTTCAAGGATTACTTTTAGTGCTGACCCAATCATTTTCAAAGAAACTACAGTCTATGATTATGAGACCATTCGGACCAGACTGCAGCAAAGTGCCTTTCTAAACAAGGGACTACGGATCAGTTTAATGGATTCACGCAACAAAGAAGCAGTAAAATCTGTTTTATATTGTTATGAGGGTGGAATCAAGGAATACGTTGCTTATTTAAATAAGACAAAAACCAATATTCATCAGGAAATCATCTATGTTAATGGGAAAATGGAGAATATTGAAGTTGAAATGGCCCTTCAATATACAGAAGACTATAACAGCAATATTTATTCTTTTATCAATAATATCTACACACCCGAAGGAGGAACACACGAAGAAGGGTTTCGAACCAGTCTGACAAGGGTATTAAACTCCTACGGTAAAAATGCGAAACTATTTCGAAAAGATGAAAGTTTCAGCGGTGAAGATGTCCGGGAAGGATTGACAGCCATTATTTCATGCCGTCATCCCGATCCTCAGTTTGAAGGACAGACAAAAGCCAAACTGGGAAATACAGAAGTAAGAAGAATCACTTCCCAGATTTTAGGGGAAGGAATGGATGCTTTTCTAAAGGAAAATCCTGCTGCAGCCAAATCGATTATCGAAAAAGCGGTTCTGGCCAGCAGAGCAAGAGAAGCTGCCAAGAAAGCCAGGGAAGCAACAAGAAGAAAAAGTCCGCTGGAATCACTTGGCTTTGCTTCCAAACTGGCTGATTGTCGCAGTAAGGACCCCAGCATCAGCGAAATATATATCGTTGAAGGGGATTCTGCCGGTGGATCAGCCAAACAGGGCCGGGACAGCGAATTTCAGGCTATTCTTCCGTTAAGAGGAAAAGTATTGAATGTAGAAAAAGCACGGTTGGACCGGGCACTGGGCAACAAAGAAATCATTTCCATGATCCAGGCATTTGGAACAGGCATCGGAGACGATTTCAATATTCGGTCAGCAAGATACAATAAAGTGGTCATTATGACCGATGCAGATGTCGACGGAGCCCACATCAGAACGTTACTGCTTACTTTCTTTTATCGTTTTATGCGTCCTCTCATTGAACATGGGTATGTTTATATTGCCCAGCCCCCTCTGTATAAAATAGTTCAGAACAAAAGAGTGGAATATGCGTATTCCGATGATGAATTACAGAAGATACTGGAAACATTTTCGAAAACAAACAAGCCAAATATTCAGCGTTATAAAGGGTTGGGGGAAATGAACCCCGAACAGCTTTGGGAAACCACAATGGATCCGAAAGCACGGACATTGCTGCAGGTTAATTTGCAGGATGCAATTGAAGCAGACACTGTTTTCAGCATGCTCATGGGAGACGATGTGGAACCGCGTCGGGAATTTATTGAAGAAAATGCTGTTTATGTTGAGAATTTGGATATTTAGGTGGTGAAAAAATGGAAGATAAGCAAAACTTACAGCCAGAAGAGCAGGATTTAACCGCTCTTGAACACCATCTGGGTGGAGTAAAAGAGGTAGACATAGCCAAAGAAATGAGGAATTCCTTTCTTAGTTATGCAATGAGTGTAATTGTAGCCAGGGCGCTTCCTGATGTTCGGGACGGAATGAAACCTGTTCACCGCCGTATCTTGTACGGAATGAATGAACTGGGTGTGTATGCAGACCGTGCCCACAAAAAATCAGCCCGTATTGTTGGAGAAGTAATGGGTAAATACCATCCTCACGGGGACAGTGCCATTTATGATTCAATGGTGCGGATGGCCCAGGATTTCAGTTATCGGTATCCTTTGGTCGACGGTCATGGCAATTTTGGCTCAATTGATGGGGACGGTGCAGCAGCAATGCGGTATACCGAAGCCAGAATGAGCAAAATCTCAATGGAACTGTTGAAGGATTTAGGAAAAAACACGGTAGATTTTATCGATAACTATGATGGCAGTGAAAAGGAACCCGCTGTCCTTCCCTGTAAATTCCCCAATATATTGGTCAATGGAGCAACCGGTATTGCAGTCGGAATGGCTACGAACATTCCTCCTCATAATCTGGGAGAAGTAATCGACGGACTTTTGGCTTTAATAAAAAATCCGGATATTTCCATTGAAGGAATAATGAATTATATTAAAGGACCGGATTTTCCTACCGGTGGGTTGATAATGGGACTGAGTCAGGTCCGAAAAGCATATATGACGGGTAATGGAGCGATAACCGTTCGCGCCAAATGTGAAATTAAGGAAGAAAACGGACGCCCCCATATATATATAACAGAAATTCCATATTTAGTGAATAAAACAAGACTGATTGAACGCATTGCTGATACAGCGAAAGAAAAAATGATTGAAGGCATTACGGATTTACAGGATCTATCCACCAGAAACGGAATCAACATTGCGATAGAACTTCGTAAAGATGCCAATGCCAATGTCGTATTAAACAATTTATACAAACATACACAGCTACAGTCTACATTTGGTATTAATATGCTGGCCCTGGTTAAAGGGCAGCCGAAAGTGTTGAATATCAAAGAAGTATTGGAATACTACCTGCAGCATCAAATCGAAATTATTACAAGAAGAACAAAATACGATTTGGAAAAAGCAGAAGCCCGGGCTCATGTTCTGGAAGGGTTGATTATAGCCTTAAACAACATTGATCCCGTCATTGCATTAATTAAAAAATCAAAAACGACCGAAGAAGCGGTTGCGGGTCTGATGAAAACATTTGGTTTATCGGAAATTCAAGCAAAAGCAATATTGGATATGCGTCTACAACGTTTAACCGGGCTGGAAATCGACAAAATCAAAGAAGAATACGCAGAATTGAAAAAATTTATTCACGAATGCAGGGAAATATTGAAAAGTCATGACCGAAAACTTAAAATAATTATTCATGAACTTCAGGAAATCCGGGAAAAGTTCGGGGATGACCGTCGCAGTGAAATCAGTTTGAGTGATGAACTGGAAATTGAAGATGAAGATTTGATTCCGGTTGAAGATGTCATTATTACAGTAACCAACAAAGGATATCTGAAGCGGATGACAGTGGATACCTACCGAGCCCAAAACCGCGGTGGGAAAGGAATCACCGCTGCCAAGATGACGGAAGATGACTTTGTGGAGAGGGTTATTTTCACATCCAGCCACGACACCCTGCTTTTCTTCAGCAACTTGGGAAAAATATACAAATTGCGGGCTTTCCAGGTACCTTATTATTCCAGGACAGCAAAGGGACTGCCGATTATCAACCTGCTGAACTTCGATCCCGATGAAAAACTTGCAGCTGTTTTGAATATTGATGAGAAAAACAACAAAGAAGGATATTTCATCTTTGCAACACGGCAGGGAATCATTAAGAAAACAGAAATATCCGAATTTCAAAACATCCGTACAAACGGAATCAAAGCAGTCATTTTAAATGACGGGGATGAGTTGTTTAAAGTGGCGATTACCGATGGTGAAAAAGACATTATCCTCGGAGCTTCCAACGGCAAAGCGATTCGTTTCAGTGAAGGCGATATCCGTCCAATGGGTCGTATAGCCGCTGGAGTAAAAGGAATAAAAGTCGAAGAAAACGAACAGGTAGTCGGAATGGCAATTGTAACCACGGACGGTGACGAAATAGTAATTGTCACAGAAAAAGGATATGGAAAACGAACCAACGTGGAAGAGTTCCGTGTTCAGATCCGCGGTGGAAAAGGCGTAAAATCCCTAAATATAACCGAGAAAAACGGCAAATTAGTGTCTTTTTCTACCGTCAGAGGCGATGAAGACCTGATTGTCATTACCACAAAGGGAATGATTATTCGGACTCATTTGGACCAAATCCTAACAATAGGAAGAGATACCCAGGGGGTTCGTATTATCAATTTGCTGGAAGATCATTTTGTAGCCAATATAGCAGTTGTTCCCCGTGATGAAGAAGAACTGGAAGAAGAAGACGATTATAAAGAAGAATTTGAACTGGATTTGGAATATCAGTTCATGGATGAAGAAACAACAGAATAGCCATTGAAAAGAAGCAGTATGTTATGAAAAAGAATAGAGAATTGGTGGTCGGTGCAAACCAAGCTTTCTCATAACAGAATCCATCTTTGAGGCAGGGCCAATACCCCTCGGATGAATCCGTTATCATTCACATAAAGCGAGATACAACATCTAATCAGGGTGGTACCGCGGATGGAAACATTCGTCCCTCTATTTTTAGGGACGATTTTTTTATACAATAAAGGAGGAAAATATGATAGATATTAAAGGAATCAGGGACGATGTGGAAGGAGTCATTGCCAATTTAAACCAAAGAGGCAAAGACTTTTCCTATTTGCGTGAAGTTAAAATTTGGGATGAAGACAGAAGAAAATTGCTGGTTGAAGTGGAAGGATTAAAAAACATCCGCAATGAAAAATCAAAAATGATCGGTGCGCTGAAACGGGAGAAAAAAGATGCCACAGCTGTTTTAAAAAGTGTTGCTGACATTGGGGATGATATTCTTGACAAAGATAAAGCAATAGCGGATTTGGAAGAAAAAATCAATCAAGCTCTGTTGAATACACCCAATCTGTTACATGCATCTGTTCCTTTCGGAAAAGATGAAAAAGGCAATGTGGAAATAAAAAAATTCATGGAACCGACAAAATTTGCTTTTGAACCGAAAGCTCACTATGAATTAGGGGAAAAACTAGATATTCTTGATTTCGAACGGGCAAGTAAAATTACAGGAAGCAGGTTTGTAGTCTACAAGGGGCTTGGAGCCAGACTGGAACGGGCATTGATTGCTTTTATGATGGATTTGCATTCCAGCAGGGGATATACAGAAGTGATTCCGCCTTTTATTGTGAATCGGACCAGTATGACAGCTACCGGGCAGTTACCCAAATTTGAAGAAGATGCATTTAAATTGGTAAACGGGAACGGGGATTGGTTTTTGAACCCAACCGCTGAGGTTCCAACAATCAACCTGTATCGGGACGAAATCCTTGATTACAGTCAACTGCCAATCAAATATGTCGGATACACAATGGCTTTTCGAAGTGAAGCAGGCAGTGCCGGCAGAGATACAAGGGGATTAATCCGAACCCATCAGTTCAACAAGGTTGAGTTGATAAAATTTACATCACCTGAGACAAGTTATCAGGAACTGGATGCAATGCTGCTCGATTCAGAAGAAGTACTGAAACAATTGGAGATTCCCTATCATATCATCAGTCTTTGCAGTGGCGATATGGGATTTGGGATGGCCAAAACATATGATATCGAAGTATGGATACCTTCGCAGAATACCTATCGTGAAATCGGCAGTATCAGCAATGCGGAAGACTATCAGGCCAGAAGAGGAAACATCCGGATGAAGCGAAACAAAGAAGCAAAACCGGAATACGTCCACACGCTGAACGGATCCGGACTGGCAGTGGGGAGAACGCTGGTCGCCATTTTGGAGAATTACCAGAATGAAGACGGCAGCATCAGGATTCCAGCCGTACTTATCCCATATATGAATGTGAAAACAATAGGAGGAAAAAATGGAAATAATTAAAAATTGTCAACCGTTTAACAGCAATCATCATCTGGTTGTTGGTTTCTTTGAAAAAGAAACCATCAAACTGCATCCGGCAATCAATGAAGAATTGGAAAAACTGCAGGAGCAGGAACTGATAAAACAAGAAAAAGGAGCAGTAACCAAAATATTTACTTTTGGACGGATTGCAAATCCGGTTGTTTGCTTTGTGGCTTTGGGTCAAAAAGAATCCTATCAACTGTCTTTTGTTACCGAAATTGCAGCAAAGATCAGCAAAGAATGCGGCGATCACCTGATTGTACTGGTTCCCACTTTTGTCGGTTTACTGGACGAAGAAGAAGTATTTAAAAAAATGGTAATGGACATCGATTTCTATCAGTATCAGTATGATGAATGCAAAAGCAAAAAACAGGAACGGCAGTTGGAAGTAGGCTTTGTCAGAGCAACCGATCAATTCAATGGGCTGGAAGAATACCTACATGTAGCTACAGCAATCAGCAATACAAGGGATTTGGTTAACAAGCCATATAACTATCTGGATGCGAAAGGATTGGCTGACTATGCGGTCCGTTTGGTTGATGATATCAGTCATCCCCGATTAAAAGTAAAAATTTTAGAGAAAAAAGCAATCGAAGCTTTGGAAATGAACGCTTTCCTGGGAGTGAATCAAGGCTCCACTGCTGAACCGCAATTGATTCATCTTTCTTTTCAAAACAGTGAAAAACCGGAAAAAGTCGGTTTGGTCGGAAAAGGTGTCATGTTTGATACAGGCGGATACAGTTTGAAGCAAACAATGAACAATATGAAAGACGATAT
>Ga0265295_1007002_pt1 | contig 13241 bp, 9 predicted proteins | sample Munlansysbiofilm_FD_192503 | JGI IMG/M metagenome (GOLD analysis project Ga0265295, IMG submission 192503) | Leachate microbial communities from a municipal landfill in Southern Ontario, Canada - Methane capture system biofilm | ecosystem: Engineered > Solid waste > Landfill > Unclassified ... | reverse complement strand
TTGGATCGTCGATATTGTTAATATATTTTCCTTGATCAAAAGGGAGAACAATTGTACGTTTTTTGTGGGGAGTTGATTCTGATGTTTGAATTTTAAGCCTCCTTTCGTTTTCAGGTTAACTTTTCCAACTCAACCATAAACGATAGGTCACTTATTGTCCAGTCAAAAGGTCACTCCCCCTCTCCCCCAAAAACCGTTACAGCCAGTTATTATCGGCTTAAAAGCAAAATTTCTAACCGTTATTTTTTGTCCTAGCAAATTTCTATGGAAAATTAAAAGAAATAATGTTGTAATCAACAATTGACAAGGATATGTGCATAAAATGCATGACCTGCCAGGCACGGTGTCTGTTTGATTCAATTCCATAGGCTTAGGCTTTTTACAACGACAAAATCTGTACTAAAAGGAAATTATATGACCGACCATATGGGCAGTGAACCAGCGGACAGATTGAAAAATCGTGTACAGACAGAGTGTAATCAGTGCGGTGTCTGCTGTGAAAAGGGAGGGCCTGCACTGCATGTTGAGGATCTTCTGCTGGTAAAAAATGGTATAGTGCCGTTTAATAGCATCATCACCATCAGACGGGGCGAGTTTGTCCATGATCCAGTTACAGACACGGTTGTACCTTCAAAAACGGAGCTTTTGAAAATATCCGGATCAAACGGCACCTGGACCTGCCTTTTTTATGACAGGGGGCAAAGGGGCTGTTCGATTTATGAAAATCGTCCCCTGGCGTGTAAAACCCTCAAGTGCTGGGACACGGGGGAAATTCTCAAGCTGTCGGGCAGTGATCTTTTGTCAAGGCTTGATCTGGTTGGACCTGAAACTGAGCTTGGCAAAAGGCTGATCCACCATGAGTCCTTTTTCCCCTTTCCCCATGTCAAGGCCCTTGTGGGTCCTTTGCGACGGATATCTAAAAAGGTTTTGAAGAATCTTGAAAGGACGGTCAACGGGGATCTGAACCACAGAGCCGAATCCGTTGGTGAATTTCATCTTTCGGTTGCACAGGAACTCTTCTATTTCGGGCGGCCCATATTTCAACTCCTCGAGCCCTTTGGGTTTACAGTGAGGGAGTCAGGTTCAGGAATCAAGCTTAAATTCAAGGGATAGGCGGTGGGAGACGCCCAGATAGAGCGTCTCTACCAACCATCGCCGGTGGATTCACTTGATTGCGGTGGATGACGATAATGGGGGTGACAATATAGGGGGCAATTCATGAATTGCCCTTGCGTGATTGTCCTTAAATCAATGGGCTTAGGGTGGTTATTTCTCGTTTAAATCCAGAAAACGCCGGGCAATGATTTTAAATGCCTCTGGGATGGTTGCAGGGTCATCAAACGGCCGAACCCCCTTTCTGTCTGCATTTATGATCTCCTCCATTTCAGGAAGAAATCCAATGATCTCAAAATCGGACAAAGAATTGCGGATCAGATCTTCATCCTCTTTGTCTTTAACCCGGTTTCCAAGGACAACGATCCTTTTTATGCCTATGTCCTGGCCAAGCTTTCTGATTCGTTCTGCCGCCACCCTGCTTCTTTTGCCCGGGTTGACAACAGCCACAAGGGCGTCCACCGATCCAGATGTGGCCCTGCCAAGGTGTTCAACCCCCGCCTCCATGTCCATGATAACAACTTCGTTTCTTGCAAGTACAAGATGGTTCATCAATGCCTTTAAGATTGTGCTTTCAGGGCAGATGCAACCTGATCCCCCGCTCTGAACCGTTCCCATGACCAGAAGCTTTACACCGTCCCGTTCAAGGGAGAATCGGTCGGGGATGTCGTCGACCTTTGGGTTCAGGGTGAAAAAACCGCCCATGGTACCGGGTTTGGCACCGGTTCGTTCGGCAATGAGATCGGACAGCTCTGCAATGGGGGTTATGGGGGTTGTCTCATCTATTCCAAGGCCTGCCGCAAGGTTAGCAACAGGGTCTGCATCTATGGCTATGACCCTTGTGTTGTCAATCTGTGCAATTGTCCTTGCAAGAAGTGAGGTGATGGTGGTCTTTCCAACCCCGCCCTTACCGCCTATGGCTAATTTTAAGCTCACTTTGTAACTCCTGTTTTACAGATCCTGGATCTATAGTTTTTTCTTGATTCGGCTCTTTTCATCCATCAAAAACAGGTCAAACCCGCTGTCTCTGGCAGTTAAAATAAGGTCGTCCCTGTGGATGGCCTGGATCTCGTACTTGTTTTTCATCACATCCTTCGGCATAAGCAGAAAGCATTGTTCGGCCTCCTGACGGGTTTCAAAGGCTGGAATGAACTCCTGTTGATCTTCTTCGGTCTTGAATCCCATAAACTGCTCAGATCCGGTTCCAGGGTTCTGAACAACAATATACAGCCACTGGTCTTTGATCGTACTGTCGGGTTCCTGATTGGTTTTCATGTTGCGTCCCCACTAAGATTAAGAAATTATCAATCAAAAGCATCAATTAGAGTTTCTAATATATCCATAAACCGGTCAATTGCAAATAGAAAACCCCGAATTACCACTGCCCCTTATCCAAAAAAAACCCCTTTAGGGCCATGGCCGAAAAGGGGTTGCAAATCGGGTGAGCTTTTTTTATTTAGAGCTCAAGCCATGAATCTGAGTACAGGGTGTTGCCAAGGATTACGTTGACCGTTTTGGCATAGGCCTTTAACTCATCGCTCAGGGTTGCCATATCAGGCTGGTTCCCGTCCTGGATGGCGTAGATAAGGTCCACTATGTCCGGACGTTTGCCCTTTGCAATTGCTGTGAGCTGGGTGTCAAGGGGGTCTGAGATCACAGAAGCCATGCCGTATTTCTGAAGCATGACCATGTAGGTCTGGTTCAGGATCGGCCGAAGGTGATTCGGGGGACCGTTGGAGATGTTGGAAAGACCGCAGGTGCTCATGGCACCGGGGGCTATATCCTGGAGCATTTCCTGGAACAGCATCAGGCTGATGGCCTGGGGCTGCTGGATGTTCACCGGGGTTACGATTCCGTCCACCCAGATTTTTTCGTTGGGAATGCCTGCCTCATTGGCATAGTAGAGAAGCTCTACGGCAAGGGCAGCACGCTCGTTCTCGTCCCTTGGAAGGCCTTCTGGTCCCCACATGAGGGCGACAAAATCGGCATCATACTTCTTTGTCATGGGAACCATAGCCTCATAACGAGCTGTCCGGGCCATGATCGAGTTGACAATGTGGGGCTTATCAGCAGGTTTTGCAACCTTGAGGCCAGCTTCAATTGCGTCGATGTTGGAGGAGTCAAGAAGCAGAGGCATTCCTGGAACAGCCTCCTGAACCACATTGACCACCCATGGCATGAGCTCTGTACCGAATTTCTTGGCAGGTCCCAGATTGATATCAATGTAATCCATGCCCTTTTCTTTCTGCATAAGAACCTCTTTCTGGATAGGCTCAGGATTTCTTTTGGCAGGGTCTGCTTGCTTAAATTCTTTTCCAATCACATTGGAAATAACGTTCAAGCTTTCTCCAAAAAGTATCATTTCATCTCCCTTTACATTAAAAATTGGGTTCATCTACAGATGAACTATAACCCCTGAGTGCGGGATGTCCGCCTCGCCGGGATTGCTGATCGCCATGGAAACTTCCTGCCAGGATGCTTTTTTCTGGGGAAGTTTCCATTCTGGTTATGGCCGGACAATGAGACCTTGCAGGGTCATGCCGGTTATATTTTTGTTTTAAGAAAAGCAGGAAGATGGGCTGCTTCCCTGGGTCCGACCGTGATGGTCCAGCCCGGGAGTTCCTCTTCAACATCGCCTGCAATGGCAGCTGCATAACCGGGGATGATAACCTCCGTATGTTTTACCTTGTCCATGATGCCGGATTTTTTGATAAAAAGCCCCACATCATCTCCGCCGAATTTTCCAGCGGCCCAGGCCGTGAGAACCGAAAGTCCTTCGGCATCCTTGATAAGAAGCCATGTGGGAACCCTGCTTGCCTCGACCTCACCGGATACGATAAAGTAGGTCAGGGCAAAGTTGGTGGTGACAACCACGGGTGAGTTCTCATCCGGGTTACCAATTGGATAGATTCCTTCAACCACAGTCATGGGTCTCTGGGGATCGGTAAAAATGTTGAGACGCTCAAGCAGGAGCGGGAACAAAGACTCAGCAGAAAAGTCTGACAAGACCACGATTCCGCCATATTTAGCCACAAACATGCTTGCGATGAGGGTTTCCATGTCAAGGTTTGAAGCCATTTCGCTGGGGAAGGTGATGGTGGGGAACCCAAGGGCCTTGTTTCCAGCCTTGAGGGCCGCACGCCTTATGCCCACCTGATCTTCCAGGGCCTGTTTTATCTCTCTGGCGCCGGAATCAATCACAAGGTCTTTGAGCCCCATTGCCGTTAGCTTTGCCGTCAACGGCATAAGGGCATCCACCGAATCTGCCTTGACGGCCAGGGGAAGGTTATTTTCCTTGGCAAGGGCACCCATGGCATCAAGATTGGACTCAGTTGCCCCACAGAGAAGGGGTCGCTTGAAGCCCGCCGCTTCCACACCTGCCGCCATCACATCCACATCTTCGGTCATGAGGATGAGGTTGAATTCAGATTTCTCTGCTATAGTCTTGGCGCAGGCCGCAAAGGCCTCTTTGCCTGCACCGGTATCCTTGAGGGCGATAAGTTCCGGTCTCAGGTTGAAGCCCACCCGCTCGTACTGGAAGGCATTGAAGATTTTAAGATTTTTCTCAAGGGTAGCGGCATCTGTATCGCTTTTCACCGTGCCAGCAAGAAGGGTGGGGTTGAAAAAGGTCTTTTCATGGCGATGGAGAACTGTCTCACCGCCTGTAGTGCATTTTCTTACACCCCTGCCAACGACCACGGGACGAATGGGGGGGGCCGATGCTTCGGCAAGTTTCTCCCGTGCTTCGTCAGATACATAGGGGCATGAATCAAGCTCTGCTTTGCCCGATGCCAGGTTCATGGCAAAGGCAAGGCAGGTTGGCACGCCGCACTCCTTGCAGTTGGTTTTGGGAAGGAGTTTGAAAATCTGTATACCGGTTAACGCCATTTTTTCACCTCGTATGTTTGTTTAAGATGACAGGCCCCTGGCAATGGTTCTGGTGCTGCCTGGGCCTGTCATTTTTTTTCTAATAGTTTATATTATCCGTCAACTATCCAATGAGAGATTCCATGGTAAGAGCTGGATGCCCTTTTTCCTGGAGAAATGGAAGAATCTCCTCTTCAGTTATGCCCACAGTCTCATCGGCGATCATGTCGTAGAGGTCGGGACAACCCATTTCAGCCCCTCTTTTTTCTATACGATCTTTCAGTTCTTCCTTGAGCGCCTTGGGCATCCAGACCATTCTTAAGAGCCCGCCGTCGCCCAGGATGAACTTGCCCTGGGTGATGTTGTGCTTGGAATGGCCCACAAATCCGGGGGAAGAAGCACCACCGCCCATGACACCGGCAAGGGTGGTGAACTTCATGCCGCAGGGAGTTTCTCCGGGATACTCACGGCCAACGGTCATTACCCCGTTGCACGATGGAAGCATTGCAGCGATACACTCGCAGCAGCCGCAGGTTGTCATGGGGTCTATTACCATGGAGTAGAAGTTGTAATGGGTAACAGCACCCCTTGAAGCCTTGTAGACAAAGTCGTTGACGCCCTTCCACTGACCAAGTACTGGATCAAGGCATTCACCCTTTTCAATGGGCTGGTTGGGGCCTGTTGGGTTGATCTCAAAGGCGGCCTTGCAGTCCATCCAGTTGTAGGCACCGCATAGCCCCGTTCTTTCTGGGCTTACCGAGCATACATGGTTTGGGGCAAAACTCTGGCACAACGAGCAGGAGTAGTAGATCTCTACATCCTCGTCCTTCATTTTGTCTACCCTGGAATCACGGGTCTGGTACTCGGCCCTGGCCGTTTCCGTAAGTTTCTTAACATCCTCGGCCTTTGTATAGAGGGTGACCTGGACCTTGTCCAGAATTTTGGTGAAATCCTGGTGGAATTTGGCATGGAGAACCACACCTATATCCTTGAGGCTAAATCCTTTTTCCATGGCTGCCTTGGATACCCGAATCCAGGAGATGTCCCTCTGGCCTATATGCATGATACCCTGGATGTAGTTGACCAGGTGATGGATCTGGCGCTCCATGATCGGTTCGAAATCTTCCTGGAATTCCCGGCCTGCGATCTGGACAAAGATTCCAAGGGGGAAGGTGTCCCCGACCTTGAGGTCTGTCACGTCCGGTCCCACAAGAATTACCTTGCCGTCTTCTATTTCGCTCATCTGGGCCATCTTGACAAGCTCGGTGCACTGGGTCTTTCCACCGCCGCACTGGGCGTGGAGATCGGCTCCACGAACCCTTTCTCCCTCAAAGGCCGGACCAAAGGCGAGGGGGATATCTATTTCAGATACCGTTACCTTGAGACCTCTTACCTCAATGGATTTCTGGCAGATCTCGTCATGGGGTACGTTTGTAACCACATGCTCGTAGGTGCAGATACCCGTGGGAAGAATTTGAGGAATATCCGTGTCTGCGATGGTGGGGAAGCCCCAGTTGACGCAGCCTGCCGCAGCAACTCCCCACTCGGTTCCAATGTCTCCAAGGGCGTTTACAAAGGCAAAGATTCGCTCCTTGTTGTACATGAGGATCTTTCTGTGATCGCCCGGCTGAACCCCGCCAAAGGCCATGGCCGCCCTGTTTGCAAAACCAAGGGCAAATACGGCGGAAGAGATGTCCGGCCCAAAGGGCACGATACGGGTGTTCCACCCTATCTGAACACCTTCTTCAATCAGCTGTTCAATCACGGTTTTACCATTGTGGTTGGCGGCGCAGAAGATATAGAGACTCTTTTTCTGGTAATCTTCCACAATCATCTTTGCAATTTGAGAATTTGGAGCCGCCCCTACAATGGCTGCAAATCCAGGTGCAGAGCCGTCAACAAATTCAACGCCCCTTTTCCTGAGGATTGTATCATCCGCAGGGCCTGTCCAGAGCTTGCCGGCTTCGATGTCTGGATCTTCCTGGGGTACGTAGAAATCAGGCTCATTTACGATCCTTAATGCCTCTTTGATCTCGTAGGCAATGATGCCGGCCATTCCAGCGTCAAGGAGTGGTCCAAGGTAGGGAAGGTGGTTCGTGCCCTTTACATGGGGGGGGAGAAGGCCCCTTGCAAAGGCAAGGGGTTTTTTGATATCTTCCAGGGTTTCGACCTTCATCCCGGTCAGGGAGTAAATGACAGGAAGGTAATAGGCCGTGTTGGGGAATTCAACTTTTGTATCTGCACTAAAGGTGGCAAGGGCTTTATTATAGAGGCCTTCAACCTCTGAAACTACTTTATATCCACCCTGAATAGCTGCAAATGCTATTAATTTTGACATTCGTTCCTCCTTCGTTGAGGATTTATCATTATTATTAGATTAAGCTTTACCTGCATGGTCCTTTTAAGTCTACGCCTCCAGGGCCTGGCGATCAGCCATATCCATGAGGACCCTTTCCCTTGCCTTGTCAATGCCAAGTTCCTTACGCTTCTTGTCAATGTGGGCAATCATCTTATGGGCGTGCTTGATGGGATCAATCTCAAGGTCCCACATTCCGCCTGTAATGCCTTCAAAGCCCTTGGTCAGGTAGTCGTGGAACACAGGTGCACCAGAAGTGGGCAGAGTCACTCCGAATACGGTGTAAACACCGGAAGCCACAAAATAGTGGCCGATGGAGATCGCCTTTTCGCTCATCCACTCAGGGGCGCTGCCTGCAACCGGGAGATCACAGATATCGTGGCCAAGACCGCCTGCCTTTACAACTTCTGTTGCGGCAAGGAGTATTCTTGAGTTGTCAACGCAGGATCCTAGATGAAGGACCGGTGGAATACCCACAACCTCACACACCTCGGCAAGCCCCGGTCCGCAATGGACGGCGGCAGCTTCTGGGGTCAGGAGACCCGCCATGGCGCAGGCGATTGCATTACAGCCGGTGGTGAGAACTATCACGTCGTTTTTGATCAGCTCCTTAACAACCCTTACATGACCGTCATTGTGCTTGGTCCTTGCGTTGTTGCAGCCTACGACGCCTGCTATACCCCGGATGCGGCCGTTGATTATGTTGTCGTTCAAGGTGTAGTAGGTCCCCCTGAAGGTTCCGCCCAGATGGTACTGAATGGACTCAACACCGAATCCTGCGATCTGGGTTGCTTTCTGCTGGGGTATCATCACTTCACGGTTGCGGTTTTCAAAGTTGTCTATGGCGATTTTAACGATGCGTTTTGCATCATCAAGGGCATGGTGCTCGTCAAACTCGATGTGGAGAACGCTCTTCTCCTCCATTCTTGCGATGGGGTGGGTGGTGATGATCTTTGTGTGGAAACATTCTGCTACGTTGGCAATGTTTTCCATGATGCACTGGATATCAACAACCATGGCGTCACAGGCACCGGTGATGATGGCGAGTTCCTGCTGGAGGAAGGTGGCCGCAGTTGGGATGCCGTGGCGCTGGAGGAGCTCATTGGCCGTGCAGCAGATACCGCTCAGCTGGATCCCTTTGGCGCCCTTGCTCTTGGCATAGTCGATCATCTCCTGGCTCTGGGCAACGGCAACGACAATTTCAGAAAGAATTGGCTCATGGCCGTGGAGGATCAGGTTGACATGATCCTCCTTCATGACGCCAAGGTTGGCCTCGCTCTGGAGGGGAAAGGGGGTTCCGAACAGAACGTCCTGGAGATCGGTTGCAAGCATTGAGCCGCCCCATCCGTCTGCAAGGGCTGCACGGGTTCCCTGTTTCATGAGGTTCTTGTAGTCCTGGTCAACGCCCATGTGGGTCCGGTGCATGATCTCGACGATCTCACGGTCGATGTTTCTGGGAAGGACACCCAGTTTTTTCCACTTTTCATAGAGTGGTTTTGGGGCCCGTTTGAGGTTGAGAAGCTCTCCCTCAGGTTTTCCCCACTCTGCAAGGGCTATCTCGCCAACCTCAACGGCAATTTCATAAATATCCCTGTCCTTTGTCTCACCGTCAACCTCAACGGTTGTTGCTACACCAAGGGTGGGGGCAAGGGCCATGAGTTTTACCGTATCTTTGATCTTGTAGGCATCGGTTTCCTGGCGGGCTGCGGCAAGGAAAACTTCGGCAACGCCCCTGCCGTGGTCTGAGTGGGCGGCCGCACCGCCTGCGATCATTCTGATGAAGTTACGTGCCGCAATTGTATTGGGCGTTGCACCGCAAAGGCCCTTTCGCGTGTCTTTGCCTTCAATGCCAGCCTTGGGAAGGGGCAGCCTGCAGGGGCCCATTGAACAGTTCTTGCAGCAGATCCCCTGGGTACCGATATTGCAGGCCTTCATGGTAACCGCTCTGTCAAAGATGGTGTCGATGCCAAGCTCCTGGGCCCGGGCAATCATCTGCTGGGATGCTACGTCAATGGTTGCTTCCATGGGATCTGCGAGTTTGGTTGCCTTTTCGTTCTTAGCAACCGTTGTTTTCTTTGCCTCTGCCATTAGAGGTTCCTCCTCCTATTGTGTGTAATTCCATGTGTATAAAATATGACAGCCATGTTAATGAACCTAGGCGGTATGCCTTCTGTGTGTCCTGTTCAGGCTTTCAAGTATCTTGTCAAGGTCTGACAGCTGTACAGTAGCCGCTGTCATGGAGACCTGCTTCTTCTTTGGTTCAGCTGCTCGTTTCGCAGCATGATCGGCCCTTTCCTGGGCTCTTTTGTCCCTTAAGGCCTGCTCTTCGGCCTCTAACTTTGCAGCGGCATCAGCCTCGGCCTTTGCCTTGGCCTTTATTTTTGCCTCAGCCTCAGCCTCAGCCCTTGCAGCAGCATCAGCCTCGGCCTTTGCCTTTGCAGTTTTTTCAGCCTCGGCCTTGGCCGCAGCATCAGCCGCAGCCTTAGCCTCGGCCTCGGCCTTCGCCTTTGCCTCAGCGGCTGGATCCACGGCAGGCTCTGAGCCAAAAAGATCCTTGGGTGCCTTAGGTTCGTTTGCGAAAAGATCTATAGCCATTGTGATTCTCCCCCTTGAAATTAAGCGTTTAGTTTCTCAATGACTTGGGCAACGGTCATCTTATGTTGATCTGCCGTATGCTGAATGTCCTGTTTGGTGCAGCCTCTTTTTGTCAAGAGAGCGGCAAGGTCGATTCCGAGGCTCTTTGCTGCGGCCTCAATGGGATCTTCGGTGGCATCAGCGGGAGCCGGAGGTGCGGCCGGTGCAGCAGCCTCTTTTTTGGGAGCAGCAGCCTTTGCAGGGGCGACTTTTTTCTCCTCCTCCATGGTGAGATCAGGAGCAGGAGCCAATCCGGCAAAGTCAATCTCAACGTCATCCAGCCGTTTTGTAATTGGAGCCACATCCATGGCTGAACCGCCGTCTGAGATGATATCAATGAAAGATTTAACAAGCTTGATCGACTCTGGATGACGCATGATAAGGATGCTGGAGCCTGCCATGAGGTAGGTTACGGCACCGACGGCCTCCATGAGGATGCCCCGGCGCTCTGGATCTCCCAGTGTTGGTGCCTCTTCAACGGGTTGTTTTGCCTCTTTGCACTTCCAGATTTCGTTGGCAAGGTTGTTGATCATTGGCAGTTGAAGCTTGTCATCCCCCTGGGTCAGGGCTGCCATGTTCAGGCGCTCCATTACCGAGTAGGAGTATTCCATGCCGTATCCAAGACCACCTGTGGTCGGGTCCACAATGACCTTATCAAGGGGCATGCCAAGGTTCTCAAGGAGGATGTTGACCTGTTTCGCAAGGTTTACATCAATGGGGGATGAGGAGATGATGGTGTGTTTGTAGCCCATGGCTGCTGCACCGATGCCCTTGTGGTTCTTCTCTTCCACAGGGCCCAGAATCAGGTTTTCTCCATCGCACTCAGCCGCAATCTTTTTAAGTACCTCTTCGTCCTTGGCAGGGGCAGTGCATCCCCATACAATCAGGGGTACCTTTATGGCAGCCAGTACTTTTTTTACCGTTGCAGCGGCCTCGTCAGCCGTTGCGTTCTTGTCGTTTGGATCAATGCTTTTCAGCTGAAGGACGATAAGGTTTGCTCCGTATTCCTCCACGCATTTTTTGGCCCAGGCTGCGGGGTCGTTCAAAACGTCCTTAAAGGGTGCGATAACTGAAGCCGGCCACTCTTCGGGTTCAATATCCCAGATCTCCATGGCAATAATGGGCTTGTGGGGCATCTTTCCTTCAAACTGATAAAAGGGATAGCTGGTCTGACCTCCCACGGTGATGGCACTATTCCCCTTACCGATTGTGATTCCCTTTATCGCTCCGGCATAGGATTCTTTCATGATTTCAAATCCCACTTTTACCTCCTTATAAGTGATAGTTGTTGGTTGCAGATTGGATATAAAAAAAATGATCAAATGTAGATAAGATCATAGGAAATACAAAACGTAAAAAGCCAGGACCTGTGGGTCGGCATGGAACGGCAACTGAGTCAGTCAGTTGTATTGATGATTTGATAACGGCCATTTCTCCTTTCAAAAAAGGTTATTGCGCTCGTTAAACCAAGTTGACCTTTGGTTTCTATCGTACCATGATTTATAACCCGGATCTGCTTTTGTCAATAGTGGAATAAATTAATTGTTGCAGGGCATTGAAAAAAATAGAGAAAAAAAACAGGGGCGAAATAGATGCGATTTCCAAATTAAATAAATATAATTTATTTAATGGAAAATGATTATTATTCGGGTCGTGAATCAGTCCAAAACAGGAGCTCTGTTTTTTTGAAAACTTCTAAATAGTGCTTGACTCATATGGTCTATTATTGGAGTATGATCATTTGAAAATAAATGGTGATTCAGATCATGTGTTTAAGACCTAACGGGCTCGGTTTCCTGAGCCTCAACAACTAATAAAGGAGTTAACCATGGCATTAGATCCAACCAAGCATGCAGACTGGGAAATTGCCCAGGACGCAGAAAAAGAGATGCTCACGATTTACGAGATTGGCGAAAAACTCGGATTGACCAAGGAAGAGCTGCTTCCCCAGGGCCATTACATCGCAAAGGTTGATTTCCGTGCGGTCCTTGAACGCCTCAAGGATAAGCCCGATGGTAAATACATTAATGTAACCGCCATCACTCCCACCCCCCTTGGCGAAGGAAAATCCACATCTACCATGGGGCTCGTCCAGGGGCTTGGCAAGCTTGGTAAAAGTGTCTCTGCGGCCATTCGTCAGCCTTCGGGCGGACCTACCATGAATATCAAGGGTTCTGCCGCAGGCGGCGGTCTTGCCCAGTGCATCCCCCTGACTCCTTTTTCCCTTGGTTTTACCGGCGACATCAACGCCATCATGAACGCCCACAACCTTGCAATGGTAGCCCTGACATCCCGTCTCCAGCACGAGAGAAACTACACGGACGAGCAGTTGGAACGTCTTTCCGGCATGAAACGCCTCGACATCGATCCAACCAACGTGGAGATGGGCTGGATCATGGATTTCTGCTGCCAGGCCTTGAGGAACATCATCATCGGCATCGACGGAGTAAATGGAAAATCCGACGGTTACATGATGAAATCCAAGTTTGGTATCGCAGTTTCGTCTGAAGTCATGGCCATACTCGCCGTTGCCAAGGATCTCAAAGACATGCGCGAGAGAATGGGCAAGATTGTTGTTGCCTATAGTAAGAAGGGAAAACCCGTTACCACCGAAGACCTTCAGGTTGCGGGTGCCATGACGGCATGGATGGTTGATGCCCTTAATCCTTCGCTAATCCAGACCCTCGAAGGCCAGCCGGTTTTCGTCCATGCAGGACCGTTTGCCAACATCGCCATCGGTCAGAGTTCGATCATCGCAGACAGGGTGGGGCTCAAGCTTGCCGACTACCACGTCACTGAATCTGGATTTGGTGCAGATATCGGTTTTGAGAAGTTCTGGAACTTAAAGTGCCGTTTTTCAGGGTTGGTGCCCAACTGTGCCGTTATTGTCGCCACCATCCGTGCCCTTAAATGCCACGGCGGGGCGCCTGTTCCAGTTCCTGGTAAGCCCATGCCGGAAGAGTATAGCTCAGAGAACGTAGAGTGGGTTGCAAAGGGATGCGCCAACCTCGTCCATCACATTAAAAACGTGAAAAAGGCCGGCATCAGCCCAGTTGTCTGCATCAACGCTTTTTACACAGATACCGATGCTGAGATCGCCAAGGTTCGTGAACTCGCAGAAGCGGGCGGTGCAAGAGTCGCCCTTTCCCGCCATTGGGAAAAGGGTGGTGACGGCGCAATCGAGTTTGCAAAAACCGTTATCGAGGCATGTGAAGATAAGACAGATTTTAAGTTCCTTTATGAGCTTGACATGCCCCTTAAGGAGAGAATC
>Ga0265295_1007001_pt1 | contig 13244 bp, 7 predicted proteins | sample Munlansysbiofilm_FD_192503 | JGI IMG/M metagenome (GOLD analysis project Ga0265295, IMG submission 192503) | Leachate microbial communities from a municipal landfill in Southern Ontario, Canada - Methane capture system biofilm | ecosystem: Engineered > Solid waste > Landfill > Unclassified ... | reverse complement strand
CTCCATAAGAGATAACGCAGAACAGAGAATATGGGGAAGGCTTGACCTTTTTAGACTTGAGAAAATTAAACGCAAAAATGTTAAGGTTGGAATACTTGGATGTATGGCTGAAAGGCTTAAGGATGAGCTCTTGAATCATCCGGCTGTTGATCTGGTAGCCGGGCCTGACTCCTACAGATCCCTGCCATTTCTATTGGAGAGCCTAGAAAGCGGGAGTAAGCAAATAAATACAATACTCTCACAAGAGGAGACCTATGCAGATATATCGCCTGTAAGAATGGACAAGAACGGAGTCTCTTCTTATATCTCAATTATGAGAGGCTGCAACAATATGTGTTCATACTGTGTTGTCCCATATGTAAGAGGAGGTGAAAGGAGCAGGAATCCGGAAAGTATTGTAAGAGAGGCCCGAGAGCTTTTTGCAAACGGATATAAAGAGGTGACACTGCTGGGACAGAATGTAGATTCTTACCACTGGGCTAATCCCGATAACCCAACTGAAATAACAACATTTGCAATGCTCCTGGAGATGATTGCACTTGTTAATCCCGCATTGAGGGTAAGATTTTCAACTTCCCACCCCAAGGATATGGGCAATGCAGTACTATATACAATGGCAATGTATCCTAATATATGTAACCACGTTCACCTCCCGGTACAGTCCGGTAGTGATACAATGCTGCTAAAAATGAACAGAAAATATACACGTGCACAATACTTGGAGAGAGTTGCCAAAATCAGGGAGATTATGCCGGACTGCTCAATATCAACCGATATTATCACAGGGTTTTCAGGAGAGAGCGATGATGATCACAGGGATACCTTATCAATAATGAAAGAGGTGGGGTACTACACAGCCTTTATGTTTCAATACTCAGAAAGACCCAATACGAAGGCGGCAAGAAGATACCCGGATGATGTCCCTGCAACAATAAAGAGTCAGCGCCTGAGTGAGATAATCAAACTTCAGGGAGAACTCTCACTTGCAAGCAATAAAGCAGATCTTGGCAAGGAGTTTGAAGTGCTTGTTGAAGGTTATTCCAAAAAATCAAAGGCTGAGTTGACCGGAAGAACTCAACAAAATAAGACGGTGGTCTTTCCGTCAGGAGAACATAAATCCGGAGACTATGTAAGAGTAAAGATTGAGTCCTGCACCTCGGCGACATTAATTGGAAAAGAGATAACAAAATAAAAATATTAACAGATAAAGACTATGACAAAAATTCGTACTTTTTACATTGGAGATCTGAAGACAGAGGCAGAGCACCTGAAGTCAGGGAGCAAACTAATGACAGAAGCACCGGAAGATAACAATGGTAAGGGAGAGATGTTCTCACCAACAGATCTCTTTGCAACATCACTGGGTTCCTGTATGATGACTATTATGGGTATTGCAGCACAAGTTCACGGATTTTCAGTAGATGGAATGAGAATTGAAACAGAGAAGATAATGGCGTCAAATCCCCGTAGGGTTGCCGAACTTAAACTTGACATATATCTTCCTCAAAAATATACAGATAGAGAGATGCGATTCATAGAGAGTTCTGTGAAGACCTGTCCCGTTGCAAACAGCATACACCCGGACATAATCAAGACTATCACTTACCATCAACCTGAAGAGTAACATAAAAGAGGGCCCGGTCAATGGCAGTTGACCGGGCCCCTCTCTTCAGCGACAACTTTCAATAATCAGAAGAAGAGATAGCGGCTGGTGCCTATTCCTGCACTGGCCGTTGTCTTTATAATACCATCAGATCCTGCAACCTTTAGAAGGGAGTTTGAAGTGAAGCTTGTTTCAGCTGTGAAAATGTTCCCTGTAGCCGGGCTAACACCCACTCCATAAAAAATTGTTCCTGACAGCACCTCGCTTACGCTATTTGTAGAGACCTCTAGAGAGAATATTGAAGCACCGGAGGGATTATAATTATTATCATACTCTGTCTTGTATGTATAGATCTTATTCCCCTTGGCATCCGCAGTAATATATCCATCCATAGAGTCCACAGGAATCTCAACAACTCTGTCAACAACTAGATTAACAGGATCAATTCTTACCAAGCCTTTATCCGGAAAAGAGGCCCATAATTTGTAAGATCCATCAAAAACCAGATGTTTTGCATTACCTGTAACTCCTTCTGCTCTGATAGTGGTGATAACAGGATAGTCTACCCTGGAGGCGTCAAACACCCTAATGCCCTCTTTAACAGCCACAAAAAGCCTTGTACCATACATAGCTATGCCCTCTGCATCTGTTCCTGCAGGAATTTTCTTTATAAATGCCTTTGTTACCGCATCATAAACAGCAATATAGGAATTTGGATACTCCCACCAACCAAAATCATTAACAACATAATCGTAATCCCAGTTTGTAACATATAGTTTATCCCCGGCAAAGATCATATTTCTAGGTGAGGCAAGTGAATTTGTGATTGAGGATTTAAGTTTTCCGGTTGAGGCTTCAACTATATCAATTTTATCCGGATTATTGCAAACCAGATAGGCCTCCTTTTGAGGAGAGATAGTACCGGAGATGACGGTTGCCCCTATTGATATTCCGTTTGCCGTTTCATAAACTCTATTTGTGATGGTCATAGTATTCTCGTCAAAAAGAGAGAGACTAGCAGAGTGTTCTGTAAAATTACCCTGATTGATAATGAGCACCTTCTGATCAAAGGTAACATCCGGAGCCTGAGGATCCTTTTCACACGAGGAGAGAACGAAAACTGCAATAGTTGCAATTAAAAGTAAATGGAACAATTTTTTCATTTCAATAAAAATTTATTTATGAGTTAATTAAAATCTGAATTGGAAATTTATAAGCCAGTTAAACCCCGGCATTGCGTAAAACTTAACGTTCTGATAACTTACATTAAAAATATTCTTAAGAACTCCCCACACAACAAATTCGTTATGTTTAATCATCCCTTTGTAAGAAATTCCCGCATCGGTTAAAGTATAGGAAGGGAGGATATCAAAAATATCAAGCGTGGTCCTCTTTCCCGTATTATTGAGAGAGATGTTAAATGTAAACTTTCCAGCCTCTGCTGTTGCATTGAGTCTCCAGGAGTGTTTAGGCTGATATGCCAGCTGCTCATCCTTTGCCGGATCATCCGCCCAGAGCGGAATTACTGTCTTAATATCAGTGAATGCATAACTTCCTCTTAATGTGGCTTTAGCAAAAGCTACCGAATAGGTTATCTCCCCTCCTGCCTCAACTCCACGAGAGAGGACCTCCGGAATATTTCTTGGTCTCCACACCTCTCCGGCAGGGAGCCACCTAATCCAATCTTTAACAACGCTTCTGTAACCAGTTAAGAACATTGATGCACTCCACTCTCCACTATACCATCCCCAGTTAACTCCCGCTTCAGCACTTCTCGATTTCTCGCTCTTGAGATAGATATTGTCACCTCCCCAATATCTATCGTTCAATGATGGAATTTTAGCATTTCCGGACCAGGAACCTCTTATATACAAGGAGTGCCCGCCACCCACCGGTATTTTAAATCTTGCATTAACCAGAGGCATAATTGGAAGAGTGCCCGATGACGAATAGAGATATCTAGCTCCTATAGAGGCCGATAACAAACCAGAGCCCTCGGCCTTTGCAATTATATAACCTCCCGCCCTACTCTCTTCTATATCCGGAATATATGATTTAACCTGAGGTTTAATATACTCTCCGTTGAGCCCTCCTCTAAAGGAGAAAACAGATTTTCTATATTCAATATCTGTATTAATCATCACTCTGTTTGCAGAGATAGTATCCTCCTTGTACCTCTCATTATCATATGCATAAGAAGATGAGATTCTCCACGATAGCGATTCAGTACCCCCCTCAAGGGAGGCAGAGAGCTTTAAATTATTGTCATAGATTGAATTATGTGCTTCAGGTCTGTCATTCAAGGATACAGATGGCTGAATCTCTCTGTCAAAATCCAGATACATTAATGAAGCTGAGAGTGTACCCAATTTTCCAGCTTTCAGATGAATCTCCTGAATTGCTCCCCAATTGGAAATTGCAGAGTTATTGAGCCTCTCCCTTGGCCTGCCCGGCTTTGTGTTATTTTCAAAGGTATAGTTGTTTAAAGCCCTGTTAAAAAGCACTGAACTCCTTGACTCCACAGCCGCTCCTGAGTATCGGTATGTGGCTCCTGTAAAGAGGGAGCCAAAACTCCCAAGTGATAGTGAGAGATCCCCACTATGACCGCTAATCCACTTTGCACCAGTTTTAAGCTTAACTGTCCCCCCTATGCTCCCATCTCCGTACAGCGCAGATCCTCCCCCAATGTGGATATCCATAGCATCAAAAAAATAGAGTGGGATATGGGAGAGGTCGGCCTGACCCATTGTAGGGAGAGACATATTCTGTCCGTTCCAGTCAATTGTAGTGTGCGATGAGGAGGTACCTCTGATGGAGAGAAATGCATTCATTCCTCGGCCATACTCTTTTATGTAGGCTGCGTTTTCGGCTTTTATAAAATCGGCCAAACTGGCACTTTGCATCTTTTTAACAGCCTCTCCGGAATAGGAGATAACATTTGTCCCGGGTGAGAAACGTTTTAGCTCTGCAGGGCCATTTTTTTTGAATGCTGTTACGGTTACCGAATCAAGTCTGTTTGCTTTTGATGAGTCTCTCTGTTGTGCGTAAAGAGAGATAGCCGGTACAGTAAGATGCACGGCAACAACACATATAAATACAATTAATGAAAAATAGTTTTTCATCGCTCTCTTTTTCCCGAAAGTTCGATTAAATATGTTTTGTCCCTGCAGGTCTTCTGACTCAGCTTTTGCATCTTCGCCTTCCCACCTAATGGCAGTGGCCGACTGAAGAAAACCCCAAATTGATGGGGAGAGCTTTACAGCAGCGGGTACTGTTCCCGGATTACACGGGATTCCCTGAAGCTGGAACGCCACAAAGATAAGTTATTTTCTTATGTGAGTACAAATTTTTATTAAATTTGGTAGTTTTCACTTACTAATAACAACCAAACATTATGTCAAAATCACTCAAATCACTACTGCTCACGGCTTTAGTCCTCACTATGGCCGCCTGCTCTACCCAACAAGAGAAGGTAGATCTAAATTATGAACAGTATACACTGGATAACGGACTTAAAGTTGTCCTTCATCAGGACAAATCTGATCCTATTGTTGCTGTGGCAATTCAGTATCACGTAGGCTCAGGAAGAGAGAAGCCGGGAAGAACAGGTTTTGCTCACTTCTTTGAGCATATGCTTTTCCAACGCTCAGAGAACTTACCGAGAAATGCATTTTTTACAAAAATTGCAAAACTTGGAGGAGAATTTAATGGCTCCACAAATTCAGACGGGACAAACTACTATGAAGTTGTTCCAAGAGATGCCCTTGAAAAGGTTCTTTGGATGGAATCTGACAGGATGGGCTTTTTCATCAACACAGTTACTCAAGGCGGGCTGGAGAGAGAGATAGACATAGTGTCAAATGAAAAACGTCAGAACTATGATAGTCAACCATACGGCCACTCAAGTACTATTATGGCAGGGCAAATGTATCCTGCAGGTCACCCATACAGCTGGACAACAATTGGTGAAATCGCAGATTTAAGAGCAGCTACCGTTGACGATGTTAAAGAGTTTTATAATACATATTATGTTCCAAATAACGCAACCCTTGTACTGACAGGTGATTTTGACCCTGCCCAGGCAAAGGAGCTTATTCAAAAATATTTTGGAGAGATTCCAAAAGGGGAAGATGTACCAAAACCAGTGGTACAACCTCTTCAATTTGAAGAGAGCAAAAGAATGGTATTTGAGGACCAATACGCAAAACTTCCTCAACTTTCACTGTCATACCCAACAGTTGAACAATACAACGAAGACGCTTATCCACTCTACTACTTCACATCTCTTTTTGCTAACGGCAAAAAAGCTCCACTTTACAAAGTTGTTGTAGAGGAGAAAAAACTTGCACCATCAGTTGGAGCATACAATATGACTAGAGAGATTGCCGGTCAGGCACAAATCCAAATCCGCGCATTTAACAATATAAATCTTAATGATGTATACGCAGCTGTAGAAGAGGCATTTGTCAGATTTGAACAAGATGGTGTAGATGAGATGGAACTGGAGAAACTAAAAGTTAACCAGGAGGCCTCAATCTACAACAGAATGTCCGGTATTCTTGGAAAAGCAATGATGATGGCTCGTGACACCGAATTTGGTGGCAGACCGGATGCAACTTTTGAAGATCTGAAAAAATATCAGGCAGTAACAAAAGAGGATATAATGAGGGTATACGAAAAATACTTCAAGGGACGCCCTTATTTTGCACTTAGTATGGTACCTACAGGAAAAGTAGATCTTGCGCTTGCAGAGTCAATTCCAGCTACAGTTGCTGTTGAAAATGTTGCAGATCAAACAATGAAATCCCAGACAGGCAAACTTATTGACGATCCATACGAGCGCACTCCATCTGCTTTTGACCGCTCAATTGAGCCGGATTTCCTATCTAATACCCCTACCATAACCGTTCCACCAGTTTGGACAGCAGACCTTCCAAATGCAATAAAAGCTTACGGAATTCAGCATCAAGAGCTACCACTTTTCCAGGCCTCAGTTAATATGAAAGGCGGTATGCTACTTGACCCAGCAGGAAAAGAGGGTCTTGCCAGTATAACTGCTCAGCTAATGAACGAAGGGACAGCCCTAAAATCACCGGAAGAGCTTGAAAGCGCATTGGGATTACTAGGCGCAAGGGTAAGATTCTACTCAGGAACAGAAAGGATGGGGATAAGCATCTCGGGACTTTCAAAAAATTACGAAAAAGTTATTGCAATAGCAGAGGAGATGTTACTTCAGCCAAGGTTTGACTCAGCAGCATTTGACCGTCTTAAAAACGAAATTAAGACAACAATTCGCCAAATGTCTGCAAATCCAAGGGCTATTGCATCTGAAACTGCCGGCAAGCTACTTTATGGTGAGGATGGAACCCTTTCAAAAATGGCTTATGGCACAGCTGCAAGCATTGACCAGATAACTCTAGATGATGTAAAGGCTTTTTATGAGGCAAATTACAGCCCATCAATTGCAAGCATTACAGTTGCAGGAGCTCCGGATCAGAAGAGAGCACTAAAAGCTTTAACATCACTCGCAGAGAAGTGGAATTCAAAAGATGTGGTAATACCTGAGCCGGTTGGAGGTATAGCAGCAAAGAGAGGCACAATCTACTTTGTTGATTATCCAAATGCCCCTCAGTCTATGATTATTGTTGCAAAAACAGCAATGCCTTATAACCATCCAGACTACTACCCTGCAGTTATAGCAAACTACAAACTCGGCTCCGGTTCACAAGGAATGCTATTTGACGTATTACGTTTACAAAAAGGTTATACCTACGGCGCTTACTCTAACTTTATGGCCGGAGAGCATCAGAACCTCTTTATGGCTCAATCCAGCGTACAGGGAAGTGTTACAATGGACGCCGTTAAGACATTCAAAGATCTTATTGGCGGATACTCAGATATGATAAACGAAGAGATGTTAGCATCTGTTAAAAACTCACTTCTTAAGTCAAAAACATCATCATTTGAGACAATTGGCGACATCCTTGGAATGCTAAATGACATTGCAAATTATAATATGCCTTTTGACTATGTTAAGCAGCAAGAGAATACAATCAACAATATCACCGTTGATGAACTTAAGCAGATCATTGCAAAACATATGAACATTGACGATATGATTTATGTAGTGGTTGGAGACGCAAAGAGTCAAATGAAGCCTCTTGAGAAACTAGGTCTTGGCAAACCGGTACTAGTTCAAAGATAAACTCCTATTAAACATAGAGTAAATAGACCCCAAAAGTATTTCAAATGCTTTTGGGGTTTTTAAATTTTTACATACCTTTGTCACCCTTGTTTACCGAAACAGCAGGCCGCTTCAAACAGCCGCCTGAAAATACAAGCCCGGATGGCGGAATCGGTAGACGCGCTGGTCTCAAACACCAGTAGCCGCAAGGCTGTGCCGGTTCGACCCCGGCTCCGGGTACAGAAACGGAAGAAACGGATTTTTCATCTGTTTCTTCTTTTTTTTCTCCTTTTAACACATTGGTTTCTTGAAAGATATACTCTAATACTTTGTTATAGGAATTGGTTCGATAATTTTCACCATCAAATTGAATTTTTTCAGGAAACATCGAACCAATGAGTTGAATTTTATGTTCGGCCTTTCCTGTAGACAGTATTACATCCATATTCCTTATTACATCAATTGCGTAATCAAATTTATTTTCCAAATCTGAATTGCCAGGCTGCAGTAAAGTTAGTCTGCTATTTATATTAAACTTTCTCTCATCTATACTAGCTTTCATCCTCATATAATCTTCTCCACTTATCTTTCCATCCATGAAATTGGTGTCAATTGATAATAAACGATTCTCCTCTGTAGTCAAGTCGTTTTTTAGCTTTGATATCTCTTTTAATATTTCCGACTTATTCTCATTTTTCAAGTCTTTAATGATTTCTTTATATAATTCCAATATTGAATCATTCGGTATAAGTTGTTTTACATATTTTACAAATTTCTCATTTGCCTTAATTGCACTATAATTAAATTTATTGCAGTGAGGACACTTATAATACCCATACAGTCCTCCATTACCTTTAGAATAACAAGCGGTTAAAACTCCTCCACAATGTGGACAAACTAAAAATCTTCTTAGATAAAAATCGGGATCAGCCGCTCGACAAAGTTTGGTTTGTCTTGATTTTTTTCTAAAATGAAGTTCTTGTACATCCCAAAACACCTTCTCATCCACTATCGGTTCGTGCAACCCTTTTGTCCAATATGCTTCTTCATCAAGCCATGCCTTAACAAATACTTTTCCTATATAAACTTGGTTCTTCAAAAGTTCAGGGAATGCTGATTTTCCAATTTTAACACCTTTTCTATTGACCTCTTTCCTAACGTATTCAATACTTTTAACACCCTTGGATAACTCATCAAAGGCATATTGAATTATTGGGGATTCCTTTTCATCACGAAGGATTACTCTGTCTTTATCAGAATATTGTACATTCTTATATCCTTTCGGGGCTTTGTTGGTAAATTTTCCAGCTACTTGGGCTGCATGAGTTCCTTCTTTTGTACGCTTGGATATTTTATCGTTTTCTACTTCTGGCATAACCAAGTACATAGCAAGCAGAATCTTATTATCAGGATTAGACATATCAAGCGGATTCTCAGCCGAATTGATTTCAATACCAAGTTTTTTGAAATTTCTTATTTGAGCAGTAGCCTCGTCATGATTCCTTGAGAAACGATCCCATCTTGTAAATATTATCGCATCAATCTCCTTTTTATTCTTACTACAATATTCATATAATTCTATCCATTTTGGTCTATTAAAATTCTTGGCAGAATGGTCTTCTTCGTAATACTTAACGATCTCATAGTTATTTATTTTACAATAATTTTCCAAAAAAGCCTTTTGGTACTGCAGACTATTACCCTGAGATTGTTCTTCAGTGCTAACACGTGTATATAGTATTACTTTTTTCATAGACCATTCTCCTTTTCAATCTCAATTTCGATTTTCGCCCAATCGTACAAAAGAGACCTAATTAATTTTATTTCATTTGTAGAAATTTCATTCTTATGACTATTATTTAAAATTTCTTTACACTTTTCATCCGACAACATTTTATGAATTCATAAAAGCGGTGGAACTATGTTAGACTGTTTAACTATGTTCCTTATTTTAATTATTGGTGTATCACTTCTGCAATTTCTCCACAAAAACAACTTATGAATAAATCCTCCAAAGAGAAGAGTACTTAACGTCTTATTTCAGTTTTTTTAGTATTTGATAAAAATATACAGAAAAAAAACGAGAAAAAGAAATTACATAGCTGATAACTAGCACTTTCGCCAACTATTTAATCAATTCGAGCAGGAATTCTGTATCTGAACCACAAGAAAATGAGAAAATTACGCTCAACGCTGAATATAAGCACATTGAGAAATTATTTCCAATAATATCCATTCCAAATATTGTAAATCGACAATAGGATTGACAGTAATCTCCGGTACCAAACAAATTTTGGAGCAGATCGCCCCGTCAAGACGGGGCATAGCTGGTGAAATGGGCCGGTTTACTTGTACTAAACAACATTTATGGTGGAAGGAGCGGATCTAAATAGTCAAGTTCGTTTGAATTTGGGGTACTAAACAAATTGTGGAGCAGATCGCCCTTGCAAAGGATGTGATTTAACTGGTCAATAACACTCTTACTTGTACTAAACAATTTTTGTTAATGTGCGGACCATACTGCACGATAATTATCTTTACTAGATGGTTGTTAATTCAATGTTAATGTGCACATTTCTTTAAACTGATTTTGTACTAAACAAATTTCGGGGTTATATCGACCCGCTCCCCCCCTCCCAGTACATACCCGGTCCCCTACCCTCCGTATCCGCCCTCCCCTCCCCCTTTTTCTACCATTTATATAGTGAGCATGGATATGCTGGTTAAATTGACCACCCCCTGCTGTTTTAAATTGACCACCCTCCTTGAGCTCTCATAAGAACAGCAATTTCCATGGCTAATTAGCTTTTATACAAACTTATAAATTTTTATTCGTTTTCAAGTTCTTCATCAAATATATTTTTCTGCCTTTTTCGAAGTGATTCTCCCTTTAATTCAAGCCTGTATGCATCATGTACTATCCTGTCAAGTATTGCATCTGCAATAGTCTGTTCTCCTATTACTTCATACCATTGAACCACGGGTAATTGAGAAGTGATTATTGTTGAGCGGCTTCCGTGTCTGTCTTCTATGATTTCCATGAGTACAGATCGGCTATGATTGTCCATCGGCTGTAATCCGAAGTCATCCAGGATTAGCAGATCCTGCCTTTCAATCTTGGAGATCTCCCGTAAGTAGGAGCCATCTGCCTTTGCCATTTTTAGTTTTGAGAACAGCTTTGCCGTATTTGCGTAAATGACCTTGTAACCAAGCATACAGGCCTGGTTTCCTATTGCAGAAGCAATATAGCTTTTTCCAATGCCGGTGCTACCGGTTATAAGCAGGTTTTCTTTTCTTTGGACGAAGGCACATTCTGCCAGTCGCATCATCTGGTTTTTATCCAGATTTCTGTCAATGTCAAAGTGTAGTTGTTCCATATTTGCTTTGTAACGGAACCGTGCATTGTGTACCTGTCGTTCTATTTTCCTGTTATTGCGATCGTCCCATTCGGAGTCGATTAACATAGAGATCACCTCATCTGAAGTCAATTGGCTCATGTTCCCATTTTCCATGCTGGTGCGAAAGGCCATTGCCATACCATAGAACTTCATCTGTTTCATTTTTTGGAGGGTTTGTTCATTCATTGCGTTGATAGATTATTATTTGTAATAGTTTTTACCTCTGATGTTATTATGCGACGGCAGTGTTTTGTCTTCCGACAGTTCGCTCTCTGTGTTAAAATCTAATCCCTTTTCAAGTATTGTGCGTATTGTATGGTATCCGAAGTCTCCATATTGAAGGGCGCGCTTACAGGCATTATTTAGCCTCTCTTTACCTGCACGGGCAGCAAAACTCAATACTCCCTGGCAAGAACGGTATGACTGTTCAGGATGCTGTTTTATGCCCAATAGCCCGATAATATATTCCTTTGCGTCGGGACCAACCTCTTCTGCCCTTTCTATGAATTTATCGGGGTTCCATTCGCTTATATAACGATGTTGGGAAGCCAGATGGTCTGTTTCTGTTGTGTGTCCGTAGAGGTGCCGGTTTCTTTGATGTAGAGCTATTCTCTCATAACGATAAAAAATCTCTACTTCATTTTGAGTATAAAGCATCGTTACTTTCTTGCCAATAAAGCGATATGGAACACTGTAATAATGCTTATCCTCTGCCAGACAGACATAATTATTTTTCATAACCGTTGCCAGATTCCTGCGCTTAATCTCATATTTCTTTTGAGGTAAAGAGTTTAGAGTGCCTCGCTCTATTTCCTCAAACAACTCTCTGCGGCTATACGGCCGGTTTGTGAGAAGACGGTTATTATGCTCTTCCAGTGCAGTTCGTATAGAACAGTTTAACAGTTCTATGCTTGAATACACCTTTTCATTTACACTCCCGTAGATGGTCCTGTATATTATTTTTACGGCACCTTCTACCAGTGCTTTGTATTTTGGTTTATATGGTGCTGCAGGGAGAGCTGCCATAGTGTAATGGCCGACAAAATCACGAAAAGCCTCGTTAAGAGTGGGTTCGTACCGGCTACTCTTGATAACTGCAGATTTGAGATTGTCCGTGATTATGGCATTGGGAACTCCTCCGAAGTAATACAATGCGTTTTCACATGAGGTGATAAAATCTTCCTTTTTCTGAGTATAAGTAGCTTCAACATAAGTCAGCTGACTTGCTCCCAAAATGCCTACAAACACTTCAACGGGAATCACTTCTCCGCTAAGAGGATCAACAATGTGAAGCTTATCTCCGGCATAATCCACATACATCTTCTCTCCGGCTTTGTGCTCTATGTGCATTACCGGGTGGCGGGCCTTTTGCCACAACAGGTAATGATACTTAAACTGAGCCGGCATATATCCTCCCGGGTTTTGTTTGTAGTATTGTTGCCACAACATACCTTTTGTAGTCCCTTTAACTTTGAGAGCTTTCTCCATCGTTGGAAAGAACTTGATTAACGACTTGTATCGTGCGTTGTCTTCAAGATGACTTCTTGTGTTCATTTTCAGGAACATCTGCTCCAAATCGGCATCATTCATCCATTCAATCTCCTCCGGAGATTTGCCCGATGCCAGAAACAATCTTATGTACTTCTTTACGCTGTTGCGAGGAAGAGAAGCCCTCTCGCTGATTGATTTTTTACTTACACCTTGGGTGTATAGCTTGATAATACTTTTTACCTTGCTCATAATGATTAATTTATTAGACATTTTTGTATATTTGTTGAATCAACAACTTATAAAAAATGTCTGCTCTTCAGCAAGGAAATTTTTGTTCTTTTGGGGTGGTCAATTTGGACCGGCAGCCGGTGGTCAAGATCATCCGGTAGAGGGGGGTCAACTTAGTCCGGCAAGAGGTGATTTTTTATGCCAGCTTTTCCACGTGATGCCATAATTAAATTTTTAAAGGTTAATAATTAATTACATTTGGTTTTTTCGCTTTTACAATTCTGTTTTTCAGTCTTACAATTGCGTTACCCCCACCGACATTTTCTCTATTCGGATTTGA
>Ga0265295_1007000_pt1 | contig 13245 bp, 9 predicted proteins | sample Munlansysbiofilm_FD_192503 | JGI IMG/M metagenome (GOLD analysis project Ga0265295, IMG submission 192503) | Leachate microbial communities from a municipal landfill in Southern Ontario, Canada - Methane capture system biofilm | ecosystem: Engineered > Solid waste > Landfill > Unclassified ... | reverse complement strand
ACTGCCAGCGCAACTCCGGCATGTAGTCGAAATTCATGCCGTAGATGCCGACCAGGAAGGTGAGCGGGATGAAGATGGTGGCGAACACGGTGAGCACCTTCATCACCTCGTTCATGCGGTTGCTCACACTCGACAGGTAGATCTCGAGCATGCCGTTGATCAGGTCACGGTACGAGTCCAGGGTCTCGATCACGCGGATGACGTGGTCGAACACGTCGCGGAAGTACGGCCCGGTCTTCACGCCGATCAACTCGGTGTCGCTGCGCAGCAGGGCGGTGAGCAGTTCGCGCAGGGGCACGATGGCCTTGCGGATGAACACCAGTTCCCGCCGCAGCCGCTGGATGGTGGCAAAGGTCTGCGCCTGCGGCCGGCCGAGCAGGTGCGCCTCCACTGCCTCGATCGTCTCCTCGAGGGCGTCGGTCAGGGTGAAGTAGCGGTCCACCACCGAGTCCATGACCACATAGGCGAGGTAGTCGCTGCCCAGGCTGCGGATGCGGCCGCGGCCCTGGACGAGCCGCTGGCTGAGGGAGTCGAACAGGTCGTCCCGGCGCTCGCGGAAGGTGAAGAGCAGGCCGGGGAAGACGAGCAGGCTGATCTGTTCGTGCTGCACGGCCTGCGATCCGTTGACACGCAGGGTCTTGAGGACGATGAACAGGCAGTTGTCGATCTCCTCGAACTTGGGCCGCTGGTGGGTGTTGAGGATGTCCTCGAGCACCAGCGGGTGGACCTGGAAACGGGCGCCGATCTCGGAGAGCAGCGGTGCGATGTCGAGCCCCTCGCAGTGCACCCAGGCGGTGTCGCCCTTTCGGCGGCCGGCGAGGATGTCGTCAACAGTGTGGACCTCGCGCTCGGTGCAGTGGTCGGGGCCGTAGCTGATCAGGGTGACGCGGCCGGCGGTTTGCGGCTGCGCGCCCACGTGCACCAGCGCTCCCGGCGGCAGACCGGCCTTGCCCGAGGGGGAATGGAGCGACTCAGCCATGGCGGTTCTCCGGATCGCTGGCGCGACGGGCCTCGATCCAGTCAACAAGGGCCGCGATGTCGTTCGGGCCGAACACCAGGCCCTCCGTTACGGGCAGGTCGGTGACCGTGGCGACCACGCCTGCCACCTGCTCAGAGAGGTGCGGTGCAGCAGCGTCCCGCCGCACTTCTATCTTGTCGACCCCGTCCGCCTGCTTGAACCCCTCGGCCAGAACAATATCCATAGCAGAAAAATAGCGATGCACGAGCGCCAGCAGGTCCTTGGCCGGCGGTGCGGTGCGCAGCAGGAACTGGTCCGGGGCGACCAGGGCGACCGCGTCCGCGCCGGCCCGGCGATGGATGGCCGTGTCGGTCTGTGGCGGTTCAGCGACGAGCCCCCGTTCCTTGGTCGATTTGATCACCGCCACCCGCAGGCCGCGGGCCTTGAGCAGGCCGACCACCCGGCTGACCAGGGTGGTCTTGCCGGAATTGTGCCAGCCGATGAAACAGAGGACAAAGGGCATGGGAACCTCGTGGAAAGAGGGGGGTGGCCCGCCCGCTGGCGGTCGGTTCAGGCCCAGTCTACCACGCGGCCCGGCGCCTGACAATTGGCCGCGGCCCGCAGCGTCCGGCCGCGGCCGAACACTGGCCGCTTTCGCGGCAAGGATTCCTGTTTCCGGTTTGACCCGCGGGCCGCTTTGTCGTATGATAATGCTTTGAAAAAAAAGAAAAACAGGTGGATGTGCCACTAGTGTGGCAACCGCCGGCCCGTTGATCCGGCCGGCCGGGAGGAGGGACGATGCAACCGACTGATCGGAAGACCAACGCACCGCGGAGCAACGGTTTGCACAAAACCTCCTCGCCCCCTGTCCCGACTGACCGGCAGCGGGTCGAGACGGAGGTGCGCGAGTCGGATCGTCAACTGCACACGCTCATCGACAACCTGCCCGGCATGGTCTTCAGTGCGGCGGGCGACCGGGCGCGCACCCTGCACTTTGTCAGCGAAGGCTGCGTGGAACTGACCGGGCGCACCGCGGCCGAACTCACCGGCCCACCGCCCCGCAGCCTGACCGACCTCATCCACCCGGACGACCAGGAGCGGGTGACCACCACGGTGCAGTGGGCCGTGGCCGAGGGCCAGCCCTACGAGGTCGAGTACCGGCTCGGGCATGCCGACGGGAGCGAGCGGACCATCCTCGAGCGGGGCGCTGCCCGGCGCGCGGCCGCCGGGGAGCTGCGTATCGAAGGGGTTGCCCTGGACAGCACCGTCCGCAGAAACGCCGACCGGCAGCGGGCCGCGTCGTACGAGCATCTGCTCACCATCCTCGACAGCGTCGAGGCCTCCATCTGCGTGAGTGACCTGGCCAGTTGCGAGATCCTCTTCGTCAACCGCAAGATGCGCGAGGAATTCGGCGACCAGGCTGCCGGCCAGCCCTGTTACCGGGTGTTCCAGCACCGTGAGAGCCCCTGCGAATTCTGCCCGGCGAGCCGGCTGCTCGACGAACAGGGCGAGCCCGGCCCGGTCTGCCAGTGGGAGCACCACAACCCGGTGACCGACCGCTGGTCCCTCAACTATGACCACGCGGTGCGCTGGATCGACGGCCGGATGGTGCGCCTGCAGGTCGCCTTTGACAACACCGGCCGGCGCGAGTCCGAGGACAAACTCCGCCAGGTGCAGAAGATGGAGGTGATCGGCCTGCTCGCCGGCGGCGTGGCTCATGACTTCAACAACATCCTCTCGGTGATCCTCGGCTACGCGGCCATGGCGCTCGTGGACATCGGCGACACCAACCCGCGCGTGCGGCGCGACCTTGACCAGATCCAACAGGCCGGCCTGCGCGCCCGCGACCTGGTGCGCCAGATCCTCAGCTTCTGCCACCACTCCGCCGAGCGCTTCCAGCCGCTCAAACCGCAGCGTATCGTCCGCGAGGTGATCAAGATGCTGCGCTCCTCCTTTCCGGCGACCATTGATATCAGTGCACGCATCACCGCCACCGAGGGCACGGTGTTGGCCGACCCCTCCCAACTCCACCAGGTGCTCATGAACCTGTGCACCAATGCCCTGCACGCCATGAAGGCCGGCGGCGAGCTGACGCTCGGTCTTGCGCAGGTGACCCTCAGCGGGACGCAGGGGCGCGCCGAACTGCAGCAGCTGGAGCCCGGCTCCTATCTGCGCCTGTGGGTGCGCGACACCGGCTCCGGCATCCCGGCGGAGATCCGGGACCGCATCTTCGACCCCTTCTTCACCACCAAGAGCGAAGGGGAGGGCACCGGACTCGGCCTGGCCGTGGTCCAGTCCATCGTTGCCGGTCACCGGGGCGCGGTCAGCGTGCAGAGCCGGCCGGGCGAGGGCACCGAGGTGAGTGTTTATCTGCCCGAGCTGGTGGTGGACGAGGCGGCGGCCGACGCGGAGGAGGACGGCCAGCTGCCGGTGGGCACGGAATCGATCCTCATCATCGACGACGAGCCGGGCGTGGTCCTTGTGCTGCAACGGTTTCTGGAGACGCTTGGCTACACGGTGGAAACCTTCACGGAAAGCCCGCGGGCCTTCGAGACCTATGCCCGGGACGTGCACGCCTGGGACCTGGTGCTCACCGACATGACCATGCCCGGATTCACCGGCCTGGCCATCAGCCGGGCCATGCTGGCGCTCCGCCCGGACCAGCCGATCATCATCTGCACCGGCTACAGCGAGAGCATCGACGAGGACCGCGCCCGCGCCGAGGGCATCCGCGAACTGCTCGCCAAGCCGGTCGGCCTGGACACCCTGGCCCGGGCCGTGCGCCGCGCCCTGGACAGCGGCCCGCCGCCATCGACCGGGTCCTGAGCCACCGGCCGACCCCGCCTCTTTACAGGCCGTGGTGCAGATCTGCGGCACCCTTCTTTTTTCCTTGCACAGCACTGCGGAAGCAGAGCATAGTGCAGCAATCATGCACATTTTGCACAAGGATATTTCCGGTGAAGACGCCCCGGCTGTGGTCGTGTTCGGCTGCGGTAACTCCCTGCTCGGTGACGACGGCTTCGGTCCGACCGTGATCGACCGACTGCGCAGTTACGACCTGCCGGCCGGGATGCGCGTGGTCGACGCGGGCACCGGCCTGCGCGACCACCTGCTCGACTACCTGCTCCTGCCCGTTCTGCGGCCGGAGGTGCTCATCCTCGTTGACGCGGTGCACGAACCGGGCCGGCGGCCAGGCGAACTCACCGAGCGCGGGCCGCGGGAGTTGCCCGCGGGCAAGCGCGCGGATCTCTCCCTGCACCAGTTCCCGGATGTCAACCTGCTCGACGAGCTGCACCGCGAGGGTGGTGTGGCCGTGCTGCTTGTCACCGTGCACACCGAAGAGGCACAGGCGCGTCTCGGCTGCGGTCTGTCACCGGCCGTGGCCGAGGCCGTGGACCGGGCCTGCGCGCGCGTATTCGCCGCCGCCGAACTCCACCTCACCGCGAAAGCGCCCAGCCGATGATCTACGAAGCCAAGGTCACTGAACTCGCCGAGGAGTTCGGCGTGCACCGCAACACCATCCGCAACTGGATCAATGGCGGCATCCTGCCCGCCGAGGAGGGGCCGGGCCGCCGCTACCTGATCCAGTGGGAGGACTACAAACGGTTGTGCGACAAGTACGGCCGCACCCCGCGCATCTCGCCCGAACCTGCCGCGGCCGCCCAGGCCGTTCGACCGGCCGTTGACCAGGCCCCGGTCCGCCTCGGCGCGCACGAGAATCTGCTCTACACCTCGCCGGCCTTTGCCGACAACTGCCAGACCTGCGGCTCCTGCGCCGGCGCCTGCCCGATTTCCGGGGTCGATGACCTGGACCCGCGCAAGATCGTGCGCATGGCCCTGTTCGGGCTCAACGAGGAGCTGCTCGCCAGCGACTGGGTGTGGAAGTGCACTTTGTGCGGCAAGTGCGAGATCGCCTGTCCGATGAACGTGGAGATCCTTCAGCTGATCCGCCGTATTCGCTCCCGCTGCGACCGCTCGCGGGTGCCGGATTCGATCCGCAAGGGCGTGATCACCTGTTTGGAGCGGGGCAACAACGTGGGCATCCCCAAGAACGACTTCGTCGCCCTGATGGCGGACCTGGGTGACGAGCTGGCCGCGGACGGCTGTCCGGGCTTTGTCACCCCGCTGGAGGTGCGCGGCGCCCGCCTGCTCGTCACGGTCAACAGCCGGGACCCGTTCGTCGAGCCGGAGCGGTTGTTCTCGTGGTGGCGCATCTTCCATGCCGCGGACGAGTCCTGGACGATCTCCACGGAGAACTGGGAGGGGGTCAACTGGGGGCTGTACACCGGCGACTACAGCGCCATGCGCACCATCGTCAAACGCATCATCGAGAACATCGAGCGGCTCAACTGCCAGGCCCTGCTCCTGCCCGAGTGCGGCCACGCCTACTACGCCACCCGCTACGCGCTCGAGCGCTGGTTTCCGGAGTCCCTGCAGCAGTTCCGCATCTACTCGGTGTTCGACCTCCTGCTCGAATACCTCGACCAGGGGCGGATCCTGGTGGACCCGGGCGTGCACGACCGGCTGACCACCTTCCATGACAGCTGCAACTACGGCCGCAAGTCGCAGCAAACCTTCGGCCACGGCTATTTCGAGGAGGGCCGCGCCCTGGTGCAGGCCTGTTGCCCAAGGTATGTGGACCTCGTCCCGGACCGCGAGCAGGATTACTGCTGCGGCGCCGGCGGCGGCGCCTGGGCCTACCCCTTTGCCGCCGAGCGGGTGTTCCACGGTCGCATCAAGGCGCGCCAGATCGCCGCGTCCGGGGCCCGGCTGGTGGTCACCGCCTGCCACAACTGCCGCGACCAGATCGAAAAATCCCTCAAACGCGAATTCAACCTAAACATCGAGGTCGAGTTCCTCTGGGAGATGGTGGCCCGCTCGCTCATCACCAACACGGAGACCGGCCCATGAGCCCTGATCACCTGCCCCCGCCCGCGACCCGCGCCGGCGCGGCAACCGGGTCGAACGAGAACCTCATGGTCGGCGCGGTCATGGTCATCGGCGGCGGCATCTCGGGCATGCAGGCCGCCCTGGACCTGGCCGACTCCGGGTATTTCGTCCACCTGGTCGAGCAGACCGGTGCCATCGGCGGGGCCATGCCGCAGTACAACAAGGTCTTCCCGACCAACGACTGCGCCATGTGCATCATCGCCCCCAAACTGGTCGAGTGCGGCCGCCACCCGAACATCCGCATCCTCACCCTGGCGGAGGTGGTCGACATCAGCGGCCGGGCCGGCGACTTCTCCGTGCGCGTGCTCGAGTCACCCCGCTACGTGGACGTGAACAAGTGCATCGCCTGCGGCCAGTGCAGCCGTTCGTGCCCGAAGAGCGTGGACAATCCGTTCAACTCGAACCTCGCCCGGCGCAAGGCCATCTACATCAAGTACCCGCAGGCCGTGCCGCTCAAGTACCAGATCGACCCGCAGGCCTGTTTGCGCCTCAACCAGCCCGGTGCCTGCGGCCTGTGCGCGGAGATCTGCCCGCCCGGGGCGATCCGCTTCGACGAGATCGCACGCGAGCACGAGATCCGGGTCGGTGCGGTGGTCATGGCGCTCGGTTTCCAGGTGTTCGACCCCGGCCCGGCCAGGATCTGGGGCTACGGCGTGCAGGAGAACGTCATCACCTCGCTCCAGTTCGAGCGCTACCTCTCGCCCGGCGGCCCCACCGAGGGGCGCCTGCTGCGGCCGTCCGACGGCCGGCCGGTGCGCCGGGTGGCCTTTCTCCAGTGCGTGGGCAGCCGCGACAAGAACCGCTGCAACAACGAATACTGCTCGTCGGTGTGCTGCATGTACGCCATCAAGGAGGCCATGTCCGCCAAGGAGGTCGACCCCGAGGTGGAGGTGGTCATCTTCTATATGGACATGCGCACCCACGGCAAGGAGTTCGACCGCTACTTCGAGCGCGCCCGCGACACCTACGGGGTGCGCTTTGTCCGCTCGCGCGTCCACGGGGTCGAACCCGCCGGCGGCGGCGACCTGCGTCTTCGTTCGATCAACACCCGCGGCCGCCAGGTGGAGGAGACCTTTGATCTGGTGGTGCTCTCCGTGGGCCTGGAAACGCCTGATTCCATGGTGCGATTGGCCGAGCGGGTCGGTATCCACATGACCCCGGACCGGTTCGCCTCGATCTCGGCCTTCATGCCGGTGCATACCAGCAAGAAGGGCGTGTTCACCTGCGGCGCCTTCAACGGCCCGCGCGATATCCCCCAGTCGGTGATCGGCGGCTCAGCCGTGGCGGCGAGCGTCGCCGCCCTGCTCGCCCCGGTGCGCCATACTCGTACCGTGCCGGTGCAGCAGCCGGCCGAGCAGGACGTGCGCGACCGCGAGCCGCGCATCGGCGTGTTCATCTGCCACTGCGGCACCAACATCGCCGGCGTGGTCGACGTGGAGGAGGTGGCCGCCTATGCCGCCACCCTGCCGCACGTGATACACGTGGAGCGCAACCTGTTCACCTGCGCCCAGGACACCCAGGACCGCATGGTCCAGCAGATCCGCGAGCGCGGCCTGAACCGCATCGTGGTTGCGGCCTGTACCCCGCGCACCCACGAGCCGCTGTTCCGCAAGACGCTCAAATCCGCGGGTATCAACGAATACCTGGTGGAGATGGCCAACATCCGCAACCAGAATGCCTGGGTGCACGGCCAGCAGCCCGGGGCCGCCACTGAGAAGGCCCGTGCCCTGGTGCGCATGGCCGTGGCCAAGGTCACCACCCTGACCGCGCTCAAGCCGCTGCGCATCCGCATCCTGCCTGCGGTGCTCATCCTCGGCGGCGGCGTGGCCGGCATGACCGCGGCGCTCAACCTGGCGGCCCAGGGGTTCCGGGTGCACCTGGTGGAGAAGTCGTCCCAACTCGGCGGCAATGCCCTGCACCTGTTCCAGACCTGGAACGGCGAGCAGGTGCCGCCTTTCCTGCGCTCGCTCAAAGATCAGGTGGCGGCGCAGGAGAACATCGATGTGTACTACAACTCCCGGGTGACCGCGGTGTCCGGGCACGTGGGTAACTTCGCCAGCACCGTGCGCACCGGCAAGAGCCGCAAGCAGGTGCTCGCCCACGGCGCGGTCATCCTCACCACCGGCGCCAAGCGCTACATCCCGGAGGAGTTCGAGTACGGCAAGATCCCCAAGGTGGTCGCCTCCATCGAGTTCGACAAGCTGCACATGCACAACGAGACCCGGGTGGCGGGCGGCAAGTCGTTCGTGTTCATCCAGTGCGTGGGCTCGCGCAACGCCCTGCGGCCGTACTGCTCCAAGTCCTGCTGCACCCACTCAATCCAGAGCGCCATCAAACTGAAAAAGGAGATGCCGTCCAGGCGCATCTACATCCTCTACCGCGACATCCGCACCTACGGCCAGCGCGAGCGGATCTACAACCAGGCGCGCGAGATGGGCATCATCTTCATCAATTACGAGGAGCACGGCCCGCCCGAGGTTAGCCGCGAGGGCGAGGGCGTGCTCGTGCGCGTCTGGGACCACGTGCTCCACCGGCCGCTGGAGATCCCGGCGGATATGGTCATCCTCGCCTCGGCCACCCTGGCGAGCCCGGACGCGGGCGAACTGGCCTCCCTGTTCAGGCTGCCGCTCAATGCCGACGGTTTTTTCCAGGAGGCGCACGCCAAGCTGCGGCCGGTGGAGTTCCATGTGGACGGGGTGTTTGTCGCCGGCTTGGCCCACTATCCCAAGCCGCTGGAGGAGTCGATCAGCCAGGCCCTGGCCGCGGCGGCCCGGGCCGGTCGCCTCCTGGCCCGTGGCGAGATCGCGCTCGAGGCCCACACCGCCCTGGTCGACCCGGTGTACTGCGACGGCTGCGGCCTGTGCATCGAGGTCTGTCCCTACCAGGCCATCACCCTGGCCGAGTACCGGGATAGCGATGGTGAGACCCGCAAGACCGTGACCATCGACCAGGTGCTGTGCAAGGGGTGCGGCATCTGCCAGGGGGCCTGTCCCAAGCGGGGTGTGCTCATCAGCGGCTTCACCTACGCCCAGATCGAGGCCCAGATCGACGCGGCCCTGGCCGGTGAACCGGACCGGCCGGCGGAGGAGGTCGCATGAACAGCGGGCTGCGCATCATCGCTTTCTGCTGCAACTGGTGCTCGTACGCGGCCGCGGACCTGGCCGGCATCTCGCGCCTGCACTATCCCCCCTCGGTGCGCATCATCCGGGTGATGTGTTCGGGCATGGTCCACCCGGAGATGGTGCTGCACGCCCTGGCCCGCGGCGCGGACGGGGTGATGATCATCGGTTGCCACCTGGGCGAGTGCCACTACATCCGCGGCAACGAGATCGCCCTGGCCCGGGCCGAGGTGATCGCGGAAACCCTGGAGGACCTGGGCTACGAGCCGGAGCGGTTCCAGCTGGTGTGGGTGAGTTCAGCCGAGCCGGAGCGGCTGGTCGAGGCCTTCCGCCAGATGCACGAGCGGCTGCTCCGCCTGAACGGCCTGGCCGAGCAGGACCCGGCCGCGGCCGATGGTGAGGTCCTGCCGTGAAGCCCACCTTCGCCTGCGAGTGGCTGCACAGCTGCGCCGGCTGTGAGATCGCCCTGGTCGACCTGGGCGAGGTGCTGCTGGAACTCCTTGCGCGGGTGGAGATCGTCCATTTTCCCCTGCTCATGGACAACAAATACTCCAGTCGGGCAGGGGAGGGCGACGGGATGGTGCTGCCCGCGGCGGACCTGGGCCTCGTTTCCGGCGGGGTGGCCAGCGAGGAGCAGCGGGCCATACTCCTGGCCATGCGCCGCTCCTGCCGCACCCTGATCGCGCTCGGCACCTGTGCCACCCACGGCGGCATCCCGGCCCTGGCCAACGAGCGCTCCCAGGAGGCTGTCCGCGCCGGGGTATTTGCCGACTGCGGCCCGCTGCCGACGCAGGTGCCCGACTGTCTGGATCGGGTGTACGCGGTGGACGAACTGGTGCAGCCGGACCTGTGTGTGCCCGGCTGCCCGCCGCGGCCCGAGACCATCGCTGCGGCCATCACCGCCGTGCTTGACGGCGAGTTGCCCGTCACTCCGGCGAAAAGCGTGTGCGAGACCTGCCCGGCCCGGCGCGAGGGCAGGGCAACGACCCGGACCGCGCGCCGCTTTTTCGACAATGCCGACGGCAATCCGGACGAGGAACTGGGGCAGATGCGCTGCCTGCTCGAACAGGGGCTGATGTGCATGGGACCGGTGACCGCGGGCGGCTGCGGCGGCAGCGGGCCGCCGCTTTGCGTGCGCGTGCGTGTCCCCTGCCGGGGCTGCTACGGGCCGGTGCGAGCCGGCGGCAACCCGCTGCTCGACCTGATGAACGCGTTGGCCGGCCAGGGCGTGGACCGCCGCAGCGTGGTCGACCGTCGCTCACTGCTCCGCTTTTGCGGGGCCCACGGACTGCTCCGGTCCGCTGCCGGCCCGCGCTCACCGGAACGTTTCCACGGAGGATCATGACCCGGGTTGTCACCATCGAACCCGTGACCCGCATCGAGGGCCACGCCCGCATCCACATCCAACTGGATGCTGCCGGCACGGTGGACGACGCCCGGGTGGAGATCACCAGCCTGCGCGGCTTCGAGCAGTTCGTCATCGGCCGGCCGGCCGAGGAGCTGCCGCGCATCGTCAGTCGCATCTGCGGCATCTGTCCCTGGATGCACCACCTGGCCGCGGCCCGGGCCGTGGACGGCTGCTTCGCGGTCGAACCGCCGCCGGCCGGCCGCCTGCTGCGCGAACTCTGCCTGGTGCTCGCCCACATCCCGGACAAGCTCCTCCACTTCTTTTTTCTGGCCGCCCCGGATTTCGTCCTCGGGCCCGACTGCGACCTTCGGGTGCGCAACGTGGTCGGCCTGGCCCGCCAGGAACCGGAACTGGCCGCGCAGGTGGCGCACATGCGCCGGCTCGGCCAGGACATGCTCGCCCGCCTGGGCGGCAAGGCGGTGCACCCGGTGGCCGGCGTGGTCGGCGGTTTTTCCCGACCGCTGGGCCGGGACGAGCGCCGGCAACTGCAGGCCGATGCGGCCCGGTTGCTCGATTTCGCCCTGTTTGCCCTGGACTTTGCCCGCGAGCGGGTGCTGGAGCAGTGCGCGGCCGCGGACCAGCCCGGCCAGGTGACCACCGGCTTTCTCGGCACTGTGGACGAGCACGGCAATCTGCGGCTTGCCTCGGGCCGGCTGCGGCTCATGCGGCCGGACGGCAGGAGTGTGGACTTTGCCGCTGCGGACTACGGTCAGCACCTGCGCGAGCGAAGCGAACCCTGGTCGCTTGCCAAGACGGTCTATGCCGAGAGTTGGGGCGAGGGTTTGTCGCTTGACCCGACCGCGCCCCGGGGTGTGTACCGGGTGAACACCCTGGCCCGGCTCAACGTCTGCGACCGCATCAGCACCCCGCGCGCCCAGACCGAACTGGAGGCGTTCCGCGTCCGTTTCGGCCGGCCTGCCCAGGCCACCCTGCTGCACCACTGGGCGCGACTCATCGAACTGGTCTACGCGGCCGAGCGGGTGGGCGAGCTGCTTGCCGACGACCGTATGCTCGACCGCGACGTGCGCACCCCCTCCGTACCCCGCGCCGGCCGCGGCGTGGGCCACGTGGAGGCGCCGCGCGGCACTCTCATCCACGATTACGAAACCGACGAGCGCGGTTGCATCACCCGGGCCAACATGATCGTCGGCACCACCCACAACGTTGCGGCCATGAACCTGAGTGTGCGCGACGCGGCCAGTCGGCTGATCCGGGACGGGGCCTGCGACGAGGCAATCCAGAACCGCATCGAGATGGCGCTGCGCGCCTATGACCCGTGAATGAGCTGCGCCACGCACCGCCTGGACGGCGGGCTTGCCCTGACCATCACCATCCATGAGCCCGGCGGCGCGGTGCGCGTGCTCGGCCGCTGAAACCTGCCTGCTTCCGGAGAACCGCCCATGAACGAACACCATCCGCACCGCCGCCTGGTTCGGGTCGAGGCCCCGGGCAGCGCCTGCGGCTTTGTCGGCCACATGACCGCCGATGAACTCAAGCAGCGGGCCGCCCACGCCGACGTGGACCTCTCCTGCCCGGTCTGCGGCCTGGTCCACCTGAGCCGCGAGGAAATCGAAGACCTGGAAAAGCAGAAGGTGGTCAACTCCAAACGCTACCGGGAGATTTGCCGCCAGGCCCTGGCCGAGGGCTGATCGGCCGACTGCGATTGGGCCAATTGGGCGAACTGGCCGTTTTGGTAAAAAGAGATGGTCGCAGGTCCTGCTTGCTGCTAGACTGCCACAATGAAAGGGAATCGGGCCGGGATTGATCCGCTCGTCGACAACCACACCGAAGGAGCCACATACCCTGCCATGTCCCCTGCGCCCACCCAGCCCACAGCCTGCCGGATCATGGTGCGCGGCATCGTCCAGGGCGTGGGATTCCGGCCCTTTGTCTACCGGTTGGCCCTGCGCCTGGGTGTGCGGGGGACCGTGGCCAACAACGGCGAGGGTGTGGATATTCACCTGGCCGGCCCGGCCGCGGCAGTGGAACAGTTTGTGACCGGGCTGCGCGCCGAGGCGCCGCCGGTGGCGCGCATCAGCGAGGTGCGCATCGAGCCGGCCGAACCGCCGGCGAGCGCGGATTTCCGAATCCTGGCGAGCGACCGCAGCCGGCCGCCGAGCACCCAGATCGCCCCGGACATCGCCATCTGTGCCGACTGCCTGGCCGAGATCCGCGACCCGAACAACCGCCGCTTCCGCTATCCCTTTGCCAACTGCACCAACTGCGGCCCCCGCTTCACCATCGTCGAGCACATCCCCTACGATCGGCCCAACACCTCCATGCGCGTGTTCCCCCTGTGCGATGACTGCCGGCGCGAGTACCATGACCCCCTGGACCGCCGCTTCCACGCCCAGCCCAATGCCTGCCCGGTGTGCGGGCCGCAGCTCAGCTGGCACGACGCGGCCGGCCGGCCGCTTGCTGGCGATCCCCTGACCGAGGCGGCCGCGGCCCTGGCGGCCGGCGCGGTGGTGGCCATCAAGGGACTGGGCGGCTTCCATTTGGCTGTGGACGCGGGCTCGGCTGCGGCGGTGGAGCGCCTGCGGGTGCGCAAGCACCGGCCGGGCAAACCGCTGGCCGTGATGGTCACGGACCTGGCGGCAGCCGAGCGACTTTGCCTGGTGTCACCGGCCGAGGCCGAGCTGCTCACCTCGAGCGAGCACCCCATCGTACTGCTCGACCGGCTCCCCGAGGCCGGGCTGGTTCCGGAGGTGGCGCCGGGGTTGGGCATTCTCGGGGTGATGCTCGCCTACACGCCGCTCCACCACCTGCTCCTGGCCGAGCCGTTCGCCCCGGCGGTGCTGGTCATGACC
>Ga0265295_1006999_pt1 | contig 13247 bp, 13 predicted proteins | sample Munlansysbiofilm_FD_192503 | JGI IMG/M metagenome (GOLD analysis project Ga0265295, IMG submission 192503) | Leachate microbial communities from a municipal landfill in Southern Ontario, Canada - Methane capture system biofilm | ecosystem: Engineered > Solid waste > Landfill > Unclassified ... | reverse complement strand
GGAGTTTCTAACTTTGGGCCCAGAAGGACTTGAACCTTCGACCCACGGATTATGAGTCCGATGCTCTAACCAACTGAGCTATAGGCCCTAAAAGCTTTAAGTAATGTATAAGATTTTATTGAGAATGTAAAGAACGTTAAGAAACTTCTTTTCAGACTATTTTTATGCCGCTTTACCAGCTGCCTTTTTTATCAGTCAGGCGTATACTCCACGTTATTCTGTACATCTTCCAATATGAATCTTGAGCCTTGGTTATCCATCGGATTGAGCCTGAGAAGCTTTGTGGCTATTGCTTCAGCCTTTTCAAAATCCTTATTCTTCCAATGCCAGAGGCAAAGCCCATGCAGGGCACGCAGATACGGCCTATTGTTGAGAAAAATCCAAGGAAACTGAGCTTCATCATCGAGGGGGAGTTTTTGTTCAGCAATGTGGACAGCTCCCATATAGCAGTTGAAGGCACTTTTGAAGGCATGTGTTGAATCAAAACTCATATTTCCCATATGTACGAGGGCATCGATACACTGTGGATAGTGTTCCCAGAGTCTGGCTAACGAATCATATCGTTTCTTAGGTTCCATCTCTGTCGCCTCAAATATAGGATCCCCATCAGGGCGATAGAAACCATACCCGGTATAATCCTTGAACTCATATTCGTGGAGGCCAACCTTGGTGTACTCAAGTGGGGGTACATCAAGGTTGGCAAGGATGAACTCACTTTTCAGCACTGTCCCTGATACATAGGAAGTTTTCTTAAACTCCCACTCCTTCTCAACCTCAAAGGAGATGGTGTCGAGTTCAACCGTCTTGAAGTCTATTGCACTCTTTATGGAGACTATCTCGCCACTTTCCAAATCCCTCGTGCGATATCCCATATTGTTGAGCTTCAGAACAAAATACTGCTTTTCCATCTATATCCTCTTCTAGTCAATCCTTACCGTGAAATGTCTTTTCGTCAAGCTATAACTCTTGCCCTCTTTCCTTTTTTTCAGCAAAATTGGCAAAGCTTACCTAAAGGAATATCCATGCTCAGACTTGCAGAACAGATGATAGATGGCAACCAAATCCGTAATAGCTTTACCTTCTCCTTTCGTAAGGGAGCCCATAAAGGCGAAACCTATACCGCTATATCGATGCTTCCCACATTTGTATTCAAGGCCATTTGCAACAACGTATTCTTGCAGGTTACGAGCACTGAGAAATCTTGCTTCTCCTATGTGGTTGGCCTTGATGTCGAAAAAAGACTATCCATACCTGTAACGAAATCCAGCCTATTGGAAAGAAACTTCACCAAGGCTTTCGTTGCTGAGCTGGGACCAGAAGACTGGGAGGTCTTCCAGAGCCTGAATCGTTCAACGAGGATGCGGATATCTGAAGAGTTCACAGACTTTGCCTCTCTGGAAGTTGATTTTACTGAATATGTAGCAATGATTGAGCAAGAGAAACTTACTTTATCTTACAATATGTTTTTCGCATATTCAGCACGACCTGAGATTATCTATGAAGGGGAAAAGTATTACCTTGATGACCAGTATTACATTGGCCACTCTTCAGAAAGCCAAGAGTGCTTGCTGACCTTCCTCGTACATGATAAAGAAGATATCCTTGATGCAGACAATCCTAAGAGCCGTTTTGCCTGGTTATTCTATGAAACCCAGGCTTTGGAGCCGTTGGACCAAAAAGGCGATCTCGATAAGGCCTTCTTCGCCGAGGTCAAGAAACAACTTCCCGATCTTGCCTCCCTGGTAAAGCAACGCCATGCCAACCTACGTCTGGTGTATGAGAACTACTGCAAGCGAGCGAACCTGCATTTCCCTAAGGTTAAGACGCCTCCTCCTTCACAAGGTATCCCTTCTGATCAAGACACCGAAAACCGGAAGTATGTGCTTCTTCCCAAGGTAGGGCGAAACGACCCCTGTCCTTGTGGAAGTGGCAAGAAGTACAAGAAGTGTTGTATGTCCTGATTGCTTTCTGCATGTCTACTATCTTTCGTTCTCTATTTGTAAGGATTGGCCTCACTCTTCTTGAGGGTGTCCTTCTCCGCAAAGCCCAGAGCCGCTAGTACCTTCACTGTCTTATCCAGCTGGTAGGCAGGTATCCACCGTACGGTGAGCCTTACTGCATTGGAGTCAGGCAACTGCTCAGCGTAGGGTCGAAGCCCTGCATTGAGCAGGCGGTCATACTGGGAGTAGGCAGTCAGAAGCGAAGAGTAGGCCCCTACCTGTATCTGGTACCAGCCGGTGTCTCCGGCTCTGTTGTACTTGGACTCAGGGACTTCGGGAGCGAAAATCAAGGTCAGCGTTACGTTGGCAATGCCGCTGTCGAGCATGCCTGCCTGCTTGGCAGCAGCAGGAGTCAGGTCAATGATCCTTCCATCGACAAACGGCCCACGGTCGTTGATCCTTACGTCCACACTTTTATTCTTGTCCAGGTTTGTCACTCGTACCAGAGTCCCGAATTTAAGGCTCTTATGGGCAGCCGAAAGGGAAGTGGGGTCGAAAATCTCTCCATTTGCTGTGAGGCTTTCATTGTTGTCGCTGGTGTACCAGCTGGCAATTCCCTTCTCTATGACGGATCCGGGTTGTGCTTCCGCTTCTGCGAAGAGCGGAACTATAAAGAAGAGGCAGACTAAAATGACTATTGCTCGTTTCATACCTACAGTATACGCCTAGCTCTTTTGTTTTAGCAACATGGAGTTGATCTCCTATGCCAATTTCGGCATAGAGTTGAATTACTATGCGGATTTCCACTATACTTGTTCTCTATGAGCGAAAAGAACGTATCTACACATTGGGCGGACATCTACGCCGACAAGATTATTCGTGAGAAGGGCGACAAGGAGTGCTATACCTGCGCTTCAGGCATTACCCCTTCTGGAACAGTCCATATAGGGAACTTCAGAGAGATCATCTCGGTAGACCTTGTGGTGAAGGCACTTAGAGCCAAAGGGAAAAACGTCAGATTCATCTACAGTTGGGATGATTACGATGTGTTCCGGAAAGTTCCCAAAAACATGCCTCAACCCGAGCTGCTGGAAACTTTCCTGCGAAAACCCATTACTCTTGTACCCGACACCAGCGGTAGGGCGGATAACTACGCCCACGCCAATGAGATCGACGTTGAGAAAATACTCCCAGTAGTGGGAGTGGAGCCTGAGTACCTCTACCAGGCGGAGCGTTATCGCAATAGTGAATATGCCCAAGGCATACGCACAGCCTTGGAAAAGAAAGATGAGATTCGTAGCATATTGGATGAATTCCGTACAACCCCACTTGAAGAGGATTGGTGGCCAGTTTCGGTATTCTCCTCGTTTACTGACAAGGATACCACTACAGTCCTCGATTGGGACGGAGAGTGGGGTATTACTTACAGGGATGACGAAACCGGTCAGACAGAGACCATAGACCTTCGCACCACTCCCTATGCCAAGCTCCCTTGGCGCCTGGACTGGCCGATGCGCTGGGCCCATGAAGGGGTTGATTTCGAACCCGCCGGTAAAGACCACCATAGTGAAGGGGGATCCTTTGATACCTCAAAGAAGATGGTTACCGTCTTTGGTGGGGAACCGCCTGTATCCTTCCAGTATGACTTCATCAGCATCAAGGGAAGGGGAGGTAAGATATCCTCTTCAAGCGGAGAGGTCATCTCCCTCTATGAGGTCCTCGAGGTATTTACCCCTGAGATAACCCGCTATATGTTTGCTGGAACGAGGCCTAACTCTGAGTTTGCCATCTCCTTCGACTTGGATGTATTGAAGATCTATGAGGACTATGACAACTGCGAGCGCATCTACTTTGACCTGCTCAAGGTCAATGACAAGCGTAAGGCAAAGGAGGCGAGAATCTATGAACTGAGTCAGGTCGGGGATATCCCCTCAGAGGCCTCCTTCCAGATTCCTTTCCGCCACCTATGCAACCTTCTTCAGCTGCATGAAGGCAACATTGCAGTTGCCATCGGCACCTTGGGTCCCATGACCGAAAGTCAGAAGAAGCGCCTGGAGATCCGCTGTGCCTGCGCATGGAACTGGATCACCACCTTCGCTCCTGAGGACTTCAAGTATCGCCTTGCGATCGGGACAGACCCCAAGGTCGAACTTACTGAAGTGGAGCTTAAGGCCATCCGCGATCTTGCAGCCCTGGTCGAAGTGATGGATGATCTTGAAGACAAGGAGTACACCACTCGCCTCTACGACGCAGCAAAGGACAATGGTATTGATACCAAGGAGTTTTTCCAGCTTGTCTATCGGGTCATGATCAACAAGGATCAAGGACCAAAACTCGGACCCTTCATCAAGACGTGCGGCAAGGAAAAGACTCTCTCCATCCTCAAGAGATACTAACAAGAGCAAAGCATACAGTTTTGCACTATACTGGAAGGGGAGCATTTTGCTCCCCTTCGACATATATGGAGGCACATATGAAAGTTCTGATGATCAACGGAAGCCCTAACCAGAAAGGCTGCACCTATACCGCCTTGAATGAAGTAGCCGGCGTGCTGGAAAAAAACGGTATCGAGAGTGAGATTCTCTGGATAGGCAAAGGCGCCATCCATGGCTGTAGCGCCTGCGGCTCCTGCAAGACAACTGGGGTCTGTATTTTTACTGAGGATTTGGTAAACGAAGCTTCTGTAAAGGCAAAAGATTGTGATGCGCTTGTCCTGGGTTCACCTGTATATTACGCTTCCATCAACGGAGCGATGAGTGCCTTTCTTGACAGGCTCTTTAGGGTTATCTCCAGCCATATGGCTCTCAAGCCAGGAGCCAGTGTCGTATCTTGCCGTAGGGGAGGGGCCAGTGCATCCTTTGACAGGATGAACAAGTATTTCACCATCAGTCAGATGCCTGTAGTCTCTTCAACCTACTGGAACAGTGTCCACGGAAATACCCCAGAAGAGGTGCTCCAGGATCTTGAAGGCTTGCAGGTGATGCGCAACCTTGGTTCCAACTTAACTTGGTTGTTGCAGTCCATAGAAGCAGGAAAGGCAAACGGAGTTGCCCTTCCCGAAAGGGAAAAGCGCTTGGCGACTAACTTTATTCGCTAGCGCAGTATCTTATCCAGGACGTGGGCATTGGTTCTCCACTTGTCCTGGGCCTTTACCCTGAGGTCAAGCTGTAGTTTCTTGCCAGGGAAGATGGCCCTGATCTCCGGGGTGGCTCCTTGGCGGATCTTCTTGATATTCGCCCCGCCTTTGCCGACTACTATGCCCTTTTGAGTATCCCGTTCCACAATGATGGCGGCTCTTACCCATATGGTATTGGTCGCTTCGTTGTGTTCGATATCCTCAACAGATACGTAGATGGCGTGGGGAATCTCTTCTGTTACCAGATTTATGGCCTTTTCACGGATGATCTCGCCGATGCGGAACTCCACAGGCTGGTCGGTATAGGCGTCCTCGGGGTAGAGCAGCTCTCCCTCCGGGGCAAGTTTGAAAAGCTCTATGAGGATCTCGTCAACGCCCTCGTCGAGTTTGGCTGAAGCGGTCACCACCACTGAATCGGGAAGCTGCTCGGCTAGGAACGCTTTCGCAGCGTCGTGTTCGCCAATGGTAAGGATGTCGCTCTTGTTGATGCAAGCGATCACTGGGCTTTTTATTTTTGCAAGTGTTTGGGTTATGGCCCTCTCCTCTTCTCCGGGGGAGCGCTTTGCATCTATAAGGTAAAGTACGACGTCGCTGTCCTCGAGGGTCCGGATCGCAGTCTCCTGAAGTCGTTTGTTCATGGCCTTTTCACTTAGGTGGTACCCTGGGGTATCGGTAAAGATAAGCTGGCCTCTGGGGTCAGTATAGATGCCTCGGATGGCATTTCTAGTGGTCTGGGGCGTGGCAGCAGTGATGGACACCTTCATCTCTGTGATGGTATTGAGCAGGGTGCTCTTGCCGGCAGACGGCCTTCCTATAATAGCAACAGTAGCACATTTCATGAACAGATCCTCCGCATTGAAGTATAGCGAATCGTTAGGACTATGCATACAGAATGACAGAGAAACCTCAAAGGCTCCTTTTTAATCTCCAATCATACCTTTTCAATGTAGAGCTTATCCCGTATACTTAATCAAAGCGCGAAAGCGACAAATCCTTATGAAGAGAGGCTTTTAATGCCAGACAACCAAGAGAAGAAGCCTGCAGTGCAGGACCCCCAGATAAACGAAAAACTCCTTAAGACCCGCTCAATTATGCTAAGCGGCGAGATAAACAAGGAGAGTGCCGAACTTGCCATCAAGCAACTGCTTGTCCTGGAAGGCGAAAGCAACGATCCTGTACGGATCTTCATCAACAGCCCCGGTGGAGATGTCGATGCCGGATACGCCATCTTTGATATGGCCCGTTTTGTCTCCTGTCCTGTGACCATGATAGGTATGGGCCTTGTGGCAAGTGCTGCTGCCCTGGTTCTGCTTGCAGTGCCGGCAGAGAGGCGTTTGGCGCTTCCCAACTCCACCTACCTCATACACCAGCCGATGAGCGGCATGAAGGGTGTGGCGACAGATATAGAGATACACGCTCTGCACTTGGAGAAACTTCGCACCAAGCTTGATGCGCTCATTGCAAAAGAGACCGGCAAGACCATAGAAGAGGTTTCCGGGGACACGGAGCGTGACCACTGGTTATCGAGTTCTGAAGCGCTTTCCTATGGCTTGGTAAGCAGGATTGTTACAACAAGGAGCGAGCTCTAATACCCTATGGGCAAGACAAGATACCTTAGCGAAACGGAAAAACAACAGGGACGAAAACACATGTATCGTCAGGAAGTATACAATGGTATTGCATACAGCCTGCTAGGTGATACCATCGTCTACTTGTTGGCAATTTACTTCGGTGCAGGCAACCTTGCCCTTGGATACATCGCCTCCGCTTCCTATATAGCGGGGGTTGTCCTTCCTTTTGTGTCTATAATTTTCAAAGGTAAGAATCAGATCAAGGTGCAGTCAACGGTGTGGCTGATCCGAGGTATCGTATGCTTTGGCTACGTGGGCCTCTTCTTTTTGACAGGAGATGCCGCTGTCCTTCTGCTGCTTGGTATCTATACGGTTTTCAATATCTTCCGCATGATTGGCATCGCCCTCAACGATTTTACCATGAAAAGCATCAGCAGTGTCTCCAACCGGGGTAAGGTGGTGGCTAACGTCAATGTTGCCTACCAGAGTTCTTCCATGGTTGTCCGCTGCATTACCGCCCTTGTCTTAGGCATACAACAGTTTTCCGGTCTTGTCGGACTTGTAGGGCTGCAGGTGATAGGGGCCATAATGAACTTTTTCTCAGCCTATGAGATGTCCCTCATCACTTCACGCAGTACCATCTCCCACAAGAAGGGTCGGACGGTAATCACCATCTTCAAGGAAGCGATGTTGCAGTCCTCCTTGAGCAGGAGACTTTTCCTCAGATGGATAGCGACAGCCGTTGCAGTCATCTTTGGTCTCACCGTACCGTTTCTTAGGATCGAGCTGGGACTGTCCAACAGTATGGTCGTGCTCTACTCTGTGGTATTGGGTCTTTCCATGGTGGCGGCTAGCTACATAAGCCGACAGTTTTCCGACCGCTTGGGCTCACGACCGCTAGTTTTCATATCCACCCTGTTCTCACTCTTTTTCTTCTTGATTTGGGCCCTGATAACTCCTGAGGTTGCACCTGTCTGGTTCTTCATCCTGGGATTTTTCACCAACTTTTTTGTAGGGCTCATCGTGCTTCTGGTAGTAAGGCTGGTACAGCAGGTAATGCCTGATGATGATGCTGTCGGCTTCAACTCAATGGTAAACTTTGTCATAGCGATAATAGCATTTTTCGTAGGTATCATCAGTGGCCTTTTGGCCGATAGCGGTGATATCGCACGTACGCTCTTTGTCTTCGATGGTAGGATGGCCGGCAACAGCTATACTCTGGTCTTTGTTTTCGCTATGGCCCTCATTGCAATAGAGGCACTGGTAGCCTCAAGGCTTCAGGAAGTGGGAGCCTACTCATCCCAGGCGGCGGCGGCTGTCGTCTTTTCCATGCACGGCCTGAAAGCTGTCTCCATGATCGAGAAGCTGGAGAAGACCACCGACCCTGCAAAACGCAGGTTCCTGATGCACTCCCTGGGTAGCAACTACAATAACATGGCTACCAGCGAGATACGTTCGATTCTAGCCTCGCCCTTCTCTTCGGATAAGATAGAGGCGGTGCGCGCTCTTGCCGATAGGCCGAGGAAGGCCCTCTTGGATGACCTTATCAAGGTTGCGCGTGATGACGACTCCTACGTACAGCTCGATGCCATCGCAGCTCTCGGTTCGTACAAGAAGGATCCCAAGGTGAAGGAAGTGATGCTCATCCTTCTGAAACACGGGCGTTGGTCATCGGTACGTTCCATGGCGAGCAAGACCTTGGCGCGAATTACTGATACTACAGAGTATTTGCCCTTGATCAATGAGCTTTCCCATACTGCTAAACACATTGATGAGGTCATTGACTATCTTATTGCAAAGCGACATATGGACAAGGAAGGTACCTTTTACCAGGAGTTCTTCATCTCTGTCGAACAAGGCAGGAGTGCTACCTTCCGTCAGACCCGATATGCTGTCATAGCGTCATTCTTCAGGTTTGGGTCTCCACGCCTTTCAGGACTCTATGAGCAGTTGAACAGTGGGAATATCAAGGGATTCTTTCCCAGTTTTCTCTCCGAGGCAAGGGATCTCAATCAGATAGACCTGCGCTATGACGAGGTCCTTGCAATGTTCTATAACAACAAATGGGCTGAGCTTAGAGATTTCTGCCTTGATATCCTCGATGAGTCCAACCTCTCCTATGACCCCTGTCTGGAGAACCTGAAGCTGGGGATACTCAAGTCTCGCGAGATGGACATCGCCCTGTTTGATGTTCAGGATGCCCTGGCAGGACTCTACTTCTCCTACTCATTGGGAAAAAATACCAAGATTTGAAGCGAGGGCAGGGACTATTCCCCTTAACCCTGTACCATGAAAAACATTTCCTCACCCCTCTTGTATTCCCTTCTCCTTATGATGCTCGTCTGTTTGTGGAGCGGATGCTCCCTTGATGCCCAAGACACGAATGGGAAAGAGTTTAAGATCCTTACCTACAATGTACAGAACCTGATGGATGACAAGCTCGATGGCGATGAGTATCCCGAGTATCGTCCTTCGGAGAAATGGAACACACCTTCCTACCACATGCGGCTGAGAACCCTCAATGAAGTGCTTACCACCCGAAGCCTCGGCCTTTGTGATGTCCTGGTGTTGCAGGAAGTCGAGCATGAGAAGGTGATCGCAGACCTGTTGGATCGGCACTTGGGGCGCAAAGGCTACGGGTGGTATGCAGTGGCCAAGGACGAAGGCTCGCCGATTGCAACAGCTCTGATAAGCCGCAGCAAGCCCAAGCATGTTGCTGTGCATGCTGTCAAAGGGGCAAGGTCTGTTCTGGAAGCCGTATTTGACACGCAGCGTGGTGAAGTGGTCATTTTTGCCCTACATGCAAAAAGTCAGATCGGGGATTTTTCCGAGACCGAAGCGTTGCGCCTCGCACTTAGCCGTGTCCTCACTGAGGCCGCCAGAAGACATGAAGGCAGTCTCATTATCCTCTGTGGGGATTTCAATTCGAATCCCAAGCCCTATGAGGAAAACAACCTCATACAGCCCGCCCTCATCAATATTGCAGATCCCAAGGCACGAACCTATATGAGTGCCGGCTCGCTGGGGATTACCGGCAGGAGGGATCTTGTGTACTCAGATGTGTGGTATTGCCCGTTTCTTGATGGACAAAACAGTTTTGACAAACCAGGGACCTGTTACTTTGGCGGGTCTTGGCATCATTATGACCAGTTCCTGGGAAATGGATTGTTGTTTGATGGATTGGGGTGGGAGTATGGTTCAGCAAAAATAATTGCCCCGTCAGCGGCTCAGAAGGCTGACGGGACTCCTATGGCTTGGAACCTGTCAACCCTTAGCGGCGTCAGCGATCACTTTCCGCTCCTGCTTACGCTTTTGTGCAGGTGAGGCCGCTCCGTCCTTGGGGAACTTGAGTTCGTAGAATATCTGCTCCAGTTCAAGAGCTATGTTGATGTTATGGATGACAGGCATGGTGCCATCGTCCTGAAGCTGTGGCTTGAGGGTGATGGGGCTGAAATTGAGGATTCCCATAATTCCTGCTTTGATCAGCCTTTCGTAGCTGTCGTTGGCTGCTTGCTCCGGCACCGTGATAATTCCGGCAGACACCTCCAGGGCGTCTACAACCTCGTCAATGCGGCTGATGGGGTAGATGGGCACCGGATGCGATGCATCACTGTATACCATGGGATCGCTATCAAATCCAGCGACAATCCGTATGCCGTCGGGCTCAAATCCGTTATAATGCATCAAGGCTTTGCCAATTCTTCCACAGCCGATGATAATACAGTTCTGAGGGGCTCCCTTACCTAAAATCTCTCCAAGGGACTTGAGAAGGTCGTAAATTTCATACCCGCCTCTTTTCTGGCCATATATGGCCAATTGGGAGAAATCCTTGCGTACGATCGCAGCAGAAACTCCAGCTGCATCAGCAAGGTTATGGGCGAAGACTTTTTCCAATCCGATAGATTTCAGGCGGTTGAGGGATCGGTAGTATCTTGTGATTCGTATCAATTGGTCATTGTTCATGGTAAAACTCCTATTAATGTGATTGATTGTACATTAAACAGGGTTATTGGTCAATATTTAATTCCAAAATGCAGTGCAATGGTATGGTTATTACCATAAGTTGTCAGAATATGGTGACACGATTTGGAAAATAATGCTAGAATAGGTAAACTGAAATTTTTGGGTACTGGAGGTTACATGTCGGAATCTAACGAAAACAAGTTCTCGCCTGAGTTACTCTCTTTCATTAACGAATGGAAGGATAAACCAGGCAATCTCATTATGGTTCTCCATAAGGTGCAAGAGGAACAAGACTACATCTCGCGAGAGGCTGCCGATCAGGTCGCGGCTTTGCTTGATGTACCTTTGGCCACTATTTGGGGTGTGGTGTCTTTTTACCACTTTTTCAAGCTTACTAAGCCTGGCAAACACAACATACAAATTTGTATGGGTACTGCTTGTTATTTGAAAGGTGCACAACCTCTTATTGATGAGCTGGCCAAACAGCTGGCGATCGAGGTTAATGAAGTGACTGATGATGGTCTCTTCTCCTTGGAAGCTGTCCGTTGTGTTGGTTGTTGTGGACTCGCCCCAGTTCTCACCGTAGGTGGGGAAGTATTCGGCAAGGTCACTAAGGACCAGATTGCTGGAATTATCGCAAAGTATAAATAAGGAGCGTAAAACAGGGCATATGCATATTTTTATCTGTGATTTTCTGTTGGACATTGTCCAGAATTCCTATGAGGCCGGTAGCACTGAAGTGTTCCTGACCCTCGAGGAGGACGATACCTTGCTGGTATGTACCGTAGAGGACAACGGAAAGGGAATGGATGAGGATTTGAAAGCCCGGGTGCTGGACCCTTTTGTTACAGATGGGGTCAAACATAAAAAGCGTAAGGTCGGTTTGGGGTTGCCATTTCTTGTACAGGCTTGTTCAGCTTGTGAAGGGAGCTTCTCCTTGCATTCAGAATTGGGACAGGGAACCAAGGTTACTTGCAGCTTTCCTCTCAATCATGTGGATACACCTCCCTTTGGGGACCTGCCTTCGACACTTCTGGCTCTTATGAGCCATCCTCTCGCTGATGAACTTGTCGTAAAGCGTACACTAGCGACAGTCAAGGGAGAAGGGGGATACGAACTCTCCAAAAGAGAGCTCACTGACATTTTGGGTCAGTTAACCTCCAGTGGTACCTTAAACCTTCTCAAAGAGTTTCTGGTATCGCAAGAAGAGGATTTGAAGCCGCTATATGTGCACCACTCGCCTTTATTGGCATGAGAGCCTGTTTTACACTACCTAGGAGACCAGATAATGGCAAAAATGACACTTGAAGAGCTGAGAAAGCTCAGGAACGAGAAACAAGCCGCGATACAAAAACGCGACATTGAAGGAAAAGACTCACGCATCGTCATTGGAATGGGCACCTGCGGTATTGCCGCCGGAGCCAAGGTTGTCCTGGACACATTCCTGGAAGTCCTTGACGAACACAAGCTTGAGAATGTATCGGTCACCCAGACCGGATGCATGGGCCTTTGCTATGTGGAGCCGACCATTGAGGTCCTGGTTCCAGGCATGCCCGACACAATTTATGGAAACGTGGATGCTGAAACAGCAAAGAAGATTGTTGAACAGCACGTCATTGGAAAGCAACTGGTGACTGATCACCTCTTTGATCGACCTGCTGCTGACATCATTCAAAAGGACGGGGGGAGATAATGGCTTTCAGAAACTACATCTTGGTCTGTGGAGGTACCGCTTGTGAATCGAGCCGTGCAGACCAGATATATCAGAACCTAATAAAAGAGTGTAAAGATCAGGGCGTTGCGGACGAAGTGCAGGTCATCAAGACCGGCTGTTTTGGATTTTGTGAGCAGGGACCTATTGTAAAGGTACTTCCCGAGGACTCCTTTTATGTAAAGGTATCCCCCAAGGATGCACACGAGATTATTGCCGAGCATATCATCAAGGGTCGTGAAGTTACCCGTTTGCTGTATGACAAGAGCGAGAGCCGCAAACATGCCAAGGTCGAGGACATCCAGTTTTACCAGAAGCAGTTCCGCATTGTCTTGCGCAACTGTGGATTTATCGATCCGGAAAATATCGATGAGTATATTGCCCGTGAAGGGTATGAGGCCCTTGAGAAGGCCCTCTTCGAGATGACCGGGGATGATATCATCGAGGAACTGAAGACTGCAGGGCTGCGTGGACGCGGTGGTGCAGGATTCCCTACCTGGATGAAATGGAACTTCACCAAACAGGCTGAAAATGATGTTAAATATGTCGTTTGTAATGCTGACGAAGGCGACCCGGGTGCTTACATGGACCGTTCGACCCTTGAAGGGGACCCGCACTCCGTGCTTGAGGCCATGACCATTTGTGGTAAGGCTATCGGTGCACAGAAGGGCTACATCTATATCCGTGCTGAGTATCCACTGGCTATCAATCGCCTTGAGATCGCTATGGCTCAGGCTCGCGAATATGGCCTGCTTGGCAAAAACATCCTTGGAAGTGGTTTCGATTTTGATATTGAGATCCGCCTTGGTGCCGGTGCCTTTGTCTGTGGTGAGGAGACTGCACTGCTGCAGTCGATCGAAGGCCGTCGTGGAATGCCGCAGCCCCGTCCTCCTTTCCCAGCTGTTAAGGGCCTTTGGGGCAAGCCG
>Ga0265295_1006997_pt1 | contig 13248 bp, 9 predicted proteins | sample Munlansysbiofilm_FD_192503 | JGI IMG/M metagenome (GOLD analysis project Ga0265295, IMG submission 192503) | Leachate microbial communities from a municipal landfill in Southern Ontario, Canada - Methane capture system biofilm | ecosystem: Engineered > Solid waste > Landfill > Unclassified ... | reverse complement strand
TGTAATTCAAATGATAAATATTATTTCTGTGTTGACGATATTTATATTGGAGATGGTTCTGACCCAAGTTCTCCACTTCTTGCTTATAATATTTATTGCGATGATATATTAATAGGCACAACAACAAATACAAATTTTGAATATAATGAAGCTACAAGTGGAATGCATGAATATTGCGTTGAAGCAGTTTATGAAAATTCTTGTGTTTCATCTCAAATTTGTCAAAATTTCGGAAATCTTGTAAATACTTACACAATAACTTCCTCAGCAACTGGGGGAGGAAATATTTCTCCAAATGGTGAAATTGAAGTTAATGAAGGATCTAATAAGACTTTTACAATTACGCCTAATTCTTGTTACGAAATTTCTGATGTTGTGCTAGATGGAATTTCGGTCGGAGCTCTTGATACTTATAGTTTTTACGATATAAATTCAAATCATACGATTTTTGCTTCATTTAATCAAATATATTATTCTGTTAATGCAAGTTCAAGTGAGGGTGGCAGCCTAACGCTTGCGTCTAATGTCGGTTGTGGAGATGATTTAATAATTAACATCTCAATAGATGAGTGTTTTGAATTGAATGAGTTAAAAATAAATGGAGAAATTCAAACAGTAACAGGTAATAGCTTGATTTATGAAAATGTGCAATCAGATTTAGAAATATTTGCAAGTTTTTCTGCTAAATTAGTTTTAATTTCTGCAAGTGCAGGTGAGGGAGGAAGCATAAATCCTTCAGGAAATGTTGAAGTAGATTGTGGTGGAAATAAAATTTTCGTAATTTCAGCAAACGACGGATATTTTATAAGTGCAGTTTATGTTGATGGTTTTAATCAAGGAAGTCCGGAAAGTTATTTGTTTTCAAATATTACTGAAAATGCTAGCATAGAAGCTGAATTTGAGTTAATTTCTGATATTTTAGTCGAAAAAAATGATGATAATTTTAAAATTTTTCCCAACCCTTGTGTAGATAAGTTTAATATAGTGCTTCCAGAAACTGGAATTTACAATACTTGCGAAATATATTCTAATGATGCTAAGTTGATTAGAACTTTTGAAATTAAAGATTTATACAATGAATTTGAAATTTCGCAATTTTCAAGTGGAACTTATTATGTAAAAATTTATGGAAATGAAAAGATTGAAGTAATTAAGCTAATAAAGTTTTAAAACTAAACTAACAAAAAAGGCTGTCCGAAATAGACAGCCTTTTTTATATGCTTTGTATTTTTAAGTTATTTTATTCTTCTGAAAAAACTTCAAAAGGAACAATCACTTTAATATTTTTGTAAATTTTCACATTAGCTTCGTAATTTCCTACTTCTTTAATAGCTCCACCTTTAATGATAATGTTTTTACGGTCTATGCTGAAACCTTCTTTTTCTAAAGCTTCAGAAATCATGATAGTATTGATTGAGCCAAAAATTTTGCCTGTAGAACTGGTTTTTGTTCCAATTCTTAATGACAATCCATTCATTTTTTCTGCAATAGCTTCAGCATTTTCACGAAGTTTAGCTTCTTTATGTGCTTTTTGTTTCATATTTTCTGTATGAACTTTTTTAGCAGAACTTGTTGCCATAATAGCAAAACCTTGGGGTATAAGATAATTTCTAGCGTATCCAGGTTTTACATTAACTATTTCGTCTTTATGACCTAGATTTTCGACATCTTGTTTTAATATAATTTCCATTTTTTGTTCCTCCAATTTTTATTTCATCATATCTGTAACGTAAGGTAATAAAGCCAAGTGGCGTGCTCTTTTAACAGATTGAGCAACTTTACGTTGATATTTTAATGATGTTCCTGTTATACGTCGTGGTAAAATTTTCCCTTGTTCATTTAAAAATCTTTTTAAGAATTGTGGATCTTTATAATCTACATATTTAATACGATTTTTTAGAAAACGACAATATTTTTTTCTTTTAACTTCAACTGCTAGAGGAGTTAGGTATCTAATTTCTGATTTGTTTTGTGACATAATTATTTCTCCTTTTGATTTTGTTCGTTTTTATTTTCTGTAGCTTTGCCACTCATTTTTCTTTTTTTCTCACTATAGGCAACTGCGTGTTTATCCATTTTGAAAGTTAAAAAACGCATTATCCTTTCATCACGCCTATATTCTGTTTCAAGTTTGTTGATGAATGCACCTTCGGACTTGAACTCGAACAGGTGATAAAAACCTGTAGATTTTTTGTTTATTGGGTAAGCAAGCTTTTTCAAGCCCCAATTTTCTTCATGAATTAATTCACCTTTGTTGTCGGTAATAATTCTTCTGAATTTGTCAACCGCTTCCTTCATCTGTGCTTCAGACAAAACGGGAGTTGCAATGAAAACGGTTTCATACTGATTAATCATAATCTTTTACAATTTTTTTAATTAATAATTATTTAAAATTTTCAAGCCACAAAAATATAACTTTTTATCGAAATATGAAATTATTTTTTAATTTTAATTATTTTACCTAAATAAACTTAATTCTAAAAGTAAAAATTACCTGAAAATTATTAGTTTTGCTTCGTGAAACAAGTAGTTGATAAAATAGAATTATTCTCATTATGCTTTGTTGCGTTCACAATTCCTTTGAATGTTAAAATAGCTTCTATTTTTATTGGAATATTGTTTGTCCTTGCTTTTTTAAAAAAAGATAATTATAGTAATTTTTATAAAATGTTAAAAACCCCTGCTTTTTACATTTTAATATTGCCATATTTGTTTTTTTTGTTAGGTTTAATTAATACTGATATTGAGCATATGAAAGATGCTAAGGTTCAGGTAGAGTTAACACTTTCTCTACTTGTTTTTCCTATAATTGTAACAGCTTTTAAATCTAATAAAATTAAAAATGCTGGTAATTATATTTTCAGTTTTTTTGTAATTGGTCTTTTAGTTGCCTATTTTACTTGTTTAAGTATTTCTCTTTCAAAGTTTATTTTAGATAGAAATTTTGAGTTTTTCTTTTATCAAGAATTGAGTCAAGTTGTAGCAGGGGCTCATCATCTTTCTTATTTTGTGTTTTTTGGAATAATGATTTTAGCTTCTAATTTATTAGGACAAATTGATTTATATTTTTCAGATAAAAAGTATTTAAGATTAAAAACAATAATAATTCTTGTATTATCAATTTTCTTATTTCAACTCTCTAGTAAGGCTACAATTATTTTATTTTTGATATCTAGTTTGATTATTTTCATTTATATAGTTTCAAATAAAATAATCCCCTTAAAATATTCTTTAGGAATTATTTCCATTATCATTATATTTATTATTATAGGTTTTTCTACCCAAAAAGTAAATATGAGATTCTCAAAATTTGTTGATGTAATGTATAAATATGAAGAATTTAATCCCAAAAGTCAAGAATCAACAGCATTAAGAATTTCAGCATTAAAAACGGGTGTAGAAGTTGCTAAATCTAATTTTTGGTTTGGCACAGGTACAGGCGATTTGCTTTACGAAATGAATGATTATTATAAGGATAATTATTATCAAGCTGCATATATTAAGTATATAAGTCCTCATAATCAATTTGTTAGGTCTTTTGCTATGCATGGCGTTTTTGGATTCCTTTCTTTGATTTCTATATTTGCTTTGATGATTTATACAGCAATTAAGCGGAAAAGCTTTTTATTGTGGATATGGATAATAATGATGTTGGTTTTGTTTAATGTTGAAGATATGTTTGGCATACAATCAGGTATAGTTTTTTTTAGTTTTTTTACTTCTTTAATCTTGTTAAGTCCTGAACTAAGTAAAGTTAATGAAATAGTTAAAAATAGTAATTTTGATGTAAAATGAAAGTTTTTTTTAATAAAATAGAACTTTTCTTGTTATGCTTCATAGTGTTTGTTATTCCTGTGAGCATAAAACTTAGCTCCTTACCAATGATAGCTTTACTTATTATGGCATTTTTGAAAAAAGAAAATTATCCTCATTTAATAAAATTATTTAAAACACCATTTTTTTATATTTTAATTATGCCATATTTGTTTTTATGGCTTGGTTTATTTAATACAGAACATATTGCAGATGGATTAAGATATATTATACGGGCAAGTTCTTTAATTTTATTTCCAATAATTTTAACTGCTTTTAAATCAAATAATCTTAAATTTAAAAATGAATTTATATTTACAAGTTTTATTTTAGGTGTTTTTTTAACTTATATTATCTGTTTAAATCATGCAATACCAATTTTTTTTAAGACAAAAGACTATAATGTGTTTTTTTATCAAGATTTTAGCAAGATTATCACTGGTGCTCATCATATGTCGTATTTTGTTATTTTTGCTATTGTTATTTTGATTTCAAATTTGTTAAAAAAAACAAATTTACCATTATATAAAAATAAATACTTGTTTATTAAAATTTTCTTCTTTTTAATTTTTTCAATATTTTTATTTCAATTGTCGAGTAAAGCAACAATAATATTATATGTTTTGTTAGCATTTTTCACAATTATATTTGCTATATTTAGAAAAATGATTTCATATAAGATTGCAATACCTGTTATTATTATAACTCTAAGCATGATTGTATTTGGTTTGTCAACTAATAAGGCACAAATTCGTTTTTCTAATCTTAAAATAGCTTTGCAAAACTCTAAAAATATTGATTCAGAAAGTCAAGAGTCCACTGCTTTGCGTTTAGTTGCATATAAAGCCGGTGTGGAGTTAATAAAAAATAATTTTTGGTTTGGAGTAGGCACTGGTGATATTGTTTATGAGTACGATAAATTTTATTTTGATAATAATTACAAAAAGGCATATTCTTTTCACACAGATCCTCATAATCAGTTTGCTAGGACTTTTGTAAGTAATGGGGTTTTTGCTTTTATTAGTTTGTTGTCCATATTTATTTTACTTTTTCATCAGGCTTTTAAGAAAAAACATTTTTTATTATTATTGTGGACAATAATCTGCATATTATTATTTAATGTTGAAGATATGTTTAGTTATCAAAGAGGAGTTATGTTTTTCTCATTTTTTACTTCTTATTTTATTTTTAATCTTGATATTTCTAATAATAAACAAAGCTTAAAATTAAAGCCATGATTAATAAAATACTTAGTCCAAATAATAAATTTATAAAAGAGGTTTTAAGTTTACAATTAAAATCTAAAGAAAGAAAAAAAACTGGTAAATTTCCTATAGAAGGCATAAAAGAAATAAGTTTTGCAATTAAGTTTAATGTGATTGTTGAAAAAATATTATTTTGTCCTGAAATTATAAGTTTAAAATCTGTGAAAGAATTAATTGGAACAGAATATGATTCGGCTGTTAAATACGAACTTAGTAGAGAAGCTTTTTCAAAAATATCATATCGAGAAAGTACAGGTGGAGTCGTTGTGATAGCAAAAGCAGTGTATAATAGTTTAGAAGATATTAAAGTAAAAGATAAGTCTTTGTTTATTATTTTAGAATCTGTTGAAAAGCCTGGTAATCTTGGGAGTATTGTTAGAATTGCCGATGCCGCAAAAATAGATGCTGTAATTATTTGTGACCAATTAACGGATATTTATAATCCAAATGTTATTAGGGCTAGTTTGGGTTGTGTGTTTTCTGTCAAAATTGTAAACAGCGATACAGAAAATGTTTTAAAATGGATTAAAGAAAATAATATAGTTTCATATGCAGCTGAGTTAAATTCTTCTGAATTTTATCATTCTTGCAATTTTTCAAATCCTTCTGCTATTGCTTTTGGTACAGAAGCTTTTGGCTTATCACAAAAATGGATTGATTCCGCAGATAAAAGAATTAAAATTCCTATGTTAGGAAATATTGATTCTTTAAATGTTGCTAATTCAGTTGCAATAATTGTTTATGAAGCTAGGCGACAATTAAATTTTTTGGTTTGATTATTGTATTATATTTGCTAATGTTTAAACTTGCTTATTATGAAAGGTTTTAGAAGATTACATTTGTTTGTTTTGTTTTCCTTGTTGTTATGTAATTTTACTTTATTTTCTCAAACTCAAGATTTCCTAGATATTTCTGCAAAAACAAAGCAATCTTATCTTGACAGAGGCTATAAATTGGTTGACTATGCAAGTGATTCTATTATTGATATAAGTCCTTTGGTATCTTCAAATATTGATTTAGATTTTAAAACTTATTATATTGTACATGTTCAAATTGATGCTTGTGTTTTTTGCGAATATGATTTGTATTTTGTTGATAATGAGAACAATATGTATGAGTTAAATCCGGAGTTTATAGTTGAAAATAATTTAAAGCAGGCGGTTTATAGATTTAATAATAATGAAAATTCAAGTGGGAAATATGTTGTGATATTAAAATCTGAACTTCCTTATTTTGCAAATATTTTTGTATTTAAAAAGAAGTTTTAATAGTCTTCATAAATAATTTCTTCTTCATTATTTAATTGTCCAATAACCTTAAATTCTGTACGTCTATTTTTTTGTCTTCCTTCTGGATTATCGCTTCCATCAGGGTTTGTATTAGGAGCTATTGGAAAGTTTTTACCATATCCTTTGGCAACTAATCTTTCAGGTTCTATACCTTTTTTTATTAAATAATCTACAACAGATTGCGCTCTGTCTTGTGAAAGTTTCATATTAAACTCTTCAGAATCTATTGAGTCTGTGTGAGAACTTATTTCTATTATAATATTTGGATAAGCTTGTAAAATTTTAAATACAGTGTTGTCAATAGTTTTTTGTGCATCTGTAGTAAGATTTGATTTGGCAAATTCGTAATAAATATTTTTAACAATAAAAGATTGCTCGGGTAATGTATTAATTATTATAGCGTCTAGTACTAAAGTGTCTGATATTGTGATATTTTTTGTTGTAAATGGCAATCTTTTTTCTTTTTTATTATAGTCTTTTACCGAAATAAAATAATCAAAACCTTGTTCTAAGTTAAAAAAGTAATATCCTGGTGTTGTAAAATCATTTTTCACAAAAAGCTCTTTTCCGTTATTTTTGTCAATCATAAACAAACTAACTTGATAATCGTATAAAAGCTCTATATCATCACTTCTTTCTAATACATTTAAGCTTAAAGCCATTTCTTGTTGGTATTCTTTTTCTATAGTTTTAAAAAAGCTAGAATCTGTAATTCCAAATATTTTACCGGTAACTGCAATATTAATATAATCTTTATTTATAAATTCATATATATCATCACAACAATTTTCGTGTCTTAAAGAATATCCACCATTTCTATTAGAACTAAAAAAGCCTCTTTGTCTATTGTCTTCTAGGACAAAATATAAATCATCAAAGCTTGAATTGGTTGGGTATTCAAGATTTAAAGCGCCGTCAAAATTTTTACCTTCGCCAAAAGATTTAAAAACATCAAAACCTCCCATTCCTGGATGTCCATTTGAGCTAAAATATAAAGTTTTTGTTTCTATATTATAATAAGGTGTAATTTCATCAGCCGGAGTATTTATTCGCTTTCCGCAATTTTTGGGTTCTTTCCACTCTTTCCGCTTAGAATCATAAAATGTAAACCATATATCTAAACCTCCTTGTCCGTTTTTTCTATCAGAAACAAAATAAAGAATATCTGTGTTCATTCGCGAAACTCCTACGCTTGGCATTGTGTTAGTACTGCCAGCTTGGTTAATTTGCTCGGGTAGCTCTTGTGGTTCTTGCCAAATATTATTTTCTAAATTAGAAACAAATATTTTACAAATTACTTTATTTGAATAATCTTTAGAACACCTTGTGAAATAAAATCTTTTTTTATCTCCTGAAAAAGCACCATTCCCTGTATTTATGTTGATACCATTAATTACTTCTTCAAATTCTCCAAGGTTTTTCCACTCTTCACCTTTTCTTTGTGCTAGATAAAATTTTCTAACCGGAAGTTCATCTTTATTTGGGTCGTAATATTTTACTTCGTCTTCGGCTAATGATGCCCAAATTAATTTATCGTCTTCGTATGGAATTGGTGAAAAATCAATATGAGGTTTGTTTACTTCTTTCCCTATATGTTTTACAATAATATTATTAGGCATACTCAACCAAAGTTCAGCCGAAGCAATACCTTCTATATGATTTTTTGCAAGTTTAACTTCTTCTTTTAAATCTTTATTTTTTCTTGCGATTGAAATAAATTGATTGAAATATTGCTTAGCTTCTGTATATTCGCCGAGAGTTTTAAGGCATTCGGCATAATAAAATAAATCCATTATATTATTTTTCGGGTCTAAGTTGTATGCGTCAAACAAATATTTTTGAGCTTCGCGATAATTTTTTTCTTTTAAATATAATTGCCCTAATGCTGCTTGCACTTTTGGTCTTCCTGGATTCAATTCTTCATAAATTTTGTAATAATCTATTGCGGAAAAAATATCTCCATCTTTTTGTGCAGTTTTTGCTAATTTTAAAACTTGCCCCGGTCTTAGTGTCATTGATTCTTCATCTTGATTGTTGTTTTGTGCAAAAATCAAATTTAAAGTAAAAAATAAAAAACCAAAAACTGTAAAATATCTTAACATCTTAATTATATTTAAATAAATTTTTTAATATCTATCGCATGGTATTGCAATGCTTTTAATTTTTTGTGTGAAATGCTTATAAATTAGAGAAACTTCAAAAGCTCCTCTGTTTTTTGTTGCTGTTTTAAGAGCAGAAACATTAACATCATAGCTAAATCCCAGATCAAATCCGTAAATACCTAAACCAGCAGTAAGAATTATTGCGTCTGCATTATTTAGAGAGTTTCGTTCGTAAATACCTGCAAAAATATTAGTAATTTGTTTTTGAGGATTTAACTTAAAATTCGCGATTCCACCCAAGACAAAATCGCTGGTTTTTTTATGATACATTACTAAAACATTGGGAATAATATCAATGTTTTTATTCATAGCTATTGCTATTCCTGAATTAAAGGCAGTCCGCATAGCCAATCTGTTGGCACCATTTATAAATGTTTCTTTAGGATTATTTACATGAAAAAAAGATAATCCAAAATGAGGACTTATATTTTTAATAATAGTTTGATATTTTATTCCGAGATTTACATCTAAATATTTAATGTCATCTATTGGACTTATTAAATTGTTTGCCAAGTTGGAGTCAAAAAGACCTGTGTTTTCATTAAATTGCGAAGGTAGGCTTAAATCATTTAAACTAAAATCTTTAGTAACAAATCCTAGTTGAGCTCCAAGCGATAAAAAATTATTTTCATTTAATGAAATAATATAAGCGGCATTAATAAAAATTTTATTTACTAATAAATTACTTGAGCCTGAATGGTCATTTATAAAAAAAGCACCTAAACCAAAATGTTTAGCTTTTTTTGTGTGAATTGCTTTATCAAAACCAACAGAAATGCTTCGATACGGCGTACCAATAGTAGCCCATTGTGTTCTGTAATTGTTAGTAAAACGCCAATTAGCATCAAAAAAACCTGTTTCTGCAGGATTTAATGATAATGGGGATGCAGTAAATTGACTAAAATGAATGTCTTGGCAATATAGTTTAGATAAAAAACTTCCAAAACTAAATATTACAATAATTATAAAAATCTTTTTCAATACTCTACTTTTTTATGATTAAGATTTTCAAATATACTAATTTTGTTTTAAAAACAAATATATTTTCATTTTTTTTTAAAAAAAATATGAAAATATCGAAAATTATATTATTTTTGTTGATAAAGTGTATTGTTTTACTAAAGCTCTGTTTATAATGAGAAATTTTTTCATCTTATTTTTTATAATGTTCAGCATCCTGAGACTCTATTCTCAGCCCGAGGCTAATTTTACTTCTAATGGAAATTATTTGTGCGCTCCCGCAACTATAGAATTTACTAACACAAGTACAGGTTGTTCAGGAGCTTCTGCTTTTTCTTGGCAAGCCGGAACAGGAGACGTTTCTGCAAATGAAAATCCAACATTTTATTATTCTTCTGGAGGAATTTATACGGTTAGCCTTAAAATTACTTGTGACGGACAAGAAGACACTAAAACTATGGAAATTGTGGTTTATGATTCTCCGGAAGCAAATTTTAGTAATACTATTTTGAAGGGCTGTGTGCCTTTTGATGTAAACTTAACAGATATGTCTTCCGAGGGCGATGGTGAAATAGTTTCATGGATATGGTATTTTGGTGATGGCACAACTTCTACAGAACAAAATCCTTCACATACATATATTTCAAGTGGTAATTTTCATGTAACTTTATTAATTAAAGACGAAAATAATTGTTCTTCTCAACTTAATCATAATAATTTAGTAAGAATTGCCAATTTACCCATTGTTAGTTTTGATGCGGACAATCCTACTATGTGTGTCTCGCCTCATACTGTAAATTTCAACTCTTCTGTTAGCACTTCCTTTGGTCTATCTGCCGAATATTTATGGGATTTTGGAGATGGAAGTCCTTTAAGTTCTGATATAAATCCTAGTCATGAATATACTTCGGGAATTTATGATGTTAGTTTAAGCATAACCGATGAGTATGGCTGTGAAAACACTTTTATTAGAGAAGAATATGTAAGAATTGCTCCCGCATTACCACAATATTCGGTTTTGGAAGGTGATACTGTATGTAAAGGAATGCAAACCCACTTTTCTAATGAAACTGGTTATTCTTGTTTATGGAATTTTGGAGACGGTGGAACAAGTTCGCAAAATACTCCTATACATGTTTTTAACCAGGCGGGAAATGTTACTGTTACTTTTATTGTTGATCCGGGTGGACAATGTGAGGCTTCTATAGAATTTACTCTTTTTGTAGAATCTGTTACAGCTTCTTTTACAACTTCACCTGCAAATTTATATTCATGTACAATACCATTTTTAGTCGATTTTACAAATACTTCATCTTCAAATGCTACAAACTTTTATTATGTATTTCAAGATGGTAGTTCATCAAATCAGCAAAACCCCTCTCACACATATAATTCAGAAGGTTTGTTTCAGCCAACTTTAACAGTAACAAGTGCCGCAGGTTGCGTTCATACATATATAGGACCACTAATTAATATTGCACCACCAGACGCTAGTTTTACAGCCGATAGTGTTGAGGGCTGTGCTCCATTAAATGTAAGTTTTGAATATACAGGTAGTGGTACAGCACCAATTACAAATTATAACTGGAATTTTGGAAATGGAAGCACAAATACAAATGGCTCTGAATTAGAATCTTCGGTTTATAATGCCGGAGATTATACCGTTATGCTAACAGTAACTGATAATCAGGGATGTACAGCAAGTTCAAGTTTGGATATTCAGGTGGGAACAGAATATATGCCTGAAATAAATGTTTTTGATAATGATGCGGAGCATTCTCCTTTGTTAAGCCATTTTATTTGTGCTCAAGATACTGTTTCGTTTTGGGTTTTAGAATGGGATAATGATGATTATGAGTTTACTTGGTGGACTGACTCGACTTCTAATCATGACGCAAATGATGAATTTACAGATTATGCTTTCGACCAAGATACCGGTTGGGTTTATTTGCACATGATAACTATGTATAATGGTTGCAGAGATACGGTTTTTTGGGATAGCTTATATATTAGCGGACCAATAATTGACGGTATATCTAAAAATTATGATTGCGATAATCCCAGAGATTATGAATTTACTTTAAATGAAACTATTGCTGATACTTGGGATTGGCAAGCTTATTATATTAGTGGAAATACAATTACTGTTTTAGATGAAGTCTTAGCTTCAACAAATCATAATTACTCATATACATTTCCCAATAATCCAGACACTTTTTGGCTTAAGATAACGGCATATAGTGATACTACAAGTTGTGAGTATGTTGATTCTATCCAAGTTAAGATTTCAACGCCTATCGCAAACTTTTCTATACCTATATATGATAATTGTGCAAATATGGATTTGCTTTTTGATGCTTCTGCCTCTGAAAATGCGAATGAGTATTATTGGGATTTTGGAGATGGAAATAATTCCGGTTGGATAAATGAAACACAAATAACATATCAGTATTCAAGTGTTGGAATTTTTGATGTAGTGCTAACTGTTCGGGATGATAATGGCTGTGAAGATACTGATACGCATTCTCTCCATATTATTGGACCTGTAATACATACAGATATTAGTGAAATTTATGGTTGTGACCAACTATTAGTAAATTTTGTTGATAACTCTGTTGCTGACGAACCTGTAACAAGTGTTTATTGGGATTTTGGAGATGGGCAAACAATGATAGGAACTGATATAACGCATTTATATACTGCTCCAGGAGTTTATTCTGTTAGCGTATATGTTGAAACTTTATCGGGTTGTACTGTAAATATTACTTATCAAGATACTATTGTTGTTGAATCTGTTGATGCAGGCTTTAGTGCTATACCACCGGTTGTATGTGTTAATCAAGAAATTAATTTTCAAGCTTTTGAAACTAATGATAATTTTACATATACTTGGAATTTTGGAGATTTAAGTCCTGAAATTACAGGAAACAACTCCTCAATTAATCATTCATACGAAAATGGTGGGCGTTATGATATTTATTTAAAAGTTGAAAATGGATTAGGTTGTGAAGATGAACTTTTGTTAGAAAATTTTGTAAAAATTGAACAGCCTTTTGCTAACTTTAGTTTAATTAATAATCATTTGCCATGTTATCCTGCTGATCCTGGAATAATTCAAAATTCAAGTGTTTTACCTGATGACACTGATTTATATTATCAATGGATTTTAGGAATAAATGATACAATAAATATCCAAGCTCCAGAGTATTTATATACTTTGCCCGGAAACTTTAATATAGTCTTAAATTTATCAACGCCTGCAGGTTGTACAGATTCTTATTCTCTGCCAATAACTATTGACGGACCTTATGCTAAAGTGAGTATTAGTGATACTATAGCCTGTGTGGGACAAGAAATTGAATTTGCTATTACTGAACAAGAAAATGTGGAAACATTTGTGTGGGTTGTTGGTGGTGGCGATTCTTATACCGAAGAATCTTTCACTCATTCGTATTCAATGTTAGCACTAAGCGGTTTTTATCCTGTTAATTTATTAATGACTTCCGATGCCTGCGAAGTAAGTTTTGTTTATAATATTTATATTTTTGATGTTTTTGCAGATTTCTTTTTTACAGATTTGGAAGATAATGATATAATTGGAGGACTTTGTTCGCCCTTTGAGGCAAAATTGGTTAATAATTCTACTTATGATGATTTTAGATATTGGTTTGTTGATGATAATCCAATTGGCTCAGGCTTAAATGTTGAAGTTTATAATTTTGTAAATAATCAAGACTACGATACTAGTTCTGAAATTAC
>Ga0265295_1006995_pt1 | contig 13248 bp, 10 predicted proteins | sample Munlansysbiofilm_FD_192503 | JGI IMG/M metagenome (GOLD analysis project Ga0265295, IMG submission 192503) | Leachate microbial communities from a municipal landfill in Southern Ontario, Canada - Methane capture system biofilm | ecosystem: Engineered > Solid waste > Landfill > Unclassified ... | reverse complement strand
GAATAAAACAATTTTATATTTAATCATAAATTTATAAAAATTTACTAGTACACATCACTAAGTGACAAATTAGATAAATTTTGTTTTTCAATAAAAATTTTTGTCCATAAGTCAAAAGAAATCAGCATAAACACCAAACACCCAAATTTTTGATTATCCAAGAATTCTTGAAAAATAACATTGACCTTTGACATATCAAGACACGATTTTGCTGTTTCTGAAAACCGTTCATCTGCCCGCACTTGCAAAAGAAAATCTTGCAACCATGATTCTAAAGGTGGCGTAAACCCACCTTTTTTTCGCGTGATGATAGATTCTGGGAGATACTTTCTTGAAATCTTCTCTCGAAGATGAGTTTTGGTCACACATTTTGACATTACTTGAGCGTAAAATCCGCCATGAATTTTCTCTTCCATTGGAAGGCTTGCCACGAATTTGGCATAAGGGGTGGCAAGATAAGGCTCTCGTATAAGCAAACCCAATGCAGAGGCAGCTTTTCCGACCTTGGAAAATACACCGAAAGAACCGTCAATATAAAAATCTATAAAATTTATTAATCGCTGGTTGTCCGCATGCGATTTTCCCATGCGGCCAGGGAGCAAGCTCTTGACGTAAACTGACGGAAACTCACGACGAAAATCCTGATTGAGCAACGATAAAATATCATCCCGTGAATTGTGCCCCCAGTGTGGCAACGCAAAAAGATCGCTATACGCGTACTCGATATCTTCGGATGATGAACGCTTAAGGCGCTTTACATACTTATTAGTACTGGGAAGAAAATTAATATGATTTGCGATATATCCTAACGTCCGCTTTGCAGCTAAAGGATAATACCTATTAAAAAGATGGTCTGGACCATCACCAGAAAACACAGCCCTATAATCTTTGCTTATTTCTTTAAATAGCGCGTAAGTTGGCAATATCGAATAGTCGAGAAAAGGTTCTCCAATCGACTCAACAATTTTGGGTAAATTTTGTAACACATTCTCATGGCCCAACTCAATACAACGCAAATCCACATTACAGTGGTTCGCAACTATTTTTGCGTATTCTGATTCGTCTAAATGACCGAACCCTGAAAACATCCCTGTATAGCATGTAATTTTCTTGCCAAGTTCTTTAGCAGCCATGCCCACCAACGTGCTTGAATCAAGGCCTCCGCTCAGCAAAAAACATGCATCCTTATTGGCATATCTTTGCAAATACCCAAAAATGAATTCTTCACCAGTTGAGTGCTCCAAAGATTCAGTTCTTTTTAAGAATGGTAGCCCGGAAAAACTGGTTTCTGCTATTCTCCCATTTGAAACTGATGCTATGCAACCTGGCCCCAATTTGCCTATATCTCTTGCCAAGGTCCTTTGAGGGAGCACATAGCCCGTTGCGACCAATTGCGAAATTGAGTCAGGATCAATTTTCAGACACGAGAGGCAGTTTGCAATCAGGTTGAATGAAGAAGAGCATAGCAAGCCATCATTGTTTGAATGATAGTACAAAGTACAGAATCCACCAACATTATCAGTACATATCGTAACTTTTTTTGTAACCGCATCATACACGATAACGGCAAACAGTCCGTCCACATCATGGATAAAAGAGAGTCCTTTTGCCTTGATCTGCTGCGAAAGCCATCTTGCTGACAAACCGCTATCGCCAATGGCTGCATTAAAACTATTCATCTCTCCATAAATAAAGACAAATGGTACGCCATCCTGCTGGAAATCTTGTTCATTATGATCACAATTCGTGGATGAATATACGAATTTCAGCCTGTCAATTTCGACTGACTTTTGGTCATGAAAATCTGCCGTAGCTTCGCAATCGGCATGACAGTAAATGCTAAAAAAAAATCCAAACATAATTGCATCCAATTCATAAAACGACTGTTCTGAAAGGTTGTTCGTTCTGCTGCACGCAAAAAGGTCCCCAAAAAAAGCCAATGGCTAACAGAACTTGGCTGATTCAGTCTTATTAAAAAAATTGTATTTAATATCAGAATTACTCATAAATAAAGTTACATAAAATATTAAAACATGCTAAAAACATATTAAAATTTTAAGAACGAAATAAATCTAAATTTCAGTTTTCTAGCAAGTGGCATAAGTTTATCATACAAATAAAAGAAAATGATTCCATGAAGTGAAGACAAGGGGATAACTACTTGAGAATTATTGCACTTATGTGGTTTCCACATTTTTTGATGAGGCATAAATTCTCCAATAAAATCAATACGTCGAATTTGAGTAGAAACACAGTAATTCACAATTATCAGATACCGTAAAACTTGCCCAGGAGATATGTTTTTAAAATTAGGGTCATAACTAGTTTTCATCATGTAAAGAGTATTATTCGAGCAAATAGCATATTCGAAAGAGATGATTTTTGAATTGTATTTAAGCAAAAATAAAATTATTTCATCATGGCTACACAGTAGTGACGCTTGGGTGTGAAAAAAACCCTCCAGCCCTCTTTTAATAATACTCCCTCCACTGTTGCCGCCTTTCCAGCCTTTATTTTCTAAATCGAAACAATCATTAAGGGAATTTAAAATTTCATCGCGATTTGTTAAACATAAAAAATCAAACTCAATATTTTTATAAAACTTTTTGATTCTTTTTTGTACATTAGAAATACTTTTTTTATCGCATTTACTAATCATTACATCGAAATTACTTTCAACATCGACTAAAGCAGTAGAATACCTAATCAGCCAATGACTATTAATTTTTCGTGAGCATAAAACCTTTTTAAACAAAACCCATTCAGGATCATCAGATCGAATAAAATCAAACCAAAAAATTGAAAACGGTAATTTTTCAAAATTATCGATTATTAAATTAATTGCAGTAAAAGTATCTTCTTGAAAATCAATTAATAACTGACCACTCTGAGCCCACTCATTGCTAGGATTTATGCCTGCCAAAATAATTCTCCCTTTTCGAGTACCAACAATCGGCAGGCTAGCAATAAATCTTCCACGGTATTCTACGATTAAAGCACGAAAAATACTCTTATTCGCAAATTGTTCTACCCATTGAGCCACCAACTCAGCTCTTGCAAGGGGTATATTTACTGAACTCCGTTTCAATAGATCGTCCCAATCTTCAGACTTCTCTCGAAGTTCTGCGATAGAACTTATTATTATTACATTATATGAATACATTAATAGACCTTAAAAACAGAGAATGATTAATTTTCATTAACTTCTGAATAAAATTTAATATACTTATTTAAAATACTTTTTTCAGAAAAATTGTTAATTACAAAATTATGAGCCTTAAGACCAAATTTTTTTATTTTTTCGGAATCGCTTAGTAAGTCAACAATACGACTAGCAAATAATTCAGGTTGATTAGGAGGCACTAGAAATCCAGATTCTCCATCTGTAACAATTTCTCTCATTCCACCTACATCAGTTGCAACAATTGCTTTTCCAGCGACAGCGTACTCCAATACAGCATTAGAAAAACTTTCGGAATGACTTGAAAGGACAGCAATTGTAAAATGAGGCAAAATTCTGAATGGGTTATCAATTCGACCCATCCAAAGAATTCTCTCTTCAATGTTGAGTTGTTTTGATAAATCCTTAAGTGTGCTCAAGTACGAATCCTGCTCACCAACACTTACAAAATAAGCATTAGGAAATATTTTCAAAACTTGATGCGCTGACTGAATAAAAACCTCATACCCTTTAATTTTTCTTACCGAGGCGACCATCCCAATCAGCGGACATCCCATTGGCACTGGGATATCGTTGCGATTGATTTGATTTTGAAAACCTTCTTGGACTCTCTTAAGGAAAACAGGATTATGGATAACAGAAATTCGATTGCTATCTATCCCTTCTTTATTAATTGCTGCTATTTTTGCAGCCTCGCTGTTAGCAATATAAGGAATTCCGAAGAGTTGGACGAAACAACTCATCCATTTTTTTTGCACATTTAATGCATATCCAATATTACGCCGATGAGCACATACGCGACCAGACTTAGTCAAAAGACAAGCGAAAACAGCAATGACCTCATCTTTCACAGTAAAAGCGTGAATAATATCAATTTTATTTTTCTTAATATAAAGCAGTAATCCAAAAAAACGATTAACAAAATTCAACTTTCCCGTACCATATATATCACCAAAAACTAATGGTTTAAGTGGAAACACATCTTTCGAATCAATTTGTCTTGAAAAAACAATAAAATATTTTTTAAATTTATCATCAGGAATGCATTCAAGTAACCAGTTCAAATGCTGCTCAGTCCCTCCTCTTCCGCACCATATTTGATCAATCAAGTAAAGGACAGAAATTTTATATAATTTTTTTGTTTTATACATAATTTATATTAGTAACTATATTTGCCGAAAATAAGAATACATTTTAAAAAAAATTCTTCCTATGAAACTTGATGTTGGAAAAATTATAAAACCTGCTAAATCAAATTTTGGATTCCAGTGAACTTGGTATTCTTTAAATTCACCTACATAATCAAATACTTTAAATTGCGTTCGATTGCGAATTAAATATTCAAAAACAAGCAAATGAAGCAAAAAACCCGGTGAATATTTTTTAAACTCTGGGTTATATCCAATTTTATTACAGTATATGGTATTTTTTGCGCCAAAATTATACTGAAATGCGACTAATTGACCATTCAATACCAATCTAAACAAGTACATATTATTACACTGTGTAAGCAATATTGCATTTTGAGTAAAGTATGAGACCTGATCACGCTTTATTATACTCATCCCTTTTTTGTCATCATTACCTTTCCAACCTAAATTTTCTATGTCAAAACAAGTTTGAAGATTACCTAAAACATCATAAGAAGATGTATCTTCAACAAATTCCAATTTTCCAATTTTTGAAATTTTTCGAAGAAGCCGTCTAACATCTTTAATTTTTTCTTGATTCCATTTTTTTAACAAATCCTCGACTTGGCCATCTAAAGAAATCAATGAAACCCTGTGTGTTCGTACTGAGGCATGGTCAATACGAAATTCCGAAAGAATTGAAATAAAAAGAGCCCATTCGAAGGATTCAAGCCGTACAGACTCAGCGCATATCCAGTGATACGGCATGTTGTTACGAATTTCATGGATTAACAAACGAATAACAGCAACAACATCAACTTCTGGATCAACAAGTAAACAAGCACTTATCAAACGTGGGCTAACGGCACAACGTATCACTTTAAAGCGAATCTCTTCTATTAAAGGAATAGCTGCTACCCATTTTTTTTTCTCGTCTTGAATGATTACAGTGATAAATTTTTGTTTTTTTTTCTTAGATTTGCAAAATAAGGAAAGTGTTTCAGCTCGTGCTGTTGGATTTGAACATGTGCTACGATTCCAAAGATCGTTCCAACTTTCAGCATGAATATCAAATTCTTCCAGAGAACGAAGAATTATTACAGAAAAAGGATAATTAGACATAGATATGGACATCACTTACTTTTTTTGTTCACAAATATTTTTCTGGCTGACAAATTTTTGGGTCAATGATGAACCGATGTTCATATTTTCCTTTTTGAAAAACAAAATTCCATTTGAGAAAGTGTATTCGATAAATACTTGTTTTAGCGAGTACGTACCCTGCTTTTTCAAACATCCGACGTGATGACTTATTGGAACAATCAATATGACAAAATAAATGAAGGGACGGATTCACCCTTATTAACCGATTTCTAAGTTCAACCAAAGCCTGGACACCAATACCGCGTCCACGAAAATCAGGCCTTGTGTAGCAAGCAAGCACAAATCCTTCATTCGGGTACATCTTGAAATATCGTCTTAAGAAGATTTTTCTAACAAATACGACACAGACATAAGCTACTACTTCTGAACTAAGCTCCCCTATTAACATTTTATTATTATCAATACTAATTGCATTAAAGTATTTATAATTTTCTCTATTAATACCCATTTCACCTGAATCCAACATATCTAATATGTCTCTTGAATTAGCATATCTCCAAGAAACATCACTACAAACAGCAAAATTACTATTTTTTGGATTTAACTCCATTAATATCTGTCTATGAACCCAAAATATTTTACGAAATATATTAACAATATAATTTTTGATTATCATATTCAGTATAGAAGCTTACTTTTTGAACACATTTTTTAGCCTAATAATTAATTTTTTTTTCAACATATTTTTTGATATATATATTTTTGACAAAGTACTACTCGAACAAATTGTAATATCAGAAATTTTTCGTGCATTAATACGCCCCCAATCATATTTATAACCCTCATCTCCTCTGAGAAATTCAAATATTTTATACTTCTCATCAATTACATGCTCAATAACATGCCCTAGAAGAACAAAACCAACACTCTGTGCGCTATATGTCCGATCAAAACCAGTCTGATAAAAAAAAACTCGACCTTGGAATACAAACTGATAAACAAAAGCAACAGGTTTATTTCGCAGTTTTAAAAAATATAAATTTAACCACCCTTTATTCAAAAAACTTTTCATGATTTTCTCATGAAATTTTTTATATAAACTACTTACTTTATCGAATTCAATTCCTTTTGCTTCAAGTCGATCTTTTCGAATATGCATCAGATAATCGAGAGAATCTTTCAATTCCGTTTCATTAGTCACTCGTAAAATTTCATACGAACTGTTTCGATCAAGCGACCGTCGATAATACCCAACTTTTTGTCGAACTTTTTTTGATAAGGAAGTAAGCATCTCTTCCCAAGACTCTGGAAGATTTACATATGGACATAGTTGGCTATCATACTGATTAAACTTCAAAAATTTATTTTTTTTGTCGTTTAAGACATGATAAAATATAGAATCAACGTCAACACTTGAAAACTCTATTACATCCCATTTATATATAATTTTATTCAAAAATTCAAAAAATGCTTCAAATATTTGCTGGTGACTATTTGGCAAAAAAATCGGTTCAAGAAAATCAGAGCCGACATTACTTCCTGCGATAAATCTCAATATATTAACTCGTGGAAAATACCCTTCTCGTTTTCTATAAAGTGGTAAAATTCCAACAAGAGCGCCATTTTCAACACTTCGACAAATCAAAATAAACAGATTCCCACCATCACCATAAACTTTCCACCAACTCAGCATCCACTCATGGGTTAGAAAAACATTCGCTTGCCCAGACTTCTCCAACAAATCATCCCATTCGTCAGCAAGGGACACAAACTCATCAATGGATGCTATCCGTTCAACCTTCACAACTTACGCTCGACCTGTAAGAAATTTATATTCACCTGAAATGTACGCACCAAACATTTTCGAAGAAAAATTTCCAAACATCCCCTCACAAATTCCATAGGTTACATCAATGCGCTTCAGCCTGAAAGGATCAGCGCCGATTCGATTCACGCCTGACACTGTCGTGCAAGCCGACTTAAAACCCGCGCTTTTGAGCAATGCAACAGTCTGCTCATTAAAATCAACTTCGCGACCATTGGGATAGGCAAAGTGGTCTATAATCAAGCCTGTTTGCTTTTGAATGATATTTTTACATTCAGAAATCTCGTAACGTGCGTCTTCATCAGAAATATTCGACAAAATTGGATGTGTTACTGTATGGGCTCCAATGGAGACAAGCCCAGACGCCTTCAATTCGTTTACTTCATCCCAAGTCAGCATGATCCGTTTGCATGGAACTTTACATGTTTTTGATAGAAATTTGATTACTTCTTTCCTTAAAATATGCTTCTCCCGCTTCAACTGACGACGCAAATCAATAATTGCATTTTGTTTTTGCGATTCTGTCTCGATTGAAATTACATCTAGTCCAAATTTCGAGAGATCCAGCATCCCGTCCGAGCCCGAAAATATTGCTTGGTCCATTATATCCCAATCAGTAAACCCTTTGTCTACTGCGTCACACGCGACAAAAACTGTCGCGGGTGCGTTGTATTTTTTAAGAATTGGGAGCGCTTCTGATAGATTATCCCTGAAACCATCATCAAACGTGAGGACAGCAAAATTTTCACTAACACCTCTCGATTCAAGGCGAGAGACAGCTTCTGCAAGTGTTATTATTTTATATCTTTTTTTTATATATATTAATTGTTTTTCAAAAAACTCAGGACTGACAGACAGTCCTAAAGGATCGCGAATCGAATTCACTTTATGATACATTAGAATTATAATTTTTCTTTTATTTCTATTTTCAATAAAATTTAAAACTCTCTCTTGTCCGATAATAAAAAAAACAGTGTTTTTAATTATCTTTTTAAATATTTTAAAACTAAATAGTTGCATCAAAACCTCTTCCCACATACCAAGCCCCAATCCCCCATGCACAGCCAAAAAAACAAGCGGCACCCGCCAGACATTACCCCATCCATTCTCACGGCAGATACGAACCGTGGCCATGCCAACCAGAACAGCATAGGCCAGCAAGGCCAGACCAAGAACGAAAAAGACAAAGGTCAGAAAAGCCGAAAGCCCAAAGGCCAGATCCAAACCCAAAAGCGCGACAAAGGCTGCAACGCCGCCCGCAAAGCAGGCCGGGACCAGGGCCGAAGGGCTCAGGAGGGCTGGATGCTTGCGGTACAAGCGGGTGCGCCCCCGACCATAACGCCGCATCTGGCCGACCAGGGCCGACAGGTTTTCACGCGGGTAGTAACGCACCGTCAGCTTGGGACTAGTGTAGGCCTTGAGGCCAGCCTGCTCCACGCGGTAGTTGAATTCCACGTCCTCGCAGGCATCAAACGCCTCGTCCACATACCCAACCTTCTCGAAAACCTCTCGCCTGTAGGCCGCGCCATTGCTGACCGGACTGGCGAAACCCTCGAACTCGCCGTAAATAAGGGAATCCCCGCCATGGCCAAGCCTGGAGGCACGAGCCAGGGCAACCGACTGTTGAAAAGAGGTCAAGCCGGGCGGGTCCAGAGGCTGGGGGCGACCCAGGCAATGGGCACCGCTTTTCTCGAAACACCCTGAAATATTTCGCAGGAATTGCTCATCGGGAATATGGCAATGCCCATCCACGACCACAAAATAATCCCCCTGCCCGGCTTTGAAGCCCACATTGCGCCCGGCGCTGGAACGCTTTTGGGGGTTGTCGAGCAGACGGACACGGCCATCCTCTTCAGCAATGCGAGACACGATATCCCGCGTGCCGTCATCGGACATGCCGTCAGCAACCAGAATCTCGAAACGATTCTTGGGGTAATCCTGCCGCAGCAACTGACCCAAGGTGTCGGCAATAAACCGGGCCTCGTTGCGCACGGGCATGACCACGGTGATGAAGGGAAAGGCAGCGCTCATGCCCCGGCCTCCGCAAGGCGAATATCCTTTCCAAGCAACTCGGAATACACATCGACATACGCATCCGTCTGGCCCGGATAATCGAACGCGGCCAAGACATGCTCAAACCCGTTATCGCCCATATTCCGGCGCAACTTTGGGTCAGACGCCAATTTTAAAATCGCCTCGGCAAACTGGTTCATCTCTCCCGCAGGAACGAGAAAACCGTTTTCATCCTGCTGGACAACCTCCGGCGTCCCGCCAACTTTTGTCGCCACAACGGGCTTGCGGCAGGCAAAAGCCTCCAGAACCACATTGGGCAGCCCTTCCGTATGGGACGGCAGCACGAAAATATCTATTTCATGCAGGAACGATCGAACATCGCTGCGAAAGCCGGGCAGGAAAAACCTGTGTCCGATCCCGGCCTTGGCCACGGCTTTTTCCAATTCGGGCCGCAGAAAGCCTTCCCCAAAAACCACAAAATAGACATCCGGCAACATTGCCAGCACGTGCTTTGCTGCTTCAACGAGCCCCAGATGATTCTTCTCTGGACTGAGCCGTCCGGCAGTGGCCACCAGAATGGCGGTTTGGGGAATGCCCAGTTCGGCGCGAACGCTCTTTTCCGCAGGTCCGGGATAGGCCCCCAGGTCAATGGCGTTGTGAATGACCCGCACCTTGTCCGGCCTGACCCCGCAGGCCAAAATCTTCTTCCGCTGCCCTTCGGACACGGCCACCACGGCGTCGGCCAGGCGCAAAAAAACTCGATCGATCTTCTCATACAGCTGGATACGATCGTTTTCGCCTGTCCACCCCCTGGACACTGCTATCTCGGGAATGCCTGCCGCCCAGCTTGCAATACGGCCTACAACATTGGACTTGTAGCCATGCGTGACCAGCATATTGATTTGCCGCGCCCGCAACACCCTGTACAGTTCATAAATTGATCCCGGATGAAAAGGGCTTCGGGCCTTGAGCGCCACATTTGGGACTCCTTCCAAGCTTGCAGCGGCCAGCAACTGATTTTCCTGACCAAATTCCTGAAATGAAATTATCAAAGCATCAATGCCGTGGTGCGCAACATGCCGGGCGTGAGTCAAAACCTGACGTTCCGGGCCACCAAAAAAATTCGTGGCGATCAAATGGGCAACGCGAACTGTCTTCACGACCTTTTCGTCCTTACCCAATCCCCGCTGCGGAATCCCGTCAGTCCGAGCAGCGAAACACAGGTCAACCAAACAAGGTAAAAAGGTGCGCAGCAGGCAAGACGCAGTCGGGCACGGTCAAGACCAAGCAGCACCATGCCTGCCAACAGATAGGCCAGAAAAAAGACGACCAGGGCTAAAGACCAGCCAATATGGATCTGCGCCAAGGCGCAAAGAATGAATAGAATAAGAGATAAAAAGATCAGCAAGGGTTTGCTGCGGATAAGAAGACTCCACCCCATTTCGACGAAAGGCACCGAGCGCATCCGAATTCCGTCACGAATCAGTTCGATACTTGCCTGCTTGGTCAATCTGCTATTCCCGGAAGCCCAGCGGATTCTTTGCCCGGACGCCTGCTCAAGGGTTCCTGGAATCGGCGCATTGACGGACATTTGCGGCACGAGACGAATATTGACGCCTTTGCGCAGCAAATACAGACTGTACTCAGTATCCTCGACAACCGACGAAGCCTCCCAAGGATGGTCCCGCAACACCTTAGCGGCAAAACACATCCCGTTGCCCCTAAGGATAGCCGGAAACCCAAACGCCTCTCGACCTTTCAAAAACAGGTCGTTTTCAATGGTATTGCCGACTGCCAGCATGTAAGAAAGCGGCGTGTCGTCGGGATTGGTCACGCCATATCGTGACTGTGCGACTTCATCCCCCTGCATCATGCAGGCATTCATCACATTGAGAAAATTCACGTCGACCACGGTATCGGCGTCAACGACAGCAAACGCATCAAAATTCTCGCGCAGCAAAACGGAAAAGGCATATTGCAACGCAAACCCTTTACCCCGCAGAGTCTCGTCATTGCGCTCAAGACATCGAAATCCACTCTCCCTGACGACAATGGCAGTGCGATCCGTGCAGTTGTCTGCGATAACAATTACCTCAAACAACTCGGCAGGATAGGACATCTTCTTCAGACTTCGAAGCGTTCTTCCGATTGTTTCTTGTTCGTCATGTGCGGGAACGATAACAGCAAAGCGCTTGTTGGGTTCCATATCCAGCAACGGCCTGATTTCTTTGCGACTCCAGATCGCAACCACAAACAGATAACTCGCTGCAAGAGACAGGAAAACAAGAGGAAGAGACAAGAAAAAAGCCATAAGTTACCGCCCCGCCCCGAATACCCCTGCCCCGTCCAGCTTGGACACGCAGAAGCGGTATTTTCCCGAAGTCTCGGACTGGATGGATTCGACATATTCCACGTCATGCCGCATGGACGACCCGAACCTCTCACTCACCAGACGGGCAATGTCTGTGCGCAGTGCCTGGTCCTGGCCATTTTCCCCCTGCACCACACGAAACAAAAGGTGATCAAGACTGTCCTGCACGATCTGCATCTGCTTCACACCCTCAAGGACCATGGCGAAATTCTCGGTCAGGGAGATGCCGGAAATGTATTCGCCCTCAGGCGTGCGCACGTAATCGGCAATACGGCCTTCCAGGGACTCGATGAGGGGATAGGTGCGACCGCAGGAGCAGGGCTTCGCGGCCATGCGCGCCGTGTCGCCGACAAGGTAGCGGATGAAAGGCATGCCATAGTTGGTCAGGTCCGTGACCACCACGGCCCCGGTTTCTCCGGGCTGCGCTGGTTTGCCGTCACGCAGGCATTCAAAATTGAGGGTGTCCATGTTCACGTGCAGGCCCTGATGCCTCTCGCATTCGCAGGCGATAAGGCTGACCTCCTCGCACCCGTAGCGGTTGGTGACCTTGCAGCCAAAAACCATCTCGATGAGGTCACGCTCGAAATCGTGCAGGACCATGGCCGTGGAGATGATGCCCTTGGGCCGGAGGGGAGAAAGGCGATTCTGATGCACGAACTTGGCGAACAGATACAGGGAGTGGGCATGGCCAAAAAGCAGGGTCGGCTTTTCCTTCAGGATTTGCGCATGAAACCTGGTCATGGCCTCTTCGTCCATGCGCAGGGTGTCGAGAAAGGTTCCCCTCCCAAGCAGCGTGTTCCGCACATATCCGCGCCAGGATTTCTTGTACTCCGGGTTGCCCCACACGGCCCCGATGCGCTCGCCCAGCCTCCAGCCCGACCATTCGTCGTGCCGCAGCGTGCAGCCCCGCTTCCATTGCGCGCTGTCCTCGTCCACGAAAAAAGACAGGGACACGCCTGTTGAACCGGAGGTCTTCTTGGGAAAAAGGCGGTCCTTGGGAATGTTGTCGGCCACCATGCCGTCGCGGTGGGCGCGGATGTCGTCCTTGGTCAAGAGCGGCAGGTTCTCGAAATCCTGCCAGGTGCGGATGTCCGCCGGGATGAGCCCCAGGCTGTCAAAACGGTCGCGATAGAAAGGGGTATGGGCGTAGGCGTGATCAAGAAGGCTCTTGAGCCGGGTCCATTGGTCCCGGCGCACGTCTTCCAGCGGGCGATACTGGGTGCGCAGAAATTTTTTGTAGTGCTTCAGGTACGGGCTTTTTTCGTGCCTGGCCCAGAGCGGGGCCACCACATGCCGCACCACATGGGAATACAAATCGCCCTGGTTGGTCGCGCTCATTTCTTGACCTCTTGGCCGTCGCCGTCCCCATTCCCCGGCCTAAACCCATTCACCCCCAGCACTTCGGCCATGGTCCCGAAATCAAGGCCCGTGAGCAGCGTGCGGATTTTGCCTTCGGTGGTCTCCAGGTTGACGTAGTGCCGGAAACGCGATTTCAGACGCGCCTTGATGCGCGGCTGGTCCGGGTCCACTTCCCAGGGGTGGAAATAAAGGACCGTGGGCTGCTTTTCCTTGGTGTTGATGCGGCGCATGCCCCAGTGGATGACGCCCACGGGCAAGAGGCGCA
>Ga0265295_1006989_pt1 | contig 13274 bp, 14 predicted proteins | sample Munlansysbiofilm_FD_192503 | JGI IMG/M metagenome (GOLD analysis project Ga0265295, IMG submission 192503) | Leachate microbial communities from a municipal landfill in Southern Ontario, Canada - Methane capture system biofilm | ecosystem: Engineered > Solid waste > Landfill > Unclassified ... | reverse complement strand
AAACACTTCGGAGTATCTCCCCATGTTCGGTCTGACAGCGGCGACCCGTATCTATCTGTACCGGGGCCGCTGCGACATGCGTAAATCTTTTGATGGCCTCTGCGGCATCATCCGTTCCGAACTGGGGGCCGATCCCCTCTCGGGATCTCTCTTTGTCTTCGTGAACCGCCGCCGCAGTATGGTCAAACTCCTTTACTGGGACCGGGATGGCCTGGCTCTCTGGTACAAGCGCCTGGAACGGGGCTGTTTTACCCTCCCGGATCGGTGGACCGAAGACGGCTTGATTGAACGTCGCGATCTGTCCATGCTGCTGGAAGGAATCGTGCCGAAAAAAGTAGGGAAAAGATACAGAATAAGCATATAAGTACTTGACTTTATTGGTCTATAGTGCTATATGCCCACCCATGATTTCGACACTTCCTCAGGCTCTGGAGCTCCTTGCGCAGAAGGACGCCCAGATCGCAGAATTGACCGCTCAGAAGGATGCGCAGATCGGGGAACTATCCCGAAAGATCGAATCTCTGCAGCGCCAACTGACCACCCTGCAGCATCAAATGGAACAGATGCTCCGGCGTCTCTACGGGCGCAAGTCCGAGAAGATCAACCCCAACCAGTTGATGTTCGATTCCATCGTGATCCAATCGTTGGAACAGACCGGTAAGGATCAACAGCCGGAAACGCAGGTGGAACAGGAAGTTCAGGTCAAGGCCCGCAAGGCCTCCCGGCATCATGGGAGGGTTCCCATTCCCGAGCACCTGGAACGGGTGGAAATCATCCTGGACATCCCCGAGGATCAGAAGATCTGCCCCGAAACGGGCAAACCCCTGAAGGTGGTCAATATCGAGGTTTCGGAGAAACTGGAATACCGCCCCGGCAAACTCATCGTCAACGTCTATAAGCGCCCCCAATACGCCTCAACGGATGAAAGCGAATCTTCCGCCGGCATCCTCTCCGCGCCGATGCCCGATCACCCCGTCGCCCGATGCAAAGCCGATGTAGGACTGATCGCCCACCTGATCGTCAGCAAGTTCGCCGATCACTTGCCTTTATACCGACAGGACGGCATCTTTGAGCGGGAGGGCGTGAAGATTCCCCGAGCGACCCAAGCCAGCTGGCTGATGCAGACTTACGAGAGTATCTCCGGTCTGGAGAAAACCTTCAGACAGGCCGTCATCGGGGAGGGAGCCATCCTGTTCACCGACGACACGCCCATCCCCCTGCAAGTCAAGGGGAATGGAAAGCTCAAAAAGGCCAGGCTGTGGGTCTATCTGCGGGGAGGAACCGATCCCCCGCTGGTGGCCTATGACTTTTCTCTTGATCGCAGCAAAAGGCGACCGATTGATTACCTTGAAGGATATCGCGGCTATGTCCATGCCGATGCCTATAGCGGTTACGATGAACTCTTCCGTAAAGAGGGGATCATCGAAGTGGGCTGCTGGGCTCATGCGCGAAGAAAGTTCGATGAAGCGGCTTCTTCACGCCCCCGGGAGGCGACGGACATCCTGGCCCGCATCGCCAGGCTCTATCATGAGGTGGAAACTCCCTGCGCCCATGTAGCCCCGGAAGAGCGTCGGCGCCGCCGTCAGGAACATGCCGCGCCGATCCTTGCCGGAATCTTTGAAAAGCTTGAGGAACTAAGGCAGCAGACGATTCCGTCGGAACCCCTCCGCAAAGCGGTGGACTATGCCTTGAATCAACGCCAGGCCCTGTGTCGTTATCTGGAAGACGGGCGGCTTCGGCCGGACAACAACCTGGCGGAAAATGCCATGCGTCCCGTGACTCTGGGCCGCAAGAACTGGCTTTTTGTCGGCAGCGAAAGAGGCGGCCGGGCGGCAGCCCTGTTCATGAGCCTTATCCAATCCTGTAAAAACTGTGACATCAATCCCTGGGAATACTTGGATGATATGCTCCGCCGGATCATGAGTCATCCAGCCAGTCGCTTGAGGGAACTGCTTCCCGATCAGTGGAAGCCGCTTCCCAAAGACGAACGCGGGTTGCTCCTGCCGGCCAAAGGCTGAGATATCTTAATCAGCCTTCTGCTGCGCTTTTTATCGTCGCGGTTCTTCTGTCCTTTATCCCTTTATCAAAGAACGGCGGCAGTCTCTTCCTGACTGCCGGATCAATATCCCATCTGGAAAGAAATTCCAAGATGACTTCGTCGTACGGTTACTTCCGGCGGACCGTGGAGAACAGGAAATTTCCCGCCTGCAAGCCCTGCCATTCAGCGATTGCCGATGTATTTTTTGCAGCGATTCTGATATGGGGGAACCATTCAACAATCAGACAGGATGCGCGCCGGGTTGGTTCCTCCGCGCACCAGAAAGCGGAATTTGAAGCAGGGAGCGTCAAGGCGGGCTTCGGCTGACGGCTGGAAGCCTTTCCGGCGGGGAGAGGACATGAACATGCGCCAGGATGAAAAAAAGTATCGTGGTCTGATGGTTACTGCCATCTTCGGTCTGGTCGCCCTTCTCGCCTCCGTCCAGTTCCTGGATCAACCAGCACTGAGGAGCCTCGTCAGAGAGGACGGTCTCATCGAAATAGCGTCTGCCGCCGGTTATGCTCTCGTCCTTTTGATCATGTCCGTAAAGGGAGGCTGGGACTTTTTCAAAAGACACGCCTATCTGTTCATTCTGGTCGCCGCCTTCGGGCTCAGGGAGCTGGACTTCCACACGAGGTTCACCACCATGGGCATCTTCAAATCCAAGTTTTACCTGAGCCCAGCGGTTCCCCTGCCCGAGAAGATGATCGGCGCCCTTGTCTGCCTGGCTCTTCTTGCCTGCCTGATCCTCTGCCTCCGGAAGCACCTGAAAACATTTCTCGCGGAGTTCAGAAAAGAGACGTCATCCATGAGCATCGGGATCGCCCTGCTCTTCATGGCCGTCTCAAAGGGCGTTGACGGCCTGTCAGCTAAATTGAGCCGCCTGGGCCTGGAATTAACGGCGGCTCTTTCCCTGTCCTTCAGAAGCATGGAGGAAATCCTCGAATTGGGCATCCCGATGATGCTGATCGTTTCAACGCTTGCTTATTTCCGGGAAAGATCCGCTCCGCCGCGGTCGTAAGGGAAAAAACCGGCGCAATGCATTCCGCGGATCAGGTGATACAAAATCTGTGATGAAACGGAAGGAGAAACCTGCGGCAAGGCATGGCGATCCACAACAGAAAAAAAAGCGCGGGCCTCGTCCTGTACCGGTACCGGAACTCCAGGCTGGAAGTGTTTCTCGTGCACCCGGGGGGACCGTATTGGGCAAAAAAAGATGAAGGGAACTGGTCCATTCCCAAAGGCGAATACTTCGAGGATGAGGATCCCCTGCCGGCCGCAAAGCGGGAGTTCAGAGAGGAAACCGGCTGTGAAGCGGAGGGCCCATTTTTACGCTTAACGCCGAAACGGCAGGCCGGCGGAAAGATCGTCAGCGCATGGGCCTTCGAAGGCGACCTTGACGCAGCGGCCGTCCAAAGCAACACCTTCACGATGGAATGGCCTCCAAAATCCGGAAGACAGGCCGCATTTCCTGAAGTGGATCGGGCCGGGTGGTTTCCCATCCCGCTTGCAAAGAAAAAACTCCTCACAGGTCAAAGAGGATTCATCGACGAACTGTGCAGCATCCTGAACTATGACCCTTCCGGGGAAGATGAGCCCGGCGGCAGCGAGGGCCTTGCCCAGCCCACTTCTTAAACGGGCACGTAGAAACACCGTTTCGGCGATGAGATTTTCCTTTCCTTCCTGAGCGTTGCAAGAATCCTGGACACAGCCTCCTGGTCCATCCAGGCTTTCTCTGCAATGTCGCCGGACCGCATGGGCTTCCCCTCATTTGTCATCGCATTCAGAACAGCTTCTTCCTTTGTCTCCATGAATATCCCCTCCTACAGGGTTTTTCAGGACAGCTCCAGCAACGTCCGATCAGGGGCGATCCCCGGTCTTTTTTATTCGTCTGCGCACGCTGTTCCATGATCCGGTGATCAGGAAGCTCTCCTCCATGTTGTCCACCATGCGGACGAACTTTGGCCAGGGGACGGAAAAACTCAGCACATTGGAAGGAACATAAGGGCGCGCCGAAACATCAAACATTCCCAGAACGGCCCGGGGTTCGGGAGATTGAAGCTCCTGATAGGGATAGTCCACAATAGAGGCGCAGCCGGCGCCGAAAGGAGCAAAAACGCCGCAGGGGTCCGCCTGGTCGAAATTGGCCAGGGTGAACAGGCCGGAAAGGACATCCGGACAGGCAAAAAAGATCACCACGAGGGGTTGATCCTCTTCCCCCATCATGTCGATTCTTTTGAAGTGGATATACTCTCCAGGCGCCTTCCACGGCTTCTGGTGCCGAAGATGCTCTGTAACAAGCTCCGGAGACTTCTTGTATCGCTCCCCCTCCAGTTTTCCGGGAATGCCGCAGGATAGAAAATATTCAAAATCCGGGGCCAATGCGCTTTCAAAGCCGAGGTATCGCTTTCCCCCAAAACAGCCGATGGTGCCTGCATCGAAGCACAAGGGCCTTCCCATGCGGACTTTCGCTAAATCTCCGATGATGCAGCGATGTCCCCTGGGAATTCTTGCCCTGTTTCTCCGATCTGCGACATCGGAATAATAAAACCCGATGGGCAATTCCGCACCGGCAAAATATCCGGTCCATTTCTCCAAAAAGCGGTCTTTTAAGTTCCGGTCCATGAATAACCTCCTATCGGGCCAGTTTCATCACGCCCTCCTCCACGGTCATTTCCTCTGCGGGAAAGGGCTTCAGCAGGGACAGCAGCGGCTCCCTGTTCTGATTTTCAGGGTCAAGCCAGATCGAAGCGCCGTCCCGGCCCAGGATCACCGGCATCCGGTCATGAATCGGCGCTATCAATTCATTGGAGACGGTTGTGATGATCGTGCAGGTCTGAATCCGCTCCCTCTCCGGAGACAGCCAGCTTTCGTAAAGACCGGCAAATCCGAAGGGCCTTCCTGATTTAAGGCTGAAATAAAAGGGCTTTTTTGCCCTGTTGAGTTTCTGCCATTCATAGAACCCATCGGCGACGATCACGCAGCGCCTCTTCTGAAACGCGCCTCTGAAGCTGGGCTTCTCAGATAGGGTTTCCGCCCGGGCATTGAACATCCGCCTACCGATCGACGGATCCTTCGCCCAGGGGGGGATCAATCCCCAGCGAAAATTGACGAGCCGGTTTTTTCCATCGCGAACGACAGCCGTCACCAGCATCCCGGGAGAGATGTCCCTTCCCGTCCTTACGTCACCGTATACTTCCTGAATATCGAAATATCCGGCGATTTCGGAAAAATCCGCAAGGAGGGCGAAGCGGCCGCACATGGGTTATCCTCAATGTCCCGATGGTGAGTTGAAAGGATTGCGATTCGGCTGTTTCTTCAACAATCGGTCTGTCCGCACGCCATGTTGTTTCCTGACAAGCTCTCGACCGCATCAGCGAACAACGGGTTGAAGGGTGAACATTTCATCGTGAGATCCGCCTTTTCCTCTCAGGGCTCCCCCCTGGCGGATTTGGATCACACCCCCGGAAACAGCTGTTCCGGTCATCAGGCTGACACCGCCTTTTCTCAGCGGGCCGGGCGGCGGCAAAGAGATGCGGAGAGGGTCCCATCTCGAGTTCCTCCCTTGTTTCAGGCGCCTCCGGGTCACAAACCGGAACAGCGCTGCTTCGTTGCCAATCCAATCTTGTCTTCCCGATCGAATCGTATCCACCCGGCTTTCATCTTCGGAATGCTACTATAAATTTCAGCAGATCTCAATTTTTCAAAACGTGAATCGTAGTATTTGATAAAAGAGGGATCACCGTGCTATGAAAATTTTGCGATCACCATAAAAGACACTGCAGGAGAAAGGAATAAAATGGAAACGATCAAGATTATGCCTTGCCTCGACATGAAAGACGGTCGCGTCGTCAAAGGGGTAAACTTCGTAGGTTTGAAGGATGCCGGCGATCCGGTGGAGAATGCCAGGTTTTACCAAAGTGAAGGGGCCGATGAGCTGGCCATGCTCGATATCGCCGCAACCCTCGAAAACAGGAAAACGCGCCTGGAGTGGGTAACGAATGTGGCTTCGGTTATTTCCATACCCCTGACGGTCGGAGGCGGCATCGCAAGCCTTGACGATATCAGGCTGACCCTTGCGGCAGGCGCTTCGAAGGTGTCGATGAACAGCGCCGCCGTTCAGGACCCGTCCCTGGTAAAACAGGCGGCGCTGGAGTTCGGCACGGAGCGGATCACCGTGGCCGTTGACGCCCGCAGAAACCGGGAGATGCCGTCGGGGTTCGAGCTGGTGGTTTCCGGCGGAACAAAACCTGTTGGAAAGGATGCCATTGCCTGGGCCAGAGAGTGCCAGGATCTGGGGGCTGGGACCATTCTGCCGACCAGCATGGACGGGGACGGAACGCTCAAAGGCTATGACCTGGAATTCACGAGGGCCATCGCCGACGCGGTCTCCCTGCCGGTCGTCGCATCAGGCGGCGCAGGGACGCTGGAGCATTTTTATGAAGGTGTGGTAAAAGGCGGGGCGCAAATCCTTCTCGCCGCCTCGGTGTTTCATTTCCGGACGTTCCGCATCCGGGAAGTCAAGCAATACCTGCGCAGCAGGGGATTGAATGTGAACCTTTAAAAAGCGGTGATACCCATGATGGAAAAGTCAATCGAAGCAAAATCCGGCATAGAGCGGGCAGCGGAAGACCTCTTCAATTTCGCCGTGGACAGGGAAGACGTCAAGGCGCTGATGGCCGATCTTCACGAGGCCGCCGACATCAAGCGCAATACCGTCGAATACGAACTGCATATTCTGAAAATCATCAGCGTGGGATGGGCCATCCCCTACAGCCTGGGAAACGCCCCGCAAAAAGACCTTATCGGCGCATGCTACTGGCAGGCTGTTCAGAATTTTTCTCAGAGCCTGTCCGAAACCTTTGGACTGGTGGTCGGCCAGCCCATCGATTATTTTCAGATTCTCAAGGACCGCCTGGAGACCTACCTGAACGCCCTGCAGGAGCGGCCCGACGCCCCGGAGCCGGCGGTGGTTATCGGACCGGAATTTGCCGGCGCCTGCGGCAATCGAAACGACGTCTTCACAGTCATGACGGGCTCCAGGATGTTCCTCGCCACCATCGCCGGCGTGAAGACATACCTTGAATCCCTGAACTGGAATGACAACATCGTATGCCATTGAACGGACCCTTCCAGCCGAGCACACGCCGGAGCGGATCCGACGATTCGGCCGGGTGGGACGAAGGCAGGGAATTCGACCCGGGTGAGAGATCATGAGCTCCATAGACATTCTCTCGGATTTTCATTCCCCCCCTGAGGGCAAGAGCCACACCCTCCGCATTTACACCCCGGACGCCTGCGACGTCGATCCCGATGGCCGGTTTCCCGTTCTCTATATGCTGGATGGACAAAACGTCTTCAACCATCCCGAATCGGCCCTTTACCACACCTGGTGCGCCAACAGCGCCATGGATCACCTGATCGCCGAAGGCAGCCTGCGGCCCTGGATCATCGTAGGCGTAGATTCCTCTCCGGACCGGTTCTCCGAGTATTCGCCCTGGGATGAGCCGGCGGTCGGCGCATCGGGACGGGGCTGGCTCTTTGCCGATTTCCTGGCCCATCACCTCAAGCCCTTCGTCGACAGGACCTACCGGACCCTGCCGGAGCCGCACTGGACAGCGGTGATGGGATCAAGCATGGGCGGGCTCATGAGCCTTGTCCTGGGAAAAGTGTTTCCCGGCGTTTTCGCCAGGATCGGCGCCGTCTCCCCGACGATCATGTGGGCCGGCGGGGAAATCTTCCGGCTCTGGGACGCCCCGACAGGCCGCTGGATCAAGATCTATATGGATACGGGGGATCAGGAACGGTACTGGTATGACGATATGTTCCTGGATTACGTGGGCGCCGCCGGATGCTTCCACAGCCATCTCAAAGGGATCGGCATTCAGGAACACGAACTGCGCTACGTGGTGGAGCCGGGAGCTTTCCACAACGAGCAGGCCTGGCAGGCGCGACTGCCGCGCATCTTCTCCTGGCTGCTCGAGGATGCCAGCGGAATCTGATGCCGGGAGCTCTTCGAGTTCGGGAGGAATCCTTCGAAACGAGCGGCCGTGAAGGGGGCCTCTATCCTGGACCATTGCCATGAATCCCGGGAATCGGTGGGATATGCAATCTACGGCGTCGCCGTCCTTTCCGGTTGGAGGGCCGCAACATCCGGAGGGCTTGATCTGAACAATTCAGTGGCAGGAGAATGCAAACCGGGACGGTTTCGATCTCACGGCCGGGGGGATGCGTGCGGGCGGTCATCCTGAGCAAGGTTCTGTTCTTTTTCGAAACAGCCCCTGTTGCTGAACCGGATTCTAGGGTTTACGCATGGGGGGGATTTTATAATTGCCTGACAGATCCACCGCCACCGACCAGAAGGTTCCTTCCGGCACCACCCGAACCACTTTGCCGGTCAGGTCAATCCGGCCTCCTTTTGCAAAGTTGGCGAAAATGGATACAACGTCCCCTACTGCATGAGATTGTCCCGAAATAACGCACAAGCCGCCCACGGAAAAATCCACCAGACGCACAGGCACTCCGTCGAGCTTGATCTCATCCTGCAGATGTCTGCTTTCTTCGTTACTGATCGTGTAACGTTGATAAACGCGATTTTCCTTCAAATCTCACCCGGTTAGACAAATATACCGATAGGGAAATACATATCGAGGAGCAAAGTATAGGGGTGAAGGGAGGGGATGTCAAGCCGGATTTCCGGCAGAAAACAGATCTAAAAAGCGGATGGACCGGGGAGCGGACCGGTTTGCGCTGAACCACCCGGAACAGGATGGTTCAGCCCGCAGCAAAACGCATTCAGGCGGTTGATTCTCCTGATGATTCCCCACGTTGCTCTTGCCGGATCCATCTGCCCGGTCATCAAAATTCTCTTGACATCGGACGGTAAGCCGTTTAACGAAATCAGTAAAAATTCGAGGAGGATTCCATGGGAGCAGAATATCATGTCGGCGTGATTCCCGGTGACGGAACAGGACCGGAAGTCATTGCAGAAGGCATCAAGGTGCTCAATGCCGCAGCCGATCGGTTCGGTTTCGGCCTTAAATATACCACCTATGATCTGGGCGGAGAACGTTACAAAAGAACAGGAGAAACCCTTCCGGACAGCGTGATCCGGGAGCTGAAGCAGCACCGGGCCATCTTTCTGGGTGCAATCGGCCATCCGGAAGTTGCACCGGGCATTCTGGAAAAGGGCATCCTGCTCAAGGCCCGCTTCGAACTGGACCAGTACATCAACCTGAGACCCGTAAAGCTCTATGAGGGTGTGGATACGCCCCTGAAAAACAAGGGCCCCGCGGAGATCGATTTTGTCGTCGTCCGGGAAAACACCGAAGGGCTCTACGCGGGGGCGGGCGGCTTCCTGAAGAAGGGAACCGCCGACGAGATCGCCATCCAGGAATCCATCAATACCCGCAAGGGCGCTGAACGCTGCATCCGATACGCTTTCGACGTCACCCGCAAGCGCAACAAGGGAAAGAAGCTGACCCTGTGCGGCAAAACCAACGTCCTGACCTTTGCCTTTGACCTCTGGGAAAGAACCTTTTACGAGGTGGCCAAGGAGTATCCGGACATCGCGACAGATTACGCCCATGTGGACGCCACCTGCATGTGGATGATCAAAAATCCGGAATGGTTCGATGTGATCGTCACGGACAACATGTTCGGTGACATCATCACCGATCTGGGCGCCATGATCCAGGGAGGCATGGGCATCGCCAGCGGAGCCAACATCAATCCCGAAGGCGTTTCCATGTTTGAACCCATCGGCGGTTCCGCACCCAAATATACGGGGCAAAACGTCATCAACCCCCTGGCCGCCATCATGGCCGGCGCCATGATGCTCGATTTTCTCGGCGAGGCGCAGGCCGCGGCCTGCATTGAAGCAGCGGCGCAGAAGGCCATCACGAAAGATCTCCCCTCCCTCGATGCGGGGAAGATGGGCCGGGGCACAAGGGAAGTGGGCGACCTCGTTTGCCGGTACGTTCTGGAACAGTAAGAGCATTCATTCCTTGACAACGGCGGCTTTTTATTTTAAAAGAGCAATTACTATTTTTGAAAGGGCTTAAAAACGTTGGAAAATAGAAGAAAAGCAGATATCCTCTTAGACAGCCTGCTGCTTTTGGGCCTCGCCCTTCTGCGCCTTTCTTTCCGTCGCCCGTTGTTTTTAGGTCATCCGTAAACGAAAAAAAAAGAACAAACCTAAAGGCCATGGGCGGCGAGCTCATGGCCTTTTTTAATTTCAGGAAAGGAGTCTTTATGGAACCGACAGGAAAGGAAATCTATATTTTTGACACCACGCTGCGCGATGGGGAACAGTCCCCCGGGTCCAGCATGAACCCCACGGAAAAGCTCCGGATCGCCCGGCAGCTGGAAAAGATGGGGGTGGATATCATCGAGGCCGGCTTTCCCATCGCGTCCGAAGGCGATTTTCTTTCCGTCCAGCAGATCGCACGGGAAATCCGGGGCGCACAGATCGCCGGTCTTGCCAGGGCGAACAACGAGGACATCGACCGGGCATGGGCGGCCATTCAGGATGGCGCCAATCCCCGCATTCACACCTTCATCTCGTCTTCGGACATCCACCTGAAATATCAGCTCCGGAAGTCGCGGGAACAGGTTCTGAAAGAGGCGATTGCAGCCGTGGAGAGGGCGCGGGGCTACACGTCCAACGTGGAGTTTTCCCCCATGGATGCCACCCGGACGGACCGAAGCTATCTCTGTGAAATGGTGGAGGCGGTCATCGCTGCCGGGGCGGCGACGGTCAACATCCCCGATACGGTCGGATACGCCGTCCCCAGTGAATTCGGCGCTTTGATTGCCCATCTTTTTGAAAAGGTCCCCAATATTTCCCGGGCGGTCATCTCCGTGCACTGCCACAACGACCTCGGCCTGGCCGTGGCCAACTCCCTGGCCGCCATCCTGAACGGAGCCCGCCAGGTCGAATGCACCATCAACGGCATCGGGGAACGGGCGGGAAACACGGCCATGGAGGAAGTGGTCATGGCCCTCCGAACCCGGAAAGACCTCTTCGGCTTCACGACGGGGATCAACACGGAAAAAATCTACCAGTCCTCCCGCCTTCTGACCCAGATTACGGGCATCCCCGTGCAGCCGAACAAGGCCATTGTGGGGGCAAACGCGTTTGCACACGAATCCGGCATTCACCAGGACGGCCTGATCAAGGAAAAGATCACCTACGAGATCATGACGCCCCAATCCGTCGGCATTTCCGACTCCCACATCGTGCTCGGCAAGCACTCCGGACGGCATGCCGTTCAGGAACACCTGAAGAAGCTGGGCTTCAACCTCACCGATACGGAGCTGAACAAGGTGTTCGTCCGCTTCAAGGAGCTGGCCGACGCCAAGAAGAACGTCTTCGATGAAGACCTGGAGGCCATCGTCTACGAAGAGCTCTACAGGGCCGAGGATAAGTACAAGCTCATTTATCTCAGTGTCGTCAGCGGCAATATCGCCATCCCCACCGCCACGATGCAGATGGAGGTCGACAAGGAGATCGTCCAGGATGCGGGCTTCGGTGTCGGCGCCGTGGATGCGACCTTTGATGCGATCCGGAAAATCACTCGGACCAACTACGATCTGCTCCGCTACGCCGTCAACGCCATTTCCGGCGGTACGGACGCCCAGGGCGAGGTGACCGTCCAGCTCAAGTTCAACGGGCGCAACATCGTGGGTCACGGGGCCGATCTTGATGTCATCGTGGCTTCCGCCAGGGCCTACATCAATGCCCTGAACCGCCTGGAGTTCCTCAAGCGGGACCCCGAGAAGATCAAGCCGGAATACGAGTAGGAGACATTTGTTCGGCTTGAATTAAGCAGCGTTTTGCGATATCAGGATAAACTCAAAATCCTTCAACTGGAGAGAGAAAATCATGGGAATGACCATTACGGAGAAGATCCTTTGCCGGCATACCGGCCTTGATGAGCTGCACCCCGGAATGCTGATCAATGCAACGGTGGATATCGCCCTTGGAAATGACGTCACAGCCCCGCTTGCGATTGAGGAATTCCGCAAGGCCGGCGGAAAGAATGTGTTCGACCAGGACAAGGTGGTCCTCATTCCGGATCATTTTACCCCCAACAAGGACATCAATTCGGCCACCCAGTGCAAGATCATGCGCGACTTTGCCCGGGAGCAGGAGATTACCCACTACTACGAAGTCGGGGAAGTGGGCGTGGAACACGCCCTTCTTCCGGAAAAGGGCATCGTCCTGCCCGGTGATCTCGTCATCGGAGCGGACAGCCATACCTGCACCTATGGCGCCCTAGGGGCCTTCGCGACCGGCGTGGGCAGCACGGATCTGGCCGCGGCCATGCTCACGGGGGAAGCCTGGTTCAAGGTCCCGGAAACGATCAAGTTTGTTCTTTCCGGATCGCTTAACCCCTGGGTTTCGGGAAAGGACCTGATCCTCTACATCATCGGACAGATCGGGGTGGACGGCGCCCTCTACAGGGCCATGGAGTTCACAGGCGAAACCATCGCCTCCCTGACCATGGCGGACCGCTTTACCATTGCCAACATGGCTATTGAAGCGGGCGGGAAAAACGGCATCTTTGCCCCCGACGAAATCACGGAAGCGTACGTTCAACCCCGGGCCAAGCGCCCCTACACCGTTTATGCCTCCGACGCCGACGCGTCTTACGCCCAGGTGATGGAGATCGATGTCGGCAGGATAGAGCCCCAGGTAGCCTTTCCCCATCTGCCGTCCAATACACGGGGAATCAGTGAAGTGGGCCATGTTCCCATCGATCAGGTTGTCATCGGATCATGCACCAACGGCCGCATTGAAGACCTGAGGACGGCGGCCGCCGTACTGAAAGGGCGCCAGGCCGATCCGCGGGTCCGGCTGATCATCATTCCCGCTACCCAGGAGATCTACAGAGCGGCCATGAAGGAAGGGCTCTTCGACATTTTCCTTGATGCCCACGCCGCGGTGAGCACCCCGACCTGCGGCCCCTGCCTGGGCGGCCACATGGGGATCCTTGCGGCGGGAGAACGGGCCGTCGCCACAACCAACCGCAATTTCGTCGGACGCATGGGACATCCCCGCAGCGAGGTCTATCTGAGCAACCCCGCCATAGCCGCCGCATCGGCGGTTCTGGGAAGGATTGCCGGCCCCGACGAATTGACCTGAGATCACCTTACCATCGGGAAGCCCGGCCCTACGCTCTTCCGGTTAGAGGCTTCCGGAAACGATTCAAGACACTGGAAGGATAACGCC
>Ga0265295_1006987_pt1 | contig 13275 bp, 9 predicted proteins | sample Munlansysbiofilm_FD_192503 | JGI IMG/M metagenome (GOLD analysis project Ga0265295, IMG submission 192503) | Leachate microbial communities from a municipal landfill in Southern Ontario, Canada - Methane capture system biofilm | ecosystem: Engineered > Solid waste > Landfill > Unclassified ... | reverse complement strand
ACCAACTAGAGAGAATGAAACGAAGAACTGTATAGATATTCCTATAGACGCGAATTAACACAGTATAGTTCGCGTCTATTTTTAGATTTCTATTTTCCTATAATTTATATTATGTAAAATAGGAATATTAGAAATTAAGGGGAAACAAATTTCTTATCCCCCCTTAACATTTAATTCTCTGTTTCCTCTGCTTTATGAATTAATTCATCCATTTCCTTTATTTTTTCTGAATAACCAGGTTTTCCCCTTAGTTGAAAATAGATTTGCTTAAGTTGTTTCATGCAATACATATCCGTTGGATTTATTTCCAACGCTCTTTCGAAATATTCTGTTGATTTAATAAATTCCTCTAAAGCCTTTTCTCTCATTGCATTATATGCGTCCACTTCTTGTGGTGGTATATCATTTGCTTGATTATTTAAATCAGCACCTTTGTTGAAAAACAACGCCCCCATGTTAAATATAGCATCAAAATATTCAGGATCTAATTCTATGGCTTTATTATACGCTTCAAATGCTCCTTCTACATTATCTTTTTTATCGTAGAATGTTCCTTTAGCATAATGATATACTTTATTTGTCGGATCAATTTCAATTACTTTATTCAAATAATCGAGCGCAATGTCTAATTGATTTGCATTACTATAATGATCAATCAGAAGCAACATAAGAATTTGATTGTCAGCTATTTGGGCGATGCCATCTTGTAAGATCGTTACATACGCAGCGGTATCACCTTCCTTTAAGGTAATGTCGGCTATTCTTCGTATACAACCTACGGGTTCATAATTATTTTCTGCTGATAATTTATACTGAATTTTTGCAGCTTCTAGATTATTCGCCCTCTCATATGACAGAGCAGTATTGTAATATACAACGTCTTCATTGAAATTAATTTCAGGTAGGTTGCCAATTTCTGATGACAATGTGAATTTTTTGGCAGCATTTATATAATCTTTCTCTTCAAACAATTTAATACCATCATTAAAACATGTTACTCGGATGTAATTTAATTGAGTGATGGCATCTTTAGCAAAACGTCCACTTTTATCCTGAAATTTAATACTGTTTTTATAACTCAACACAGCTTCTTCCCATGGACTTTCATGCAGCTTCATATGTTCTGCTTTGTCTGATTCTGCAATTTTCTGATAAATTATACCCCGATAATACCAAGCTTTTTCATCCTCCTTAGTATCCACATGGTTTATGGCTTCATCAATTGCCTTTTTTGCATCTGCATACCGTGTATTTCCTTGTTTAATTCCGTAATTATAAGCAGTAATTACATTGCGTTTTTGAGCATACCCTAGTGAAAAAACTAGTGTTAATACGCTTAAAGTTATTAGCTTCTTCATTTCTCCTTTTTTTTATGTTAGACTTAATTTCTATTCCTCACTTGTTTCCGATATTTGCGAATCGGTATCTGAATTATTCAAATCATCTGAATTTTCGGTTATTTCAAGATTTTCATCCTCAACTTCCTCGTCATCACTTGCAGCTACATGGGTAACGGCAGCTATTTGATCGTCGTTTTTCAGATTAATAACACGAACTCCTTGACCTGTTCTTCCAATTTGGCGAATTGCAGCTACTCCAGTTCGAATTGTAAGGCCTTTTCGAGTAATGATCATCAAGTCATCGGTGTCAATAACACCTTTAATGGCAATCATTTGGCCTGTTTTCTCGGTTACGTTAAGGGTTTTAACCCCTTTCCCACCTCGTTTTGTTATTCTATAGTCGGCGATGGATGAACGCTTTCCAAATCCATTTTCCGATACAACCAAAATATCTTCTGATTCATCTTCAACAGCAATCATTCCCACAACACAATCATTTTTGGCAAGGGTTATTCCTTTTACTCCCATGGAATTACGTCCAACGGTACGTACATCATTTTCGTTAAACCGAATGGCTTTTCCGGTGCGAACTCCAATAATGATCTCGCTTTTGCCAGCTGTCAATTTAACATCAATTAAACGATCGTCTTCCCTAATATTGATGGCTAAAATTCCGTTCTGACGCGGACGGCTATACTCTTCCAGCAATGTCTTTTTTATAATTCCTTCTTTTGTTGACATGACCAAATAATGCGAATTTATATACTCTTCATCTTTTAAATCTACGATGTTGATGTATGAGCGCACTGAATCGTCTTGTTCAATATTTAGGATGTTTTGAATTGCTCTACCTTTACTTGTTTTGCTACCTTCGGGTATTTCATATACTTTCATCCAGAAACATTTCCCTTTTTCTGTAAACAACATCATAGTGTTGTGCATTGAAGCAATGTAGATATGCTCCACAAAGTCTTCGTCGCGCGTTGTACTTCCTTTTGCGCCAACTCCTCCTCTGCTTTGCGTTTTATATTCTGTCAACGATGTTCGCTTAATATATCCTAAATTAGATATGGTAATTACCATATCTTCATCGGCATAAAAGTCTTCAGGATTAAATTCTTCCGCACTATGAACAATTTCTGTTCGTCGTTCGTCACCGTATTTGGTTTTAACTTCCATTAATTCGTTTGAAATAATTTCCATTCGTAAACCTTCATCAGCCAACACACTTCTATAATACTCAATTCGTTCTAAAAGCTCTTTATGCTCAGTTCGTAGTTTGTCTTGTTCCAGTCCAGTTAACTGTCCAAGTCTCATTTCAACAATGGCATGCGCTTGTTCAAGACTCAACGAGAATCGTTCCATAAGCCTACCTCTAGCATGCTCTCTGCTATCCGACGACTTAATAATTTGTATAACTTCATCAATATTATCGGATGCAATTATTAAACCTTCAAGTAGATGTGCTCTCTTTAGGGCTTGGTCCAATTCAAACTGAATCCTACGAATGGTAACATCGTGGCGGTGCTCGATAAAATAATGAATTAATTCACGTAGATTTAATAATTTTGGCTTTCCATATACTAAAGCAATATTATTGACGCTAAACGTAGATTGCAATGCTGTATACTTGTATAATTTGTTTAAGACAACATTCGCAATAGCATCACGCTTAATGTCATAAACAATTCTCATTCCGTCTCTATCCGATTCATCATTAACGTTACTTATACCTTCAATTTTCTTATCCACAACTAAATCAGCGGTTTTTATAATCATTTCCGCTTTATTTACCATGTAAGGTATTTCAGTGACAACAATTCGTTCACGACCATTACTATCCAATTCAATGGTTGCTTTTGCTCGTATTACAATACGTCCACGTCCTGTCTCAAGAGCATCTTTAATGCCTTGATAACCATATATAATACCCCCTGTTGGGAAATCAGGTCCTTTAACGATCGTACAAAGTTCTTCGATTGTAATATCTCGATTGTTAACATAGGCTAAACAGGCATCAATTACTTCGCTCAAATTGTGCGGTGCCATATTTGTTGCCATACCTACTGCAATACCGGAAACCCCATTAATTAGCAGGTTTGGTATTCGTGCCGGAAGTACTGTTGGTTCTTTTAAAGAGTCATCAAAGTTAAGTTGAAAATCAATGGTGTCTTTATCAATATCGGTCAACATCTCTTCCGTAATTTTCGCCATGCGTGCTTCGGTATACCGCATTGCTGCTGGTGAATCACCATCAACGGAACCGAAATTTCCATGTCCATCAACCAACGGATAACGTAATGCCCATGGTTGAGCCATACGTACCATAGCACTATATACTGAGGAATCTCCGTGTGGGTGATATTTTCCTAAAACTTCTCCGACAATACGTGCCGATTTCTTATGAGGTTTTCCTGCCCATAGTGACAATTCGTTCATTGCGTAAAGAATCCGTCTGTGAACTGGTTTCATTCCATCTCTTACATCGGGCAAGGCTCGTGAAACAATTACCGACATCGAATAATCGATGTAGGAACTTTTCATTTCGTCCTCAATGTTAATTCGAATAATGTTTTCTCCTTCTGTCATTGTGTATTTTTAACTTCAGTTTAACCTGCCAAAATTACAAATTTCGTTTGAAACTTGGTCACTTTGATGCTTAAACTTTATCAACATTAAAATGTTTGTATTACTGGATCAATAAATTCAATGATTCTTATTACCTTTACAAGTTGAAAAAGATTATTTATTAGTATATATGGATGCAAAATTTTCACAACAGATTAAAGACATTATAACATATAGTCGCGAAGAGGCTATTCGTCTTGGAAATGATACTTTAGAAACAGATCACCTTTTTCTGGGACTATTGAGAGATGGAAAAGGATCTGCAATTGAAACTCTTTTAAGTCTTGATATTGACTTACTTGAGGTTCGAAGAAAAATAGAAAAAGATTTAAAAGAAGAACTCGTTTTAGATAAAGCAAAACAGATTGAACTACCGATTCGCAATAATGCAGCTAGGGTTTTAAAATTGGTTTGGCTCGAAGCTCGGAAATTAAAAAGCGATATAATAGATACGGAACATTTGCTGTTGGCAATTTTACGTGACGAGTCTTGTCGAGCTGTAGCCGCTCTTCTTGATGAGGATGTTGATTATGATGCAGTTAAAGCTAGGGTTTCAGATAGCCCACAAAATTCACGAAAAAACCCATTTGGGGACGATGATGATGATGAGACTGAAGAACGTAGCGATTCGCCTGCAGATGGCTCAAAAACAAATTCTAAAACACCAGTTTTAGATAATTTTGGAATTGATTTAACAAAAGCGGCAGAAGAAAACCGATTAGATCCCGTTGTTGGTCGTGAAGTTGAAATTGAACGATTGGCTCAAATTCTTAGCCGACGTAAGAAAAACAATCCCATACTTATAGGTGAACCCGGTGTTGGGAAGTCTGCCATTGTTGAGGGAATGGCCATTCGTATTGTCAAACGACAGGTTTCCAGAGTTTTGTTTAACAAGAGAGTTATAACCCTCGATTTAGCTTCATTGGTAGCTGGAACAAAATATAGAGGGCAATTTGAAGAACGAATTAAAGCAATTCTAAATGAATTGTCAAAAACAACTGATGTCATTCTATTTATTGACGAAATACACACAATTGTAGGCGCTGGAGGCGCAACAGGGTCTCTTGATGCCGCCAATATGTTAAAACCTGCTTTGGCAAGAGGCGAAATACAATGTATTGGAGCCACTACCCTCGATGAATATCGCCAACATATTGAAAAAGACGGGGCATTGGAACGACGTTTTCAAAAAGTTATGGTAGAACCTACAAGCCCTGAACAGACACTTCATATACTAAATCAAATTAAACCCAAATACGAAGATCATCACAATGTAGAATACACTGATAAAGCGATTGAAGCGTGTGTGAAACTTTCCATGAGATATATTTCCGATCGTCATCTACCCGATAAGGCGATTGATGCATTGGATGAGGCTGGTTCCAGAGTTCATATTTCAAATATCCACGTTCCTGAACATGTAATTAAACTAGAAAATGATATAGAACATACTAAAGATCTTAAAATCAAATCGGTACATGAGCAAAATTTTGAAAAAGCTGCAAATTTTCGAGATGTTGAAAGGAAAATGATCGACGAATTGGACAAAGCGAAAAAACAGTGGGAAAATGATTTAGATAAACATCGCGAAACCGTGGATGAAGAAAACATAGCAGAAGTAATTGCTATGATGACTGGCGTACCTGTTCGACGTATTGCTCAAGCCGAAGGACTTCGACTTTTGAACATGGCGGAAGAGATTAGCGGAAGTGTGATTGGACAAGAACAGGCCATTGAAAAAATAGTGAAATCAATTCAGCGTAATCGAGCCGGATTAAAAGATCCCAATAAACCAATTGGAACATTTATTTTCTTAGGACCTACCGGTGTAGGTAAAACTCAATTAGCCAAAGTGTTAGCGGAATATTTATTTGATTCTTCCGATGCACTGGTGCGAATTGATATGAGCGAGTTTATGGAAAAGTTTGCTGTTTCGCGTCTTGTTGGAGCTCCTCCCGGATATGTTGGTTATGAAGAAGGGGGTCAATTGACTGAAAAAATTCGTCGCAAACCATATAGTGTTGTGCTATTAGATGAAATTGAAAAAGCACATCCCGATGTATTTCACATTCTATTACAAGTACTCGACGAGGGAAGATTAACCGATAGTTTTGGACGTAGGATCGATTTCCGCAATACGTTAATAATTATGACCTCTAATATTGGAAGCCGTCAATTAAAAGATTTCGGTTCCGGTGTTGGATTTATGACAAGTGCAAAGGAAAAATCCATGACAGATCATGCTAAAGGTGTGATTGAGAAAGCATTGAAACGTGCCTTTGCTCCTGAGTTTCTGAATCGAATAGACGACGTAATAATATTCAATCATTTAACTCAAGATGATATATTCAAAATAATTGATATTGAATTACTTGGCCTATATAAAAGGGTTAGTGAAATGGGATATAAACTCAAATTATCGACCGAGGCTAAAAACTTTATTGCGGAAAAAGGATTTGACCCCAATTATGGAGCTCGTCCTTTGAAGAGAGCGTTGCAAAAGTATCTGGAAGACGAAATGGCGGAAACGATTCTAAAGTCTGAGTTGAATGAAGGAGATACTATCCTAGTTGAGCATGATCCGAAAATTAATGCTGAAAAAGTACAGATAAGTATCAGTAAACTGCTGTGAAATTTAAACATCTTTTAGTAATGACTGTTTCATTACCATTGTGAAACTTTTAAAAATTTTAAAAATGAGTAATTCAAAAAGTATATTGTTTGGTGGCAACGCACTAAAGTTAGCTGGAAACGAGATAAAAATTGGGGACAAAGCTCCTGAATTTACAGTGGTTGGCAATGATTTAAAACCCGTTACATTGAGTCAATTTAAAGGAAAAAATAAAATAATAAGTGTTTTCCCATCAATTGATACGCCAGTATGTGCGGTACAAAACAGAGTGTTTAATAAACGTATTGCAGAACTCGAGAATACAGTTGTATTGAGTATTTCCGTTGATTTGCCGTTTGCTCAAAGTCGATTTTGCGGTGCCGAAGGTATTGATAAAGTTATAACCCTATCGGATCATAAAGAACTTGATTTTGGCAAAAAATATGGTTTTTTAATTAATGAAGTGCGCCTATTGGCCAGAGGAATTGTTGTTGTGGGTAAAAATGATAACGTTGTTTACATTGAGTATGTTCCTAATGTAGGCGAAGAACCTAATTATGAAAAAGCAATAAACGCTGTTAAATCTCTCTAAATTATAATTCTAGAAAAACTTGTATATATAAATAATTAAGCCGTTATGTTTGATAAAACATAACGGTTTTTTTTTGGTGGGAAGCAAAACTTAGTAACTTTGGTCAAAAATTTTCAAGTATGATTCTGACTTTAATTGACTGGACTATAATTGCAGTTTTCTTCTTTATAGTTCTACTTATCGGCGTAATAGCATCGCGCTCAGCAGGGAAAAACATGACCGAATATTTTCTAGGTGGACGAGGAATGCCATGGTGGCTTCTTGGTGTTAGCATGGTTGCTTGCACCTTCTCGGCCGACACTCCCAATTTAGTTACTGATATGGTAAGAGAGTCGGGAGTTGCAAGAAATTGGGCATGGTGGGCATTTCTTATAACCGGAATGGTAACTGTATTTATATATGCAAAATTATGGCGGCGCTCCAATGTAATGACCGATTTGGGTTTTTACGAAATTCGATATAGTGGAAAGCCAGCCTCCTTTTTACGTGGATTTAGAGCGGTATATTTAGGTGTGTTTTTCAATGTTCTTATTATGGCATCCGTTACATTAGCTGCCATTAAAATTGGTGCCGTAATGTTTGATTTAAAGCCCCTTATAACGGTGTTAATCTCCTCAATAGTGGTTGTTGTTTATACTTCCTTAGGCGGATTGAAAGGAGTTATATGGGCAGATTTCTTTCAATATTCCATAGCCACATTTGGAGCTATTCTGGCTGCAGTGGTTGCCCTTCAACAACCCGAAGTGGGTGGTTTATCCCAATTAATATCCAACCCTGCCATCGCCGATAAGCTTTCGTTTTTACCCGATTTTAATGATCGATCGGTTTTAATTACGCTTTTTATAATTCCAATTGCTGTTCAATGGTGGAGCGTCTGGTATCCAGGAGCTGAACCCGGCGGAGGCGGATATATTGCCCAGCGAATGATTTCAGCCAAAGATGAGAAAAATGCCATTGGTGCTACCCTATTCTTTAATTTTATGCATTACGCTATTCGCCCTTGGCCATGGATCATAGTAGCTTTAGCTTCCTTATTGATATACCCTGATTTAGAGTCAATTAGAGTTCAGTTTCCGAATCTACCGGAAAATTATTTACGGAACGATATTGCCTATCCCATAATGCTTCTAAAACTAAGCCCAGGATGGCTTGGATTGGTCATTGCATCGCTTATTGGAGCTTATATGTCAACCATTGGAACCCATTTAAACTGGGGAGCTTCCTATGTTGTTAACGACTTTTATAAGCGATTTATAAATAAAGAAGCCTCTGAAAAGAAATTAGTAGCCACTGCGCGCGCAACAACGATTGCACTAATGCTTTTTAGTGGATTAATTGCACTTACTGTAATGGAAAATGCAGGTCAAGCATTTAATATATTGCTCTTAACAGGTGCAGGTTCGGGTGCAATATATCTATTGCGCTGGTTTTGGTGGCGCGTAAACGCCTGGTCAGAAATCTCAGCCATGATTGTCTCTACTTTAAATGCCATAATTCTCATATTTGTTGTCGATGACATCTATTTAACCAACACTTTTATGGATATATTTACAACTAAACTTGTGCTATCCGTATTTATTACCTCAATAGTGTGGGTTTTAGTAACCTACCTAACTAAACCTGAAGATGAGAAGATTCTGATTAGTTTCTCAAAATTAATTCGAGCAGGCGGCCCGGGATGGGCTAAGATTCGGAAAATAAGAGAAATGCAAGGCGAAGAACAAGAAACAACCCCATGGGAGATGCCAATACAGATACTATGTGTCTTTATTGGTTGTGTAGTTGTATATTCAGCACTATTTGCCATAGGAAGCTTTTTATACGCAAATTACTGGCAAGGAATCATTCTTTCCTCATTTTCGGTAGTAGGAATCATTGCCTTGTTTAAATTTTTTAATAAATTGAACGCCGATAAGTAAATTAGTCACTTTATATTTAAGAATAATTAATATGTCAAAGCCAACATTACTAATATTAGCAGGTGGATTAGCAAGTCGTTACGGAGGAATAAAACAAATGGATACCATTGGTCCCAGTGGTGAGGCAATTTTAGATTACTCAGTGTATGATGCAATTGAAGCAGGATTTGGCAAAGTTGTATTTGTCCTAAATAAGGCAATTGCTAAAGAGTTTATAGAGCGATACAGTAAAAGATTTAACAATAAAATTGAATTGGATTTTGTAATTCAACAGATCGAAGATATTCCACAAGGATTTCAAATCCTTGAACAGAGACAAAAGCCCTGGGGAACCGGTCATGCAGTAAGAGCCGCACGTAATGCCATTAACGAGCCTTTTGTTGTGATTAATGCCGACGATTTCTATGGAAAAACAGCGTATCAGGCCATAAGTCATTTCCTAAAGGATAGTACAAACTATGGAATGTATGCCTATAAACTTGGAAATACGTTGTCGGAACATGGCACGGTTAGTCGAGGCGTATGTGCAATTAACGGAAATAAACTTACCAATGTAACCGAAAATACGGGTATAAAACGAGTTTCGCCAGAAGTAATCATTTCGGAACAACATTCAGCCCTGAATGATAAGACATTAGTTTCAATGAATTTCTGGGCATTTCAACCGGATGTTTTCCCGGTTATCGAAACCCTATTCGAAGAGTTTATGGAAAAGAATAATCAGCACTTAACTGCCGAATTTTATATTCCTTCGGTTGTTCAACACGTTATTGAGCATAATCTGCGACCCGTTGAGGTGCTTTCTGGTGACTCTCCATGGTTTGGAATGACCTATAAATCAGATAGAGAAGAGACAAAATTAGCCGTGTCTAAGTTAATTAGTAACAAAATATATCCTGAAAAGCTATGGAAATAATAAAGTTTTCTGAAGAGCAAATTCTTGACGTATTACAAAAATTTGGGTTTAATTCTGGGGAAGTAAAATACTATCCATTGGGAATTGGACATATAAACCAATCGTGGATTGTTGAAAGTAAAGGATTTAAATACATTTTACAGTATATTAATCCCTACATATTTAGTAGCATTGAAGTTTTAACTCGCAATTTTAGGACAATATCAGAATATCTTAAGACCGCTCCTTTCTGGGAAACGCTTAAAACCCCCGAATTATATCCAACAAAAGAGAATAATTATTTACTTGTAACGGAGAAGAAGTACAACTGGAGAATGATCAATTATATTGAACATGATGCAAATTACAAGCATATTACATCAGAGACGCAAGCATACGAAGCAGCTAAAGCATATGGATCCTATGCAAAATGTCTTTCGTATCTCCCAATAAGTGATATAGGACAAACAATTTTAAACTTTCATGATCCGGAAGCTCGAATTATTGAATTTGGAAAAGCGTTGAATGAAGATATTGTAGGTCGAAGAAAAATGGCATTGCCTGAAATTGATTTTATTCGAAATAATTCAGAATATGCCCGAAAAGTCTCTAAATTAATTACTTCGAGTATAATACCTACTCGAATAACCCATAATAACACAGCGCTTGATAATCTATTGTGGCGCGAAAATAAAATTTGTGCCATTGTTGACCTCGACACAACCATGCCAAGCACTCTTTTATACGATTTTGGCGATATGGTTCGGACGTATACCTCACCAATTATAGACGAAGCCACAAACTCATCGGACATATCTGTTCAATGCAATATAGTTTGCGCTATTATTGAAGGCTATTTGGAGTCAACAGCAGTATTTATGACCCCCATGGAGAGAAGTGCTCTGTTTGAGGGTGCTTTAATGGTTATTTACATTCAGGCTGTTCGATATATGACTGATTATTTAAAAGACGACCCATATTATCCAATAAACTATCCGGAACAAAATTTAGATCGGGTTCGAAACCATTTTGAACTTTTCCGACAGATTTTAGGTATGGAAAATGAAATAAGAAAACTCTTATAAAATATTTACATCTTTTATATAAAAACACTGCAATTTAATTGACCATTGTTAATTGCGGTGTTTTGTTTTTTTATAGTGGAGGATACGAATTTCCATTTTCTACGATTGTAATAATAGAATGTATTTGTTACAAAATTGAGGTTCTACCTTGCTATTCTATTGATTATGTTCTATATAGAAATAATTGATAACCCCATAAGAAACGTAGCTAAAGTTCATTCAACATGTAGATAGCAAATTTACTAAACCGGAATGATTATCAATTGTAATTTTTATTATTGCGATTGAAATTAGTTACAATTGTAATCAGGATAAAACCGCATCTTTACACAACTGTAATCAGTCATAATTCACTTCTGTAACCGTGCAATGTCTGAGATAATCTTAGGCCCTTTATATATAAAACTTGTATAGATCTGGATCATATCAGCACCCTCGTCAATCATCTGTTTCGCCATGTCGGCAGTGAAAATTCCACCGCAAGCAATTAAAGCAACATTGGAAGGAATATTTTTTCGAATAAGTGCCATTCTCTTTCGATTATTAACGAATAGAGGTACTCCTGATAGACCTCCGTTGCCAATTAATTTAATTTTAGATTCATCAATAGATAGTCCCTCTCGTGAAGTTGTTGTATTTGAGTATATAACACCGTTAAAGTTGTAACATGATACTAATTCGAGGCTTTCAAGAAGATTTTGTTCCAATAAATCAGGGGATATTTTTAATACAAGTGGCTTTTGTGTCGGTTGCTCTGCTCGAAAATCATGCATCATACCCATAATTTCACTCAAATAGGCTTTACTCTGGAGTTTTCCAAGGTTTGCGACATTGGGGCAACTCACATTTAACACTATATAATCGACGTGATTGTAAATACCTTCAATTACTTTCCGATAATCGTGTATTGCCTCTTCATTTGGCGTAGCAGTGTTTTTACCAATGTTTCCGCCAAGAACAAACACTCTATTTTTATATCGTTTTAGCCTTTTTACGGCCTCTTCAATCCCATTATTGTTAAAACCCATCCTATTAATCAACGCTTTGTCAGAAGGGATTCGATATAAGCGCGGTTTAGGGTTTCCGGGCTGTCCCAATGGAGTTACAGTGCCAATTTCAACCGAGCCAAAACCAAGGGATGCAAATGCATTAGCAACTTGAGCATTTTTATCTAAGCCAGCTGCTAAGCCAACTCTATTGGGGAAGGTTAATCCCATGCATTCTAATGGGTTTTGATGTTGCATTAATCCTTTTAAAAGCCTCGGCAATCCTGGTGTATGCTCAACGATTTGTAAGGCTCTAATGGCCATTTTATGCGCCGTTTCAGGATTAAACTGAAACAATAAAGGGCGAAGTAGAAATTCGTACATGTTTTTTTTGCAAAACTAACTAAATTTTGGGCATTTCACTATACGTTTTGAATGTACCATCACGGAAAAATATGACAATTCGTTCAATATCAGATGGTTTATTCTCAATTTTTGTCTCGTTCAACTTATTTTCAGTTTCAGCGGTAGTCTTTGATTCTTTAGGTTTATCGAAAGGAATGTTAACGTTTTGCGTATCGATTGTTTTTTCAATGTTTATTGGTTTTTTTATTTCATCAGATTCAAATAAAGAGTGTTGTATAACCTTATTTGTAGTTTTAGTTTCGTTGTTTTGAATCACTTTCGGTTCTAATTTCATGGCTCCTTCACCTGAAATAAGCCAAACTATGTTGTATGAAGGAAAGACCTTTATAAACTTTTGAATAAAATCAATGGAGGGTTTATTTCTGCCAGTGATTAAATGAGAAATACTCGAACGTTGTACTCCTAATTGTTCAGAGAACTCTTTAGCAAATAAGCCTTCCTGACTCATTACCAACTCAATACGTTTTCCGATATCCATTTTTTTTTTCAAAGATACAAAGTTATCAGGAATTACACAACTGTAACTTAATAATCGTCATCTGTAATCAACGATGAATTACAAGAGTAGTATCGATTATTATACAACTGTAACCCATATAAGTAACTATCTTACAAATGACAATGAAGATATCAACCCTTATTGCTTACACTTGTATTTGAAATCTCCTTGTTTTTATATTTAATGCTAATGATTTATTCCGATTACCCTGCATTTTATATATTAAGTAAAACTATGATTAAACCTACTAAAATTCATATAATGAGTAATTTACATTATTGTTAATTGTGGTTA
>Ga0265295_1006985_pt1 | contig 13280 bp, 13 predicted proteins | sample Munlansysbiofilm_FD_192503 | JGI IMG/M metagenome (GOLD analysis project Ga0265295, IMG submission 192503) | Leachate microbial communities from a municipal landfill in Southern Ontario, Canada - Methane capture system biofilm | ecosystem: Engineered > Solid waste > Landfill > Unclassified ... | reverse complement strand
CGATTAACGAAAAATAGTGACCGGACAAACAATAGAAGATCAAACCAGCCCACGCTGGATGCATTGGCTCAACCTGATTTTTAATAGTCTGGTAGTTCTTGGTGCTGGTTTGATGCTTGGCTTCTTGCTGTTTACAACGGTAGAAGCCTCGGTTGCCGGAGTCACAGAGTTGTTAGAAAACCGAACCGTATACCTTTTGGCCTGCGTGTTCGGTTTTGTACTTTTGATGGGGATTTTCGCAGTCGTTGGCAGTATTCGCAGATTAGGTGGCAAGTCGAATTCAATCAATCCGAAATGGATAAATTTGATTTTTGGTTTGTTTATCACAGCCGGGATTCTTATGACTGTCCTGGAACAATTCTTTAACTATCCGGACTGGCTCTATGCTCTGGCAACTTTTTTGGCTGTCTTGGCTCCTGCCTTATTCTTCCTGAAGTTATTCAGTGGCGGATTGTTGGGGAAGCATCTCGGAAGGGATGTCTCGGTTATTAGCTTTACCGCGAATTTTTCCTTGCCATATATCATGATTATTCAAGTTTTGCTTGCCCTCATCGGTGTTTTTCTCGGCATGATGGTTTTTCTTCCGAATATAATCAATAATTCGACAGTTATGCCAGATTTGGAGTCGCTGCTTGCTTCGCCCGCATTGATTATCTTTGTGGCGGTTGTTTTGGTAGCTGTAATTGCACCGATTACCGAAGAGCTTTTTAAGACCCTTGCCGTTTGGCCTATGCTTGGTCGAAAGCTAAGCGCGAGCGAAGGCTATTTGGCAGGGATGATGAGTGGTTTTGCCTTTGCTGTAATCGAAGGAGGACTCTATGCTACTCAACTGGCTTTTATTGGTGATGGCGATTTGACAGCTGTCTTGTTTGGGCGCATGGGCGGAAGCTTGATACACATGTTCAACGGTGCGCTGATTGGCTGGGCTTTAGTCAAAGGCAAGCAAGACCAAAACCATGCCCGAACAATTGTGATTTACGTAATCACTATGGCGATCCATGCTTTATGGAATTTGATAGCAGTTTTTAGTCAGACAATCCCTTCACTTTTAGAACGAAACGTCAATGAACTGCTTTCAACCGGGCTATTGCTTGGCATGTCAAGCGTACTTTTCCTTGTTTTCGTTATCTTCTCACGAAATGTCTTCAAAGAAAACAAAATAGCTGAGGAAATTTAATGTCCGAATTGAAAAAGTACGTTGAAACCAGCGTTTTCCGACAACGGCTTATGAAGGTGCTTCGCTGGCTTGCAAATCTCGTGTCAAATGTCGAAATTGAAGGTGACGAAAATTTGCCGGATAGCGGTGCTTATCTCGTTACAACCAACCATAACAGCATTCTGGACCCTCCGTTTTTGATGCTGGCTACTGAACGGAAAGACATTGTCGCAATGGTCGCGAACAAATACGAAAAAACCCCCATTATTAGTTGGTTTCTCAGAAAAGTTGGTGTTATTTGGATTAACCGTGAAGGTTATGACTTTCAAGCTTTTCGCCAGGCAAATGATTTTTTAAACAGCGGGGGTCTGCTTGGGATTGCGCCGGAAGGAACACGTTCAAAAACCGGCACTTTACTGGAAGGAAAACCCGGCAGCGTGCTCTTGGCTTTGAAAACCAATGTTCAGATTATTCCTGCTGCCGTTTTGGGCCCAGCTAAATTGAAAAAAAACATTTTACGTTTTAGGAAAACGAATGTCAAAGTCATTTTCGGCAAGCCCTATTCTCTGATTCTCCCGAAGGAAGGCGAAAACCAAAAAGATGTTCTCGACCTGAATGTGACGGAAATTATGTGTCAGATTGCGGCGCTTTTGCCTGAAGAATGTAGAGGATTCTACCGTGACCACCCAAGGTTAAAGGTAATATTAGCAAATCAAATGGCAGCCAGTGCTGCAGAAATGGAGCTTTCATGATTCCTGTTCGCGATACAATCAAGACGCACAGAATCCCGGTCGTCAATTATGCTTTAATAGGTATTAATGTAGTAGTTTTTTTATGGATGTTTTTGAACTCCGGAAGAATTGACCAAATTTATGCTCAGTATGCTTTGGTTCCAGCAAGCTTTAGCAATGGGATTAACTTTAACAATATTTTCCACATCTTCACCAGTATGTTTATGCATGGCGGATGGATGCATCTTATAGGGAACATGCTCTATCTCTGGATTTTTGGCGACAACATTGAAGACCGGCTTGGTTCTGGCAAGTATTTAGCTTTTTATCTTCTTGGCGGGGTTGCGGCGGCCGGCTTGCAAATTTTGATTAATCCTTCTTCTACCATTCCAATGGTTGGAGCCAGTGGTGCGATTGCGGCAGTTTTAGGAGCTTATTTGATACTCTATCCCAACAGCCGGGTTTACACTTTCATTCCGCTTGGTTTTTTTGCCAGGTTAACCCTCGTTCCCGCCGTTTTGGTTTTGGGAATGTGGTTCGTCTTGCAATTAATCAACGGGGTAGGCTCCTTAGGCATTGCAGACAGTGGTGGCACAGCTTATTTTGCTCATATCGGAGGCTTTCTCTTTGGCTTGTTGATTGGCTATTTGATCAAAAAACAAACCCCCGCTCCTCAACCGGCACCGCCGATGTGGAGTTGAATTGTCAGTTTAGCTTTATTCTTGATTAAAATAAATTCATAGTATAATATGCCTCTGGCGTTTAGAAGGTTTCTACCTCCGAGGCGCATTTTGTGTTTATCCCGCTGGGGAAGCTATTTATATTATAAGGAAGTGCTATGCCAAGTTCATACCTGACGCGTGATGGATATGAGAAATCCGAACAAGAGTTGATATATTTGCGTTCAGAGAAACGCAAAGAAGTTGCCCAACGGCTGCAAGATGCCATGGAAGACGGAGAATTGATTGAAAATGCTGAATTTGAAGCGGCGAAAAACGAACAATCCTTCGTTGAAGGTCGTATTAAGGACCTCGAGATACTGCTCGCCAATGCCCACATTATTGGTGAAGACGAGAACCCGCATGGGATCGTTCAAGTCGGCTCAAAAGTAACGATAATCGAAGAAGGCGGGGAGCCTGAGCTTTATATGATTGTCGGTCCGGCCGAAGCAGACCCCCTCGGGAGAAAGATCTCGAACGAATCGCCAATTGGGCGTGCTTTGCTCAACCATAAGGCTGGCGAGAAAATAAAAGTGGAAACACCGGGTGGTGCTTACACGGTTGAAATTTTGGAAGTAGAATAAAAACCAGGTAAATGCCCCACCTAATCGGGTGGGGCATTTTTATGTAAAGGACAAAAGATGTTAAAAGACGATTTTTCCGAATTAGAGAACCAAAGACTTAACAAACTCGAACAAATGCGCGAACAAGGAATAGAAACCTATCCAACGCGTGCCCATAAGACCCACTTCAATGCCGATGCAATTGCTGAATTTGAAAAGGCTGAAGCAGAAGGGCAAACCGAAAGCGCTGAACTTGTTTTAGCCGGACGTTTGCGCGCTAAACGCGATATGGGTAAGCTTAGTTTTGCTCACATTGAAGATAAAAGTGGCAAAGTGCAGCTGTTATTTCGTGTGAATGAGCTTGGTCAGGAAAAATTGGATGAGTTTGTCAGATTCTTTGATTTGGGAGATTTCATCGAAGCCAAAGGGAAGATGTTTCGCACCCGTCGGGGCGAAGTTACCTTGCAAGTCGAATCTTTTCGTATGCTGGCAAAAGCACTCTTGCAGCTACCGGCTGATAAGGATGAAGTCGTCGACGGCGAGCTGATTCGCCACGCCCAGTTGAGCGACCCCGAAACGCGATATCGCCAGCGCTATGTTGATTTGGCGGTAAATCAGGAAATTCGCGAAATTTTCAAAATTCGGGCGAATACGGTTAAGGCAATTCGTGAGTTTTTGGATAATCGTGATTTTTTGGAAGTCGAAACCCCAATTTTGCAGCCGATTTACGGCGGTGCTGCCGCGAAACCTTTCACCACTTATCACAACCAACTGCACCAGGAACTCTTTCTGCGGATTAGTTTTGAGCTCTATCTGAAGCGCTTATTGGTTGGCGGTTTGGACCGGGTTTATGAAATCGGCCGCGATTTTCGAAATGAAGGCGTTTCGTTCAAACACAACCCAGAATTCACACAGCTTGAGTTTTATATGGCTTATGCTGATTATAAAATTATCATGGAAATGACCGAACAGATGGTTGCAGAAGTTGCCCAAAAAGTTTTGGGAACGACCAAAATCAACTTTGAAGGAAATGAAATCGATCTGACCCCACCCTGGAACCGTATGCAGATCCGTCAGGGCTTAATTGACAATGCCGGAATTGACATTCACGATTACCCGGATGCTGATTCGCTGGCTGCGATTATGCATGAAAAGAAGATTGTATACAAACCGGGTATCTCCAGAGGAAAGTTAATTAACACACTGCTGGAAACTTATCTTGAGCCCTTGATGATTCAACCGACCTTCCTCTATGACTATCCCCGCGATATCTCGCCGCTGGCAAAAGCCATGCCGGACGACCCGACCACGGTCGAGCGATTTGAAGGTTACATCGGCGGAATGGAAATTTGTAATGCTTTCACCGAGTTAAATGACCCGCTTGATCAGGAACAACGCTTCCTCGAGAGCGGACACACTTACAGCGATGACGAAGAAGAGCGGAACCCGATTGATGAAGACTACATCCAGGCGATGGCTTATGGCATGCCCCCGAACGGCGGTTTGGGACTGGGCATAGATCGCTTTGTGATGCTTCTGACCGGTCAACGCACTTTGAGAGAGGTAATCCTCTTCCCTCATTTGCGCGATACTGACTCGGAATCGAAGAAAAGTTAAGCGAGCTTAAGTTTAACCTCAATCAATTTGAGGGAGATTGGTTTAATTATTGCAACCAATAGACAAATGGAAGAGTCACTTCTAATCGAAAAAGCCATGAATGGCGATTTGGACGCTTTTAATCAGCTGGTTATCAGCTACCAAGAGCTTGCTTTTAACCTTGCTTATCGAATCATGTCCAATGAAGCCGCCGCGGCTGATGCCACGCAAGATGCCGTTATTCTGATGTATCGAAAGCTGGACAGCTATCGGGGTGGTTCGTTCAAATCCTGGTTTTTGCGGATTGTTACCAACACCTGTTACGATGAGTTGCGAAAGCTTAAACGCCGTCCAACTGTTCCGCTTGAGCCGGAAACGGATGATGGCGAATTGACAGAATCGGCGGAGTGGCTTGTCGATAAATCGGTTGATTTGGAAGAAGCGGCAATCAATGTCCAATTGAATCAAGCGATTCAGGATTGCTTGGACCAGCTCAACCCTGACCAAAAAACGGTGATGGTGATGGTTGATGTTTCCGGCGAAGATTATGAAACAGTCTCCCAAGTTATTCAAAGTCCGGTCGGAACGGTTAAAAGCCGTTTGAGTCGGGCACGCTTGAGAATGCAAGAATGTTTAAAGAACAAGAGGGAACTTTTACCTGAGCAATTTCGTCTAAATATCGAGGATGAAAATGTTTAATCAGGATAAATTAAGCCCAAGAGATTTGGAATTATTAGCCGCTGCGGTCGACCAGAATTTGAGTGCGACCGAGCAGCTTGAATTCAACAAGCGTTTGGGTGAATCACAACACTTAGCGGAGAACTATCGTCAACAGCAAAAGCTGAAGCAGTTGATGGCTCAATTGCCGACCCGCTCTGTTCCTCATAACTTTACGCTAACCCGTGCCGAAGCCAAAAAAGCGAAGCGCTCGTCTATATGGCAGCCGATGTTTGGCTGGGCGAGTGCGATTTCGGCTATTTTGTTCGCGACAATATTTGGCAGTGAATTGATTTTCAATAATTATTCCGCATCTCCGGCATTAATGGCAAAAGAAGCCCCTTCACTAAATGAGAGTGTGCCGATGGCGGCTCAGATGGAGGCAGACGAAGCTCTGCCGGTTGATGTTATCAATTGGAATTATAGCGGTTTTGACAGCATCGGCGGTAAAGGCGGAGGCGGAGGAATCTCCAATTCCGGAGGGTATGACATTAATATCTTTCTGGCAGATGTCCCTGAAGCGACGGTTGAAGATCAGGTTGAAGAATTTACCCTTAGTGCTGAAGCACCTTCTGAGCAGACTTCCGAAGAAACATCTGAAGAAAGCTTAGAAGAAGCAGTGCCCGAAACAAGAGAAGTGCCGGAAGAAGAATTCGAAGCATTGAGTACAGTTCAGGAAGAAGAAGTGGCAGAATCGGAAGCAATTCCTAAAGCAGTCCCAGAGGAAGATGTTGAGCATCTTGAACACGAGGCACCGATTATTTATGGCCTCGATCCTGAGAGGATGGGAGAGGTCATTAAGGAATCCTCTTCAAATTTTGGAGCAGAAACTGAAATGGACAGCTCGAAACCGGTGGGAGAAGATGTCCTGCCCCAGAGCCTGAGAATCGGGCTTCTGATTTCCGCTGCCCTCTTTGGGATAGTCTGGCTCTATTTGAAATTCAAAAGATAGAAATCAATCTATATTGATTGGCGAAGCCTTCTCGGAAGGAGTCGAGCCCCGTCCGTACGGACAAGCCTCTATAGCACCCGATGCGAAGCGAGTTGTGTGCGTTTGTCCGTTAACGTAATTGATCGGACAAACCTTCTGGGATTCAATAAAGCTTTGTGTTTGTTTGCCGCGCAATTGATTGAACTAATCTTCTCGGACGGAGTCGAGCCCCGTCCGTACGGACAAGCCTCTATAGCACCCGATGCGAAGCGAGTGGTGTGCGTTTGTCCGATAGCGTTATTGATCGGACAAGCCTCTTGATTGATGCGGATAATTCCATAATGAGAATTGTTGGCGCTCCTACAGCTAGCCACTTTTTTAGTTATTAACGTTATACTTGACTTAAAATTGAGGGGTCTGAATTCAGACCTCTTTTTTACTTTGAAAAGGAGCATTATGGAAAAGAATACGCCAATCCAAGAAGAGGCAATCAATGCTATTCGCTTCTTATCCGCAGATGCGGTTCAAAAGGCAAACTCGGGACATGCGGGAATGCCGATGGGTTCCGCTGCAATTGCTTACACGCTTTTTACCAAACATTTGAAGTTTAACCCTGCTAATCCAAAATGGTCAAACCGGGACCGTTTTATCCTCTCTGCCGGGCACGGATCGATGCTTCTTTACAGTCTCTTCTATTTGACAGGTTACGAAGAAATGACCATGGAGCAGCTGAAGCAATTCCGCCAGCCTAATAGTTTAACCCCCGGTCACCCCGAATATGGACACACCGCCGGTGTTGAAACAACAACCGGTCCTTTGGGACAGGGTTTGGCAGTTGCGGTTGGTGACGCAATGGCTGAAGCACATTTGGCAGCGGTCTATAACAGCGAAGCACACAAAATTGTTGACCACCACACCTATATCATCGCAGGCGATGGTGATTTAATGGAAGGTGTCTCTTCCGAGGCTTCTTCATTGGCAGGGCATTTCCAACTTGGCAAGCTGATTGTCTTTTACGATGATAACCGCGTTACGATTGACGGCAGCACCGATATCACCTTTACAGAAGATCGCGCAAAACGCTATGAAGCTTACGGTTGGCAGGTTTTACATGTTGAGGACGGGAATAATGTCGCCGAAATTGACCGCGCAATTATCGCTGCCAAAGCTGATCCGCGACCTTCCATAATCTTTTGCCGGACGGTTATAGGTTATGGCTATCCCACTTGGGGTGGACTTTCGGAAGCGCATTCCGGCATTCCGAGCGATGAAGAACTTGCCGGTGCCAAACGCAATTTGGGCTATCCGCTTGAGCCAAAATTTTACGTCAGTGACGAAGTTTTGGCACACTATCGCGAAGCTTTGGACAGGGGTGCAAAAGCCGAAAATGAATGGAAGGCAAGCTTTGCGGACTATGCCACTGAAAAACCGGAACTGGCAGCCCAATTCAAACGGGTTATTGCTGGTGATTCACCGGAAAACTGGCAGGATGTTTTGCCTAAGTTCGAAGCTAACGAAAAGGGACTTGCCACCAGAAGTGCATCGGGCAAAATTATCAACGCCTTAGTTTCAGTTTTACCGGAACTTGTCGGCGGATCAGCCGATTTGAGTGGCTCTAACTCGATCACCATTAAAAGCAGTCCGCTTTTCGAAAAAGAGCAATACGAAGGGCGCGAATTCCCCTACGGTGTGCGGGAACATGCCATGGGCGCAATCACGAACGGCTTAAACCAGCATGGTGGCCTGATTGCCTTCGCAGCTACTTTTTTTGTCTTCTCCGATTACCTGCGTCCGGCTATAAGGCTATCTGCGCTTTCGAATACGGGGAGCATTTGGGTCTTTTCACACGACAGCATTCTCCTTGGGGAAGACGGTCCTACACATCAGCCGATTGAGCAGCTAAGCAGTTTCCGCGCGATGCCAAATTTGGTAACATTGCGGCCGGCTGATGCGAACGAAACGGTTGAAGCCTGGAAGATTGCCATCGAAAGACGCCATGCCCCGACTTTGCTGGCCTTGACCCGTCAAGCAGTCCCGACCTTTGATCGTGAAAAGTTTGCCTGCGCTTGTGGCACCAAAAAGGGTGCCTATGTCATGGCAGATTTGGGCGACAAAGAAGTTCAAATTGTCCTTATGGCAAGCGGTTCGGAAGTTGAGCTAATTGTCAAAGCAGCCGAAAAGCTGGCAGCTGAAGGCGTGGGTGTTCGGGTAATCTCCATGCCCTCCTGGGAGCTGTTTGAAGCACAAACTGAAGATTATCAAAACGAAGTGATGTTGCCCGAAGTTAAGGCGCGTCTGGCTGTGGAAGCCGGAACAAGCCTCGGCTGGGATAAATGGGTTGGTCCTGAGGGCAAAATGATTACCATCGATCGTTTTGGGGCATCGGCTGCAAATGGTTTTCTCTCCGAGGATTTTGGTTTTACTGTGGAAAATGTTTTAGATAAGTGCCACGAACTCCTGGCAAAATAGGCGAAATTCTAAAAATTAAATTAAATCACGGGTGGCGAAAAACCATCCGTGTTTGTTTTAAGGGGCTTTTTATTTGCCGAACTGGAATTCCTGGGGGTCTTTCCAGCTATTCTCTTCGTCCAAACTGAGCATTGTCAGGTGATTAGCGCTGAATTTCCATTGCAGGTCAAGTGTATTTAAATATTCTCTGACGGCTTTCAGGTTATTGGCTGTTTCAGCATGCATAGTAAGCGTGATATGGGGAGTCCAGTTCTCGGGTTGGTAAAGCAAGCTTGGGCTTTGTGCATATGGGTGCAAGGCGTTCCAAAATCGGCGATGAGTATCTTTCAAACTTATGGAAGGAACAATCCGAACAAAAAACACCTCATTATCGCCTGAAAAACTGCTGACGATATCGGTTTCAATTTCAAATGGGGTAATCTTTGCAGAAAGACTTTCCAAAACCGAGAGGGATGCTTTATTGTAAGAATCAGCATATTGCCAGGTGAAGTGCGGTTCGGGTTGATTGTATTCGGGTTTGCAGCCATAGCGTTCTTCCAGAACCGACCAAATTTCCGTTACGGTCTGATAAAAGGGTTGGGGTAAGAGCGTAACCAGTGCTTGCATACCTAATAATACCATGGGGCTGCTTTGTTTCACCTGCTAATAAACAGTTAATCCAAGTATGATATTATCTTTGTGATGGAAATTAAGCCAACTGAAGAAGTCAAAGACAAGCTGACTTCTCAAAATGAAGAAATTGAAGAAGCAAGTGAAACTCCGCCTGAAAACTTTTGGTTGCGTTTCAAACAACTGGGTTTTGCAGATGGGGTTTTACGTGCTGCAACTTTGCTTGCTACGGTTTTGATGATGCTTGCGATGGTTTTGCTTCTTAGAAGTTACTATGTCAATGCGGACGGCAGTTTGATTACCCAATTGCAAATCCCCGACCCTGTTCAGGCGATGGCAGAGCCAGAATTACTCCTCCCGCCGATTGATTTGGCGGCTCAAACAGAGGAACTTAAACGCGAAACAGCTATGGACACAATATTAGCGGTCAGGCAGCGCACGACTGTTGATACTTACACGGTACAGCCCGGGGACACGCTTTTTTCGGTTGCTTCGCGTTTCAATTTGTTGCCCGAAACCGTGCTTTGGAGCAATCGCTATAATATCGGCGACGATCCGCATATGATTTTCCCCGGTCAGGAACTGCTTATCATGCCGGTGGACGGCACTTTGCATATCTGGAGTGCCGGAGAGGGTTTGAACGGTGTGGCAGATTTTTATCAGGTCGACCCTGAAACGATTATCGACTACCCGGGCAACCATCTCAAGCTGGCGGAACTGGGCGATTTGTCCAATCCCAATATCGAAGCCGGCACAATGCTGATTGTTCCGGGCGGCAAGGGGCAATATTCCGATTGGCGCGTTCCGCGAATTACCCGTGAAGACCCTGCCAGTGCTCTCAACGTTGGGCCCGGTGCTTGTCCGGATAAATATGACGGCGTTCTCGGCACTCAAAATTTCATTTTTCCGGTTAGTGCTCACAATTTGAGCGGCTATGATTTTTCGCCTTCGGCTAACCATTACGGCGTCGACTTTAGCGGCAATATCGGCGACCCGGTTTCTACGGTTGATAACGGGGTGGTGGTTTATGCCGGTTGGAATGACTGGGGCTATGGCAATATGGTTGTGGTTGACCACGGTCATGGTTGGCAAAGCCTCTATGCCCATATGGCGACGGTTGAAGTTGGCTGTGGGCAAGAAGTCTATCGCGGCGATCGGGTAGGCACGGTTGGCGATACCGGCTCCTCAGTCGGCGCACATTTACACTTTGAACTTCGGAACGACGACGCAGGTCGTGTGAATCCATGGGACTTTTTACAATGAAGCATTTGAAATTAACCCTCTTGTTGCTCACTTTCACGATTATTCTGGCTGCTTGTGCTGCGCCTGAACCAACCGCGACACCAAGCGCGGTGCCGACAATGACAGCGACAGCCTCAGCAACCGCAACAAACAGTCCTACGCCCAGCCCAAGCCCAACGGCAACGGCTGAGCCTCCGACGCCTACGCCAACACAAAGCCCGCAGGAATTAGCGGAAGAAAGAATTCATCAAGCCAGTTTGAAATATTTGGCGGAAAATTTTGAAGAATCGGTTGCAGTTGCCCGCGAAATCAACTTTACCGAAGGAGATACCGAACATCCGAATAATATGTGCGGACCTTTGGCGGCGGCAATTATGCGCGATGGCGGCTATTTACCCCCTGAATCTGAACCAAAAGAAATGTGGTTGCTTTGTGCCCGAACGAGAGAAGATAACGAAGCCTGTCATGGCACCCGTGATTTAGAGCGAAAATTTTTCTCAAAAGATGATTACGATTATGTTCGGGTTGAAGAAAGCGTCGGAAAGTTTGACTGGAAGGCAAATCCGCTGCAAGTGGGCGACTGGCTTTACCTCTATGTGATGAAGGGGATTTCTAACTATGAAGGTTTTGATCATATGCTTGTGGTTAGTCGGATTGATGAGCGCGGCAGAGCCTATTCGGTTACCAACATCAACCATGGTGAGGGCTTTGTGATTCGTGAAGAATTGCTTTACGACCCAAACCGTCCGGGCACGGGATTGTTTTATGATTTAACCAACGATGATTTGCGAAAGGAACTGGGCATGACCGGAACCTGGGGCTTTTTATTAGTTAGGGCGAAAAACCTACATTTATACAATTAGGTCGGAATAGTATATACACATATTGTATTTATAGTTGCTAATTGATTCCATTAGTATTATTATTAGATAATCACAAAATCAACAATATATATTACCTTTGGAGGAAGAATGAGAAAAGAAGATTTTATTTGGGAACTTTGGTATCTGATCAGAGAAATGCAGAAAAGCAGAATGGGGATTTGCGCTGAATTTTGCAAGAAATACGATTTGACCCAACAGCAGGTTCGCATTTTGCTGCAGATCAGATCCAACGAATCCACCACTTTGACCGAATTGGCTGAAGAACTGGATATTAACCCCGGAAACCTGAGCAAAACCTGTAAAATGCTCGAAGAAAAAGGTTTTATTGCCCGCACCCGTCATGCTGAAGACAAACGAGTCTGGACGATTGTTTTGGATAAACTTGGTGTCGAATCCACCAATGAAATTTCCGAACACATTCGTGAGATTTTCGAGGTCTTCTCTAACCATCACACTGATGAGGAATTAGAGCGCTTGCTCGGTTTGCTGAGGGAATATACCGATTATTATAACGAATCGTTGAAGAAAAAATAAGTTCGAACGAAAAGTGCTGCCCGTGCTAAAATAAAGCTATGGCAGACGCAGAAGGCGAAGAATTTCGCCCATCACCAATTTCTGGTTCTTGGTATCCGAGTGATGCCAGTGAATTAAGCGAAGAGCTCAGGGGCTACCTTGACAATGCTGAGCTTCCTGCTTTTAGTGGGAAGCTTAGTGCCTTAATTTTGCCCCATGCCGGCTATTATTACTCCGGACAAACTGCTGCCTTTGCGCTTAAGGCAATCCGGGGCAAGAGTTACAAACGTGTCATTATTCTTTCACCCTCCCACCAGGCATATCAGGGAAACTTGATAACCAGCGGGCACAGTGCCTATCGCACTCCGCTTGGCATGGTACCGGTCGATCGCACGACACTGGAAATCCTGGCTGAAAAATTGGCTCGGGAAGGCTTGTCGCTCAATCCGGTTCGTTTTGACCGTGAACATTCCATTGAAATCCAATTGCCTTTCTTGCAGGAAGTTTTGACCGGTGGTTTCAAGCTGATTCCAATCAGCATGATGGATCAATCTGTTTCGACGGTAAAAGTTTTAGCATCCATTTTAGTTGAAATGCTTAGCTCTTTGCCGGAAGGTGAAGAAACTCTTCTGATTGCTTCGAGCGATCTTTCCCATTATCACAACCAAAATCAGGCGAACAGACTTGACAACCGTTTGATTGAGAGTTTGAAAAACTTTGATTTAATGGATTTCTATAAAAATGTGAAAGCTCAAAGCATTGAAGCCTGTGGTTATGGCGCGATTGCTTGTGTTCGTTTGACCGCTCAAAAACTTGGTGCAAACCAGTTCAGTGTCGCCGATTATCGTACTTCGGGTGACATTAGCGGAGATAGAAAGGCCGTGGTCGGCTATCTTTCTGCGATTATTTCTAAAGGTGAAGGCGATGAAAATTAAGTTTTGGCAAAAATTGATTTTGATTGGTGTGCTCGCTATCTTGTTGGGCAACAATGTGGCTTGTACGCCCATCTATGAAGGCAGACCCACAGCTTTTCCAACTGAAGCTCCCACCAACACAATTGAGCCCAGCCCAACCTACACACTAACCCCGGCACCGACCGCGACCCTCACGCCAACCCCAACCCTTACCCCCACTCCGACTGTTGAGCCCA
>Ga0265295_1006984_pt1 | contig 13283 bp, 15 predicted proteins | sample Munlansysbiofilm_FD_192503 | JGI IMG/M metagenome (GOLD analysis project Ga0265295, IMG submission 192503) | Leachate microbial communities from a municipal landfill in Southern Ontario, Canada - Methane capture system biofilm | ecosystem: Engineered > Solid waste > Landfill > Unclassified ... | reverse complement strand
TTGCTGGCACGGTGAAAAGCGATACAGATGCCGCTACCCTTGAGAAAAATCTTAAAATCTTCAATGCCTTCCAGTACGAGCGGGTGGGCTTCAACCTGAGACCGGAACTTATCGCCCTCAAGGATACTGGTGCTGGCAAAGATGCCTTTGCGGCCTGCGCCAAGACTATAGCAGAGACATCTGAATTTAACCTCATCCTGATGACCGAAGATGTGGATGTGATGGCCGCAGGTGTGGAAGCGGCAGGCTTCAAGCGCCCCCTTCTCTATGGGGCAACCGAGTCCAATCTTGATGCCATGGGTACCCTTGCCAAGGAAAACAACCTTCCCCTGGCCGTCAAGGCAGATTCGGTGGATGCTCTTATGCCGTTGACGGCAAAGCTAACGGCAATGGGGCTCAAAGACCTTGTGATTGATTCCGGCGCCAGAGAGATAAAGCAGGCCCTGGAAGATCAGGTGGGCATAAGGCGTGCGGCCCTCAAGGCTGGAAACAAGGCCCTTGGGTTCCCCACCATCACCTTCCCCAGTGAAATGGCTTCAAACCTTGATATGGAAACCCTCATCGCAAGCATGTTTGTAGCTAAATACGGCGGAATCGTGGTTTTGTCAGACTTTTCTGCTGAATCTTTGTTTCCGCTCCTGCTTGAGCGTCTCAACATTTTTACCGATCCCCAGAGACCCATGACTGTAGTTGAAGGAATCTATCCAATTGGTAACCCAGATGAGAACTCACCCGTGATTGTCACCACCAACTTTGCCCTGACCTACTTTATCGTATCCGGTGAAGTCGAGGCAAGCAGGGTTCCCACATGGCTTCTCATCAAGGATTCCGAAGGACTTTCAGTTCTCACGGCCTGGGCCGCTGGAAAATTCGGCGGAGATGATGTGGGGCTTTTCATCAAAAAATCCGGTATTATGGACAAGGTAAAACATACTGAGGTTATCATCCCCGGTTATGCCGCAGCCATTGCAGGCGATGTTGAAGAGGAACTCCCGGGCTGGACCATCACCGTAGGACCCAGGGAAGCAGCCCATCTTCCTGCTTTTCTTAAAACAAAAATATAACCGGCATGACCCTGCAAGGTCTTATTGTCCGGCCATAAACAGATTGGGATCTCCCCCTAAAAAGAACATCCTGAAGGGGAGTTTCCCTAGTAATTAGGAATCAAGCAATCCCAACGGGGCGGACATCTCGCCCCCGGGGTTATAGTTCATCCTAGGATGAACCCAATTTTTAATGTAAAGGGAGATGAAATGATACTTTTTGGAGAAAGCTTGAACGTTATTTCCAATGTGATTGGAAAAGAATTTAAGCAAGCAGATCCTGCCAAAAGAAATCCTGAGCCTATCCAGAAAGAGGTTCTTATGCAGAAAGAGAAAGGCATGGATTACATCGATATCAACCTGGGGCCTGCCAAGAAATTCGGTACAGAGCTCATGCCATGGGTGGTCAATGTGGTTCAGGAGGCTGTTCCGGGAATGCCTCTGCTTCTTGACTCTTCGAACATAGATGCAATTGAGGCGGGCCTCAAGGTTGCAAAACCTGCTGACAAGCCCCATATTGTGAACTCCATCATGGCAAGGGCTGAACGGTATGAATCAATGGTTCCCATGACAAAGAAGTATGATGCCGATTTTGTCGCCCTCATGTGGGGACCAGAAGGTCTTCCACGGGACGAGAACGAGCGTGCTGCACTTGCCGTAGAGCTTCTCTACTATGCCAACGAGGCAGGCATTCCCAACGAAAAAATCTGGGTGGACGGCATTGTAACCCCGGTCAACATCCAGCAGCCCCAGGCCATAAGTCTGATGCTGTTCCAGGAGATGCTCCAGGACATAGCCCCCGGTGCTATGAGCACCTGCGGTCTTTCCAACATCTCCAACGGTCCCCCGAATCACCTTCGGCCGATCCTGAACCAAACTTACATGGTTATGCTTCAAAAATACGGAATGGCATCTGTGATCTCAGATCCCCTTGACACCCAGCTCACAGCAATTGCAAAGGGCAAACGCCCGGACATCGTAGAGCTTATCTACGCCATTCAGGACGGAAACCAGCCAGATATGGCATCACTTTCCGACGAGTTAAAGGGCTATGCCAAAACGGTTAATGTAATCCTTGGCAATACCCTGTACTCAGATTCATGGCTTGAGCTATAGATAAAAAAATTCACCCGAGTTACAACCCCTTTTCGGCCATGGCCCTAAAGGGGTTTTTTTTTGGATAATGGAAAATGACAATTGGGGATTTTATTTGCAATTGGTCGCTTTATGAATATATTAGAAGTTAATTCCAATTGACAATTTTGATTGATAATTTTTTAATCTTAATGGGGACGCAACATGGAAACCAATCAGCAACCCGACAGCACGGTCAAAGACCAGTGGCTGTTTATTGTTGTTCAGAACCCTGGGACAGGATCTGAGCAATTCATGGGATTCAAGACCAGGGACGATGAACAGGAGTTCATCCCGGCTTTTGAATCACGGCAGGAGGCCGAGCAATGCTTTCTGATTATGCCAAAGGATGTGATGAAAAACAAGTACGAGGTCCAGGCCATCCACAGGGACGACCTTATTTTAACAGCCAGAGACAACGGGTTTAACCTGTTTTTGATGGATGATAAGAGCCGAATCAAGAAAAAACTATAGATCCAAACAATAAAACAGGAGTATAAAAGTGAGCTTAAAATTAGCCATCGGCGGTAAGGGAGGCGTTGGAAAGACCACCATCACCTCACTCCTTGCAAGAACCATTGCACAGATTGACAACACAAGGGTCATAGCCATAGATGCAGATCCAGTTGCTAACCTTGCGGCAGGCCTTGGAATAGATGAGACAACTCCCATAACTCCCATTGCTGAGCTGTCCGATCTCATAGCCGAACGAACCGGTGCCAAACCCGGTACCATGGGCGGTTTTTTCACCCTAAACCCAAAGGTCGACGATATCCCCGACCGATTCTCCCTTGAACGCGACGGAGTAAAACTTCTGGTAATGGGAACGGTTCAGAGTGGAGGATCAGGCTGCATCTGCCCTGAAAGCACCATCTTAAAGGCATTGATGAATCATCTTGTGCTTGCAAGAAACGAAGTTGTTATCATGGACATGGAAGCCGGGGTAGAACACCTTGGCAGGGCTACATCTGGATCTGTGGACGCCCTTGTGGCAGTTGTCAATCCGGGTAAAAGAAGCCGGGTTGCGGCGGAACGAATCAGAAAACTCGGCCAGGATATCGGCATAAAAAAAATCGTTGTCCTTGGGAACCGGGTTAAAAACAAAGAGGATGAAGATCTGATCCGCAATTCTTTGTCCGATTTTGAGATCATTGGATTTCTTCCGGAAATGGACGAGATCATAAATGCGGACAGAAAGGGAGTTCGGCCGTTTGAAGACCCTGCAACCATACCCGAGACTCTCAAAACCATTGCCCGGCGTTTTCTGGATTTAAATGCAAAATAACCACCCTGGCTCATTCTCGTTTCTAAGGGCCGAGTTAGGGCAGTGCACGAATTGACCCCTGGCGTCGGCCATATTCCATATTATCCTCATTCATCGCACAATCAAACAAATCGACCAGCCATGATTGGTAGAGACGCCCAATATGGGTGTCCTACCAACCAACTACCCCTTGAGTTTAAGCTTGATCCCTGAACCTGTCTCCCTCACGGTAAACCCAAAGGGTTCGAGCAGTTGAAATAATGGCCGCCCGAAATAAAAGAGCTCCTGTGCAACCGAAAGATGAAATTCACCAACGGATTCGAACCTGTGGTCGAGATCCCTGTTGACAATCTTTTCAAGATTTTTCAAGGCTTTTTTAGACATCCGCCCCAAGGGGCCCAGGAGGGCCTTAACATCGGAGAAAGGAAAAAGAGACTCATGCTGGATCAGTCTTTTGCCAAGCTCAGTTTCTGGTCCAACCAGATCAAGCCTTGACAAAAGGTCATTCCCCGCCAGCTTGAGAATTTCCCCGGTATCCCAGCACTTGAGGGTTTTACACGCCAGGGGACGACTGTCATAAATGGAACATCCCCTTTTACCTTTGTCATAGAACAGGCAGGTCCAGGTACCGTTTGATCCCGATATTTTCAGCAGCTCGGTTTTTAAAGGTACAACGGTGTTTGTCACGGGGTCATGGACAAACTCACCCCGCCTGATGGTGATGATGCTTTCAAACGGTAGCGTACCATTTTTAACCAACAAAACATCCTGAAGATGCAATGCGGGACCTCCCCTTTCACAGCAGGTTCCACACTGCTTGCACACTATCTGGGTAGGATTTTTCAATCTGTCCCCTGGCTCACCGCCCATCTGGTCGGTCATATACTCCTTGTGTAACAGATTCTTTTAAAAAATAGAATTAAACGGGCACCGGGCATAACAGGTCATGCACTTTATGCACTTATCCTTGTCAATGACGGCCACCTGTTTTTTCTCCCAGATGATGGCACCGGCAGGACAGGCCTTGTAGCAAATCCCGCAGCGCTTGCAAAGTTCCGGATCAACTTCAAACTTGACCAGATTCGGGCAGATCTTTGCCGGGCATCTTTTTTCCTCGATGTGGGCCTCATACTCTTCTCTAAAATAGCGAAGGGTGGAAAGAACCGGGTTGGATGCAGTCTGACCCAGACCGCACAGGCTGGCCTTGCCAACTACATGGGCAAGGCCTTCCAGACGTTCGATATCTCCGGTCTTGCCGTTGCCAAGGCAGATCTCTTCCAGAATATCAAGCATCTGCTTGGTGCCTTCCCGGCACGGGGTACATTTGCCGCAGGACTCGTCCTGAATGAAATCCATGAAATAACGCGCCATGTCCACCATGCAGGTGTGATCGTCCATGACAATGGCACCCCCCGACCCCATTATGGCTCCTACCTTGACAATCTCCTCGTAGTCGATACGGGTGTCAAGGTGCTCTTCGGGAACACATCCGCCTGAAGGGCCGCCAAGTTGAAGGGCCTTGAATTTTCGTTTGTTGGGAACGCCTCCCCCTATTTCATATACCAAGGATCTCAGGGTCGTTCCCATGGGAATTTCCACAAGGCCTATGTTGGACACGTCTCCTGACAGGGCAAACACCTTAGTACCCTTGCTCTTTTCCGTTCCAACACCTGCATACCACTTTCCCCCTTTGAGTATGATCTGGGGGACATTGACAAGGGTCTCGACATTATTGAGGATGGTGGGTTTTTCCCAGAGTCCCTTGTGGGCCGGAAACGGAGGACGGGGCCTTGGCATACCCCGGTTCCCCTCAATGGATCGCATAAGGGCCGTTTCTTCACCGCACACAAAAGCACCCGCCCCCTGATACACTTCGATATCAAAATCAAATCCCGAGCCCAGGATATCCTCACCCAGGAGCCCGTAATCCCTGGCCTGGGCAATGGCAATGCCAAGACGCCTGATGGCAAGGGGATATTCGCTCCTGCAGTAGATATATCCCTTGTGGGCATTTATGGCCTTGGCGGCAATGGTCATACCCTCAAGAACGGCGTGGGGGTCAGACTCTAAAAGACTTCTGTCCATAAAGGCCCCTGGATCTCCCTCGTCTGCGTTACAGAGAACATACTTTTCATCTCCCTCGGCCCCTTTGGCAAACTTCCACTTCATGCCAGCGGGAAAGCCCGCACCTCCCCTGCCCCTCAACCCCGAAGCAAGCATCTCTTCAATGATACCGTCCGCCGTCATCTCGTTGAGAGCCTTTGCAAGGCCGAAATAGCCGTCCCTTGCAATATACTCATCTATCACCTCTGGATCAATGAGCCCCTTGTTTCGCATGGCCCGGAACATCTGGCTTGCAAAAAAAGGAATGTCATCCATCCTGGGAATAATGTTTTTTGAGGCTGGTTCCTTGTAAAAAAGACGTTTGAGCGGCCTGCCCTTGAGGAAATGTTCCTCCACGAGCTCAGCTGCATCCTCCGGCTTAATTTTTTGATAAAATATACCTTCCGGCTGAACCACCATTACAGGACCCACGGCACAGAAGCCGTTACACCCGGTTATGATGATTTCCACCTCATCCTTGAGGCCCTGATCTTCGATCTCCCGGGATAGCGCCTCTCTTACCCGCTCACTCCCGGTTGCATGGCATCCGGTTCCGCCGCAGAGCATGAGCTGTAATCTGATTTTATTCATGAAATTCTCCCATGTATGGCCTATTCGTATTTTTCCAGAATATTGATCACCTTATCCGAGGTCACCTCACCGTAAATATCCTTATCAACGATCATTACAGGTGCAAGGCCGCAGGCGCCAAGACACCTGACCCCCTCAAGGGAAAACTTTCGATCTTCACTTGTCTCTCCCTCCTTGATCCCATAGGTGTTGCTGATACGCCCCATAGCCTCTTTTATGCCCTTGACATAGCAGGCCGTACCCGTGCATACCTTAACTGTATGGCGACCCTTTGGGGTAAGGGAAAAAAAAGAATAAAAGGTTACCACTCCAAACACCTGGCTTGTGGGCAAAACAAGCCCCTGGCTTATGTGACGGATAAGTTCAGCCGGCAAATACCCCACGACTTCCTGGCTTTCACGAAGAACGGCTATCACGGAACCCGGCTTGCCCTTGCCGTTTGCAATGATTTTATTTATTTTTCCCCACATCTCCTCTGAAATGTCTGGATGAACGGGATGTCTGGTTTGATTCATAGTTTCTCCTGTACTCGATAAACGTCTATCCGGCTTAGAACAGCTAATTTTACAAACAGTTGTAAACCTTTATTTTCACAGTCAAGTCAAATTGTCAATCATCGTTCAAAATTTTCCAGAACCGGTACTCTGTCCATGGAGGCAAGACGCTCCAGTACAGCATCGTACTCTTTGAACCTTGACTGCCAGACGTACTGCCCCATGGCATGCAAGTTTTTACACCAAGTCACTATAACTCGTATACAAAATGGACCCATGGTGCTCCAGGGGCATGATCTCAGGATACGCAAGCCTTTGGGGCAAAAGGGGAATGCACCCCATACCCACGGCCTCCACCACCGAGATACCGAAATTTTCCTGAATTGCGCAGCTCACAACCACGTGGCCCTGACTGAGCCATTCAAAGTACTCCTGCTTGGATTCGACATGGCCGAATACCACAATCTCCCTATGGAACACCTCTTTTGCGGCAACAAAAGCCTTGGAAACTTTTGAGACTCCCTCACCAAGAAGTGCCAGCCTGAAAGGAATCCCCCTCTGTTTGATCTCACCCAGGGCCCTGAAAAACCGTTGTGGCTTTTTATCATACTCCCAGCGATGGTTCCAGATGATCAGGGGGAAGAAGCTTTCTTTCCTGCCTGGGTTTAACCTGCATGGCTTGAATGTTCTTTCAAACCCAGGGCAAAATCCCTGTAGGACCCCCCAAAATATGATTCCAGAAAAAGAAACTTCACCAGCTCCTCCCTGCCTGTCTGCCTGTTACTGTTTTCCATAGGCATTGCATCTGTAACAGCAGATTCCATGCCTTTTTTCATTGACTTGCAAGGCACGATACTCTAAGAATTATTCATGATACTTTCAGAAATAGCCGTCATACTAAATGCCAAATTTCTTTTTGGCGAGGAAATGGGCGCAAAAGAGATTCTCAAGATTGGAGCAAGCGACCTGATGAGCGATCTTCTGACCGCTGATTCGGCAGGCTCACTTATTCTGACAGGCCTTGCCACACAGCAGGCTGTTAGGGCTGCCTCCATAGCCGGGGCAAGCGCCATTGTTCTGATCAGGGGGAAAAATCCTCCCCAGGAGATCATTGATCTTGCAAGGGAGGAGAATATTCCCCTTCTTACCACCCCCCTGTCAATGTTTGTCGCAAGCGGACGTCTCTATATGCATGAACTCAAAGGCCTTAACAACGGGCGGTAATCCGGAGGTCCCATGGAAAACCTGGTAAAAACATTTCTCATCAAGCACAGAGATTTTGTCCATGCCGGAAAGCCGTCCATCGAAATAAAGAACATACTAAAATCCCTTAACACATCACCCGACATTATCCGCAGGGTTGCCGTCTGCGGCTACGAGGGAGAAATGAACGTTGTCATGCATGCGTGCAACGGCCGCATGGACCTTGAGCTGTCTGCCACAAGAATAAAGCTGCGCATCAGGGATAAAGGACCGGGCATCAAAGATATCGACCAGGCCATGCAGGTGGGTTTTTCAACGGCCCCTGACGAGTTCAGGGAGCTGGGGTTTGGTGCGGGCATGGGGCTGCCAAACATGAAAAAAAATGCCGACCAGTTTGAAATAATCTCCGGCCCTGGAGAGGGAACAACCATTACGATGGAATTTAAAACCGGAGGGGGCTGATGAATAAGGCGGGAAGCCTTCCATGCTATGTCTCCTTTAACAGCCGGGACTGCACCGGATGCGGAGCCTGCGTCAAGGTCTGTCCCACAAAAGCCATCCGCATCAAAGACGGCAAGAGTATTCTCCTTGTAGACAGCTGCATAGGAGGCGGGGAATGCATAGGCGTATGTCCCCGAGAATGCATCACCCCGATCACCTATCCCTACGGACAATTCAAAAAAGCCCGTTTACCAGTCGTGCTTGTGCCTCCGGTTCTCTACTCCCAGTTCGCCCATGTCCCCCCGAAAAAGGTACTTGCAGGACTCAAACGAATGGGGTTTAAACACACAGTGGACATGTCCTACTTCCTGACCATGTTTAAAAAGGCCACAGAACAGCACATACAAAGCCTTGGCACACCCGGAGAGGGGCGTCCGGTCATCTCCACTCTCTGCCCTGTGGTGCTGCGACTGATCGCCTTCAGGTTCCCAAGCCTCATGGGCCTTCTCCACCCGGTGCTCAGACCCGTATCCCTCATGGTCAAGGATGTGGCCACCTTTCTCGCCAGACACCATGGCGTCGCTATCGGGGAGATTTCCATCTTCTACTTAAACCCATGCTCCACCAAGATGACGCCGGAAAGCTCGACCCACCACCACACCACACCCTACCCTTCCAGAACCATCGGAATCAACCAGATCTATGCAGAGCTAAAGCATGAGATAAAATCCCTGGAAAGCTTGCCCCTTAACTCACCCCTGGCCTCGGAACACGAATTCGAGTTTGAAGAACCACCAACGGGCAGCAGCCTTTTATGGGCCATTTCAGGAGGAGAGACGGCCGGAACCACCATCCAGAACTCAATCGCAATATCCGGCATGGATCAGACCATTGAGTATCTTGAGAAATTAGAACTCGGTCTTTTCAAGGAGTATGACTTTATTGAATTCAGGACATGCCGGGAGGGGTGTGTGGGCGGTCCTTTGTGCGCCGTTGACAAGTATGGGGCAAAAAACAACCTGCTCCAGCACATTGCAAGGCTTGAGATAAAGGATCGCCATGAAAAAAGTCCCATTAAGAATGTCTATGCAAAAGAGCGGTTTTTTGACCGTTTGACCTCCGCAAAGATGGAAAAAATTTTTGGTCAGAAAAAAGAACCTCTCTCCATTGCAGACCTCACCAATATCAACCAGATATATGATCAACTGCCCGGGTTCAACTGTTCGGCCTGCGGAGCACCCGACTGCCGCACCTTTGCCGAGGATGTTGTCAGGGGGAGGGCCGCTCTGGGAGAATGCAGAATACTTGGACAGAAAATTTCACCCGATAAAAGGAGCAAAATGTTGAAAGTAAAGGATTTAAAGGACAGGTTGAACCTTGTCCTCGCAGCTGGAGAAGAGGGGCTTGACCGCTCCTTTTCAGGCGGGTACTGCGGGGACCTTTTAAGCGATGTCATGGCAAATGCTTTGGAACATAACGTCTGGCTGACGGTCCAGGCCCACCAGAACATTGTTGCCGTGGCCGTGCTAAAGGAGATCTCCTGCATCATCATAACCTGCGGCAACCGACCGGACCAGGCTACCTGCCGCAAGGCCGACGAAGAAAAGATCCCCCTGTTTTTATCGGACCGGACGGCCTTTGACCTTGCAGCAGAAGTTGGTCTGCTTCAGGCGGAGTGATCCCTTGCCCCGGGCAGACAAACAATGCTTCAGGGCAGATCTCCACATCCACACCTGTCTCTCCCCCTGTGGAGAATGGGAGATGACCCCGCAACGAATAATCAAACGGGCCAGGGACCTTAATCTGGACATCCTGGCAATCTGTGATCACAACTCATCAAAAAATGCCAGACCCATTGTAGAGCTTGGTAAAATTGCAGGCATCCTTGTTCTGCCGGGCCTTGAAATCTGCACACGAGAGGAGGTTCACCTGCTTGGTATCCACAAACGGGTTCACCAGGCAGAGGCCGTGGCAGATGAGATTTACCGGGGACTTACTCAGGACAACGCCCCCGATATTTTTGGTTTTCAGGTCATTGCCGACGAACAGGACATGGTGATCGGACAGGAGCCAAAACTACTGATCCAGGCTTGTCACCTCACGGTCCAGGAGGCTGTGGATCTCATTCACCGGGAACAGGGCCTTGCCATTGCCGCCCACATCGACCGACCAAGCTACAGCATCCTTGGCCAGCTTGGCTTCATCCCTCATGATCTCAGCCTTGACGGCATCGAAATAACGGCCAGAACAATGGCCCAAAGACAGGAACACTATTTTCTTGACAAAACTTCACTGCCCTGTTTAGTATCATCCGACGCCCACCGCCTGGCTGAAATAGGACAGGGAATCACCCTGTTTAACATGACCGGCAAAACATTTGAAGCCATGGCATCAGCGCTGAAAAAGGGCAATACCGATTTCCAGACAAGAGGATTTTAAACGATAAGTTGAAAGAGCTGTCACTGCACATCCTGGACCTTGCTGAGAACAGCATTCAGGCAGGGGCAAGTAAGGTGGGTATTGCAATAGACGAGACTCATCTTGACACCCACATCAAGATCACGGTCACGGACAACGGCAGGGGCATTGATCCCGAAAGGCTTGCGGTTATTTCTAATCCCTTTGTCACCTCCAGGACCACAAGAAGGGTGGGACTGGGAATTTCTCTTTTCAAGGCGGCATCCCAAAGGTGCGATGGGGAGTTCTCCATTCAAAGCCGGGAAGGCAAAGGAACGACGATCTCGGCCACCTTTGCCATCGACCACCTGGACAGAGCCCCGGTGGGTGATATGGGCGCCACCATCACAAATCTTATTGCGGGTTACCCCGACATAGGTATAAAATACCATCATAGGCTTTATGGCGACAGCTTTACAATGGACACGACCGAACTTGCAGCAGGCCTGGATACAGTGGAACTCAACGACCCGGCCATCCTGTCCAGGATAAAAGAGATGGTAAACGACTTTTGCAGACAATAACCGTCACGGCCGTAGCAAAGTTTCTAATTAGAATAAGGATGTAAAAATGGCAAAAATTTCAGTGGAAGATCTACGACAAATCAAGGAAAAAACCTCCCAGAATTCATCGCTCAGGGGAGGTACGACAACGGTTAAAATAACAGTCCACATGGGAACCTGCGGCATTGCTGCAGGGGCAAGGAGTGTCATGGACACCCTTTTGGAAGAAAAGATCAAATCAGATAAAACAGACATCAAAATAGTTGCCGCAGGCTGTCTTGGCATGTGCAACAGCGAGCCCAACGTCACCGTTGAAATACTTGGGCAGGAAACCATAGTATACAAAAAAATGGACCCCAACAAAACAAGACAGGTATTCAGACGCCACATCCTGAAGGGGGAAGTCCAGACCGATTTTGCCCTGGCAAAGGGGTAAATAGCTATTAGTAGTTAGCTTTTAGCCGTTAGCTAAGAAGTTAACACCAACCATCTAGGAGGATAAACCAATTATGGGTGTCAAAATCATTGAGCAAACTGAATCAGCCTATGCCTACCCGCTGCTGATCAAAAACCTTCTGACCAACTCTCTTGTACGTTCCCCAGACCAGGAGATTATCTACAGGGATCAGATGCGCTATACCTACCGGGACTTCCACCGGCGGGTGGCCCAGCTTGCCAACGGCCTTGAAGGACTCGGTGTAAAACAGGGAGACACGGTTGCCGTCATGGATTTTGACAGCCATCGCTACCTTGAGTGTTATTTTGCCGTGCCCATGATGGGAGCCGTGCTTCACACGGTTCATATAAGGCTGTCGCCCGAGCAGATCCTCTACACCATCAACCATGCAGAGGATGACGTTCTCCTTGTGAATTCGGAGCTTCTTCCCCTTTTAGAGCCCATCTACTCCAAGATTAAAACCGTTAAAAAAATTATTCTGATGAGGGAAACCGATCAAGAGCCCGAAACAGCGATTGAATTTGCAACCGATTATGAAACCCTGGTAACCGGTTCCAAGGAGACCTATGATTTCCCGGATTTTGACGAAAATGCCATGGCCACGACCTTTTACACCTCCGGCACCACGGGTGACCCCAAGGGTGTCTACTTCAGCCACCGTCAGATCGTGATGCACACCTTCGGTCTGATGACGGGACTTTGCGCCTATCACTCCCAGGCTGTAATGACCTCAAAGGACGTTTATATGCCCCTCACCCCCATGTTCCACGTCCATGCCTGGGGTATGCCGTATCTTTTTACCATGCTCGGCAACCGCCAGGTCTATCCCGGCCGGTATGAGCCTGCCATGATCTTGAAACTCGTAGTCACGGAAAAGGTCACCTTTTCCCACTGTGTTCCAACAATAATCCACATGCTTGTCAACTCACCTGTGATCAAAACCGTGGATCTTTCCGCCTGGAAGGTAGTCATTGGCGGTTCAGCCCTTCCAAAGGGACTCTGTACGGCTGCCATGAAGGCAAACATCAACCTTTATTCAGCCTATGGCATGTCTGAGACCTGCCCGCTCCTCACAGTTGCGCACATTAAGCCCCACATGGAAGATTGGGACGAAGAACGGCTGATCGACATCCGATGCAAAACAGGTCTTCCCATTCCCCTTGTGGATCTTGAAATTATAGACCCATTGGGGAACCCGGTGCCCCACGACGGAATTCAGACGGGGGAAGTGGTTGCAAGAACCCCCTGGCTCACCCAGGGATACCTCAAAAGTCCTGAAAAGAGCGAAGAACTCTGGCAGGGGGGCTGGCTCCACACAGGAGACGTGGGTAACATCGATGCCGAAGGCTATCTAAAGATTACCGACCGTGTAAAAGATGTTATCAAGACGGGCGGTGAGTGGGTATCTTCCCTTGAGTTAGAAGACATAGCAAGCCGTCATCCTGCCGTGAGTGAAGCCGCAGCCATAGGTATCACCGACGAGAAATGGGGAGAGAGACCCATTGTTCTTGTAGTTCTAAAGGAAGAGATGAAAGGCCAGGACCTTGAGGCCGATATAAAGCAGGCCTTTGTTGACCAGTATGACCTGGGAAA
>Ga0265295_1006983_pt1 | contig 13285 bp, 13 predicted proteins | sample Munlansysbiofilm_FD_192503 | JGI IMG/M metagenome (GOLD analysis project Ga0265295, IMG submission 192503) | Leachate microbial communities from a municipal landfill in Southern Ontario, Canada - Methane capture system biofilm | ecosystem: Engineered > Solid waste > Landfill > Unclassified ... | reverse complement strand
GTAGGAGAAATTGATTTAGCGCTGATCATGACGGTTGAGCCTGGATTTGGTGGACAAAAGTTTATCGATCGCCAAATGGTGAAAGTGATTGAGCTCAATCAAGTGAGAAAAGACTTAAAACTCAATTACATGATTGAAGTCGATGGTGGGATCAACTTAGAAACCATCAAGATCTGTCATTTAGCAGGTGTGGATATTGCCGTAGCAGGTAGTTATCTCTTTAATTTAGAAAATCGAGAAAAAGGAATAGCTGAGTTAAAAAAATGCGATGTTTAGTGATTTGTCATCCGGTTCCAAAGGATATCAAAAGACTCATTAAAATTGAAGACTCTGATTATATCATCGCTGTTGATCAAGCGGTGAGCGATTGTTACAAACAACGGATTAAGATGGATTTAGCCGTTGGTGATTTTGATTCGCTTAAAAATGAAGCGTTATTAAAAAAATTAAACGTTGTAAGATTAAATCCGGTGAAGGATGTCACCGATACGTATCAGGCGTTAGTGGAAGCACATAAAAAAAATCCAGACGATATCCTCATGATTGGTGGTATCGGTGGATCAAGAATTGAGCATTTTATGGTGCATCTGATGTTTTTTAATGAATTTCCGAATCTCATGATTAAAAACGATGATTCAACCATTCGGTTATTAAATCCAGGATCTTATCGGATCAAGCAAGATGAAAGATTCATTTCATTATTTGCCTATCCAATTGCAAAAATTTCATTAAGGGATTTTAAATATGAATTAGATCATTACATGTTAAAAACATATGATCCATTATGTGTGAGTAATGAGATTTTAAAAGAAGAAGCGATCATCACCGTCCATGATGGAAAAGTCATCATGGTACAATCCAATCAATAAAAAAAAGCCAAGTGGCTTTTTTTATTCGATTAAACGCGTTCGAGTTTATTTTTCTTAAGTGCGCGAGCGGATACTTTAACTTTAATAATGTTACCGTCTTCGTCTTTAATGCGCACGGTTTGAAGGTTTGCCTTCCACATGCGACGTGTCGCGTTTAATGCGTGACTTCTTTTATTTCCAAAAGTTGTCGTTTTTCCTGTTACATAGCATTGAGCCATCGTTCTCACTCCTAACTGCACAATTTAATGTAACATAAAAAAACTTAAATTGCAATCTAAAAACAAATAAAGAAATAAAATTTTTAGGATGGAAACGTATTCTTTACCTCTATTACACTCTAAAGAGTGACAAAATGATAAGATGTGATATAATTATGGTGTATAGGTATGGCAAAATGTAGTTATTTGCAAATTCAAAATATTGTGCTATACTATACGAGTGAATTTTTGATTCATACAATTTTGAAGTAAATGAAAATTAATAATATAACCAATCATTTTCCCTAAAATTAAGAGGAGGTAAACAATGGCGAATCAAACAGTCAGTGGAACTCTATTTAAGAAAATGGTAACTAACGGGGCAGTCAATTTAAAAAACAATCACAAAGAAATCGATCATTTGAATGTATTTCCAGTACCGGATGGGGACACCGGAACGAATATGCAAATGACGATGATGGCCGGTATTAAAGAAGTCAATAATTTAGAATCTCAATCGATCGTCGATATTTCAAAAATTTTATCACGTGGACTACTCATGGGGGCTAGAGGTAACTCAGGCGTTATACTCTCCCAATTTTTCCGTGGTGTTTATTCTGAAATTGCGAAGATCAATAATGGTTCTGCAACCGTCCATGAATTTATCCAAGCATTAGTCGGTGGCTATCAAATGGCATACCGTGCAGTGATGGATCCAGTTGAAGGCACCATTTTAACGGTGGCTAGAGAATCAGCTGAAAAAGTACTCCGTGAGCAAGCCAACTTTAATAGTGTTGAAGAAGTTTTAAAGAGTTATTTAGAACAAGCAAAAGAAACGTTAATTAAAACACCAGAATTACTCCCTGTGTTAAAAGAAGCAGGTGTTGTCGATAGTGGTGGTGCAGGATTCATCAAGATTATTGAAGGATGGGTCATGGCATTAGAAGGGCACATGTTAAATGAAGCGGAAAGCCAAGCACCAACGCAAGCAAGAGAACATTATCATGGCGCTGAAAATTTAGGCGACATTGATATTAAATATGGTTATTGTACAGAATTTATTGTAAAACTTCATCGTCCAGAGAAGTTTAATGATAAGTTTATGAAAGATCCTTTATCACAAATGGGTGATTCATTAGTCGTTGTCACAGATGATGATCTCTTAAAGGTTCACGTGCATACAAACCAACCAGGTGTAGCATTAACACTTGCTCAAAAATATGGTGATATTCAAACCATTAAAGTTGAGAACATGAGATTACAACATAGTAACATCATGGGTGAAGATTTACATGAACATACTCATGAAAAAAAAGATGTTAACCGTGTTGAAAAACCAAAAGCTAAATATGGCATCATCGCAGTAGCATCCGGTGATGGCATTAAAGAGGCATTTACAGAACTTGGTGTGGATTTAATTATTGACGGTGGTCAAACGATGAACCCGTCAACTGAAGCGTTTGTAAAAGCTGTTGAATCATTAAATGCTGAACACATCATTATTCTACCTAACAATAAAAATATCATTTTATCTGCAGAACAAACATTAGATCTTTGTCCTGATCGTAGTATAAGAGTTTTAAAGACGAAGAGTATTGCGACTGGGTATTCATCACTCATGGCATTTGATCCTACCCAAGAATTAGATGATAACATTGAAGCCATGATGCAAATTGTGACGAATATGAGATCAGGTGAAGTGACTTATGCAGTCAGAGATACTGAATTATATGGTGTCACCATTAAAAATGGAGACTTCATTGGGATTACTAAAGGTGAAATCTTAGTATCCACTCCGAATAGACTTGATACCATGAAAGCATTACTGGATGATATGATTGATGAAAATAGAGAGATCATCACCATTTTCTATGGTGCTGGACTTGAGGATGAAGAAGTTGAACAAGTTGTCGGATATGCGAAGAAATTAAACCCAGATATCGAAGTTGACTTGATTGAAGGTAAACAAGATATCTACTCATATATCATTGCAGTAGAATAAAACAACAATAAAAAGGTGCCCGCACCTTTTTATAAAGGGCGGACGTGGTGGAATGGTAGACACGCATGTTTGAGGGGCATGTGGCCGCGTTAGGCCGTGTGAGTTCAAATCTCATCGTCCGCACCATCAATTAATATGATGAAGTATAAAGATATATTGGGTTATCCTTTAGCTAACCGGTTTTAAAAGTGAGCTCTTAAATTTATTATTTGTCGTTAAGACGTGAATAAATGTTTGTGATCTTGCTGATTTCAAGTTAAAAAAACTAGGAATTAAACATCTATAATCTTTAATGATTCTAGAAGGTTTGTTATATAAAGAGAAAGAATGTTGAAAGATTTGCATTTAAAACGGCAATGATGACAACTACAGGCGTTCAAAGAACTCCAAAAACGTCTCATCATACTCCAACATCTGAGACGCTTTTTTCTACGCCATATTAAAAAAATATTGATTTGTATCTTGTAGTACATAATTTTTTCAGTTTCATCTATTTACTCTATATTTTGTAACATGAAAATTGAATAGACTTAAGTGACATGATTACTTTGCAAAAATAAAGATCACTCATATCATATAACATCTTAACGTCTCAAAATAAACGCATGTCGTTTATCCTTTAAAATTGTTTTGATCGTTGATGCGTTATGATGCTCAATAAATAGTGTCAAAAGACTGTTTGGTTTGCACGTACTCATTAATTAGTGTTAATATAGTATTATAAAATAAAAAGAAGGTGTCATCCATGTACAGCAATCTCATTAGAGATACCATTCAAATGGATAAAAAAGCAAGAGAATCTGTTGAAGAACTCAAGTTCAAAAAGGAAAATCTTGATCAACTTGTCAAGGAAGAAGAACAAAAATTAAAAAAAGAAATGAAATTTCATATTCAAGACAATGTGAAAAACCTTAAAAATAAATATATCGATGAGATTAGAGTCAAGCACGAACAAGAAAAAAAGAAGTTTGATGCAGCACTTAACGAACTCATCCTTGTTTTTGAACGCGAAAAAGACCAATGGATTGAAGCAATATATCAATCATGTACCAAGTGAGGTGAATGACGATGAAGGATTTATCCAATAATGCCGTCATCACTAAAGCAAAAGCAATTTTCGGGCATTTTTTAAAGGCAGATGATTATGAACGCATGCTTAAGCTTAGATCATTACCGGATTTGGTCGGCTTTTTAAAAAAATCACCGAATTATCAATCGATTTTGAGTGGTGTACAAGAAACATCAATTCATCGTGGTCAACTTGAACTTATGATCAAAAAAAATAGCTTCGAACAAATTTTACGATTGATTAAAATGATTCATTCATCTGATCTCGATTTCTATCTACTCAATTTGGTTTATCAAGAAAATGAATTGATCTTATCTTCACTTCGTACCATTATCTCCATGGAGTTTGAAGAGAATATTGGTAAACTCCCGATTTTTTTCGAAGTTCATACCAAAATTGATGTTAATAAGCTCCTCAAAGTTGAGACTTTTGATGATCTACTCACCGCCATTAAAAACTCACCATATTATGAGATTTTAAAACCTTATCGCACAGATAATCCAGAGATGATTCGGTATATAGACATCGAACATCAACTTGAAGTCTATTACTATGAAGAAGCATTTCGAAGAATTGACAAGCATTTTAATGGGAGTTTAAAAAAAGAAATTGAAAGTATTTTTCAAACACGTATCGAACTTTCAAATATTACGAAGATATACCGTTTAAAAAAGTTTTATCAAGCAACACCTCAAGTCATTAAAGACGTATTGATTAAAGATCATCTAAGAATTTCAGAAAAAAGATGGGATGATATGATTAATTTATCCAATCCTGATCAAATTGTTAAATATTTGTCACATTCTGAATATTCAAAATTTATTAATGAAAAAGATTACGTTTATATTGAATATTTTGCTGGAAAAATCCGCTATGATTTAGCAAGAAAATATATTTATTTCGCATCCGAAGTTCCCAAAGTTTTCATGGCATTTGTCACATTAAGTCAAATGGAAATTGAAAACATCACCAACATTATTGAAGGTATTCGTTACCAAGTTGATGAAGCGGAAATTAAAGCGATGCTGATTTATTAAGGAGTTAGTATGGGAATAGCTAAAATGAAACTCATCGATCTAACATCAAATGTAACCCAACTCGATAATGTTTTAACACGCTTTATCGACGTCAAGGGATTTCATCCCATTTTAGCGAGTGAAATCGTTGAAAAAGTCCATGGGTTAACATCATTTGTTACTGAAAACCCCTGTCAACCGATGTTGCAGGAAATCGATGAAATTGAAAAAAAGTATGAATTGAATCTTCCAACCGTGGAACAACGTGATGTGGATTATAACATCAATGAGATGTATGAATATATTACAGAGACTAAAGAAGCGCTTGAACAAGAGTTAGCAAAGATTAAAGAAGCTCAACAACACATTCAAAAGTTTGAAAATGCATTAATCTCTGTGAAAAATATTGAAAGTTTAGATGTCCCGTTAGATGACCTATTCGCATGCGAATATGTCTCGATTCGTTTTGGACGTTTACCTAATGATAGTGTAGAAAAATTGTCCTATTTTCAAAACAAACCCTATGTATTTAAAGCGTTTAATTTTGATGATAGTTACACATGGTGTATGTATTTTACAACCGATGAATACAAACGCGAAGTTGATAATATTTTCTCTTCACTTTTCTTTGAACGTATCTTCATTCCTGATTTTGTACACGGAACTCCAAAAGAAGCTGTTTCGGCTTTAGAAAAGGAAATTGAACAAGCGCAAAAGGAAATCGATCATTATAAGAGCGACATTTATGAAATTACCTGTGGTTGCGCGAATCGATTGGCATGTATTAAAGTAGAACTACTATTTGTTAATCGTATCTTTGAAGCCAAAAAGTATGTAGTTGGACTTGGAGATAAATTTAGTATTTCAGGCTTTATGCCCGCAGAAGATGTTCCTCGTTTTGAAAAAGCTTTTGAAGGCTTAAAAGAAGTTGAAATTGAAGTCAATGAACCTGATACAGATAAACGTGTTACAACACCAACTAAATTAAAAAATGGTTGGTTTAGTAAACCATTTGGTATGTTTGTTGAGATGTATGGTGTACCAAACTATTCAGATATCGATCCAACCCCATTTGTGGCGATTACATATTCACTTTTATTTGGTTTGATGTTTGGTGATTTAGGACAAGGTCTTGTGTTAATGCTTCTTGGTTGGTTCTTCTATAAGTTTAAGAAGATGAGACTTGGAGCGATTGGGGTACGTATTGGTTTATCCTCTGCATTCTTTGGCTTATTATACGGATCTTTCTTTGGAAATGAAGAGATTCTAACCCCATTCTTTACCAATGTATTAGGGCTTCCGGGTAAGCCGATTCATGTGATGGATGGTGAGTTCACCATGACACTGCTCATATCCGCGATCGCGATTGGTGCAGTATTAATTTTGATTGCGATGATCATGAATATTGTGACATTGTTTCGAAAAAAAGAATATGTGGAAATGGTGTTATCGCACAATGGTTTTGCTGGATTAACCTTATATGGTTTTATTGCTGTTGGTGTTGCTCTTCAAATGGGTTTGCAGATTCCGGTGATTAATGGTTTAACCATTGCACTTTTCGTAGGAATTCCACTCGTTGCAATATTCTTAAAAGAACCGATTGAACGAAAGGTACATCATCATAAGATGTTTCCTAATGGATTTGGTGGTTTCTTTGTTGAAGCATTCTTTGAGCTTTTCGAAATTATCTTATCGTATGTGACAAATACGATGTCATTCTTACGTGTTGGAGGATTTGTCTTATCCCATGCTGGGATGATGCTCGTTGTGACATCACTGATGGGTATGGTGGGTGGTTCAGGAAGTATCTTGGTCTTAGTTCTTGGGAACATCTTTGTGATGGCGCTTGAAGGGATGATTGTGGGTATCCAAGTACTTCGTTTACAGTTTTATGAAATGTTTTCTCGTTATTACAAAGGCAATGGCGTTGTGTTTAACGCCTTAAATCAATAATTTTAGGAGGATTTAAAAATATGTTAACCATTTTCGAATTATTAGTTCCACTCTTTCTGATCGTTTTAATTAGTTTACCTTTGATTAAAGTATTTAGAGGTAAAGCAAATGCAAAAAGTGCAAGATCACGTTTATTAACTCACGTGTTTTCATTCTTTAGCCTGATTGCGTTTGTTTTCTTACTTCAAATGTTCAATGGCTTATCAGTACTTGGTGCTGAAGGTGAAGTCGCTGTTGATTTAATGACAGGAACACTTGCTCAAGGGTTGGGATTCTTATCAGCAGCTTTATCGACAGGTTTATCTGCGCTTGGTGCAGGGATTGCAGTTGCTGCAGCAGCACCAGCTGCGATTGGAGCTTTCTCTGAAAATGAAAAGAACTTTGGTAAATCATTGATCTTTGTTGCACTTGGTGAAGGTGTTGCCATTTATGGTTTGCTCATCTCTATTTTGATTATTAATCAGCTTTAATTGAAAGAAGGATTTCAATGCGATTCTTTTTAATCAGTGACAATGTAGATACTGAAGTAGGCATGCGCTTAGTCGGTATAGAAGGTGTTGTCGTCCATGAGAAGGACGAGTTTTTACGTGCGCTTGAAAAGGCATTAGAAGATTCGCAAATTGCAATTATTCTAGTGACAAGTAAACTTATTGAACTCGCGCCACAAGTTATCTCAGAACTTAAATTGACACAACCTAGACAACTCATTGTCGAGATACCAGACCGCCACGCATCAACTGAAATCGGTGAAGCCATTGACCGATATGTTAGTGAAGCGATTGGCGTCAAATTGTGAGGTGTGATGTATGGCATATTATAACGAAGACCAGTTACGTCGCTATTTTGAAAAAGCGATAAAACGTGAATCAGAAAGTCAAATACATAAACTTCAAAAGGAAATCGATTATATCTATAGTCGAGAAATTAAGAAGATTATGGAACAAATCGATATAAAAAGACAAGTTCAATTAGCTAAAGAATTGAAAGAAGTTCAAATTAATTATCAAGAAGAACTTAATCAAATTGGAACAGGCTATGATGAAAAACTTATCTTAAAAAGAAGTGAGATGACATCGTCTGTTTTTCAGGCTGTCGAAGAAAAGATTATAACGTTTGTTCAATCAGATGCATATGATGTTTGGTTTAAAAAACGACTTGAAAATTATGAAAAGAAAGTTAATGGATATCATGTGATCTTGCATATTTCTATCCATGATATAGTGGCTGAAAAACTCATAAAAACTATTTATAAAGATATTTCTTATGAAATAGAGCACGATAAAGGGATTCAGTTAGGTGGATTCATTTTAACCATTTCTAATATGAATATTGAAATTGATGAAACACTAGATGCAAGATTACGTGAACAAAAAGAATGGTTCTTAAATCATTCCAAGTTGTTCATTAGACGATAAGGAGGATCACTATGGAACACGTTATCTATTCAATTAATGGTCCTGTCGTTACCGTGAAAGATGTCACCAATTTCCAGATGCTTGAAATGGTTTATGTTGGTAAACAAAAATTAATGGGGGAAGTTATTGCGATTTCGCAAATGAAGACCACCATTCAAGTCTACGAATCCACAACAGGACTTACCATTGGTGAACCCGTTTATCCAACAGGTGAACCTATTTCTGTCATTTTAGGTCCAGGTTTAATGAAAAACATTTTTGATGGGATTGAAAGACCATTACAGATGATTGCAGCGAAATCTGGGATGTTTATTCCGACAGGGAGTAATGTTGAACCACTGGATACGTTAAAAAAATGGGATGTCACATTTGATGTCAAAAAAGGGGATCATGTTGAAGGTGGCATGATTTTTGGACGTATTCAAGAAACCGCATCGATTGAACATCGTTTACTGATTCCAATCGGAAAATCTGGTACAGTGATTTCAATCAAACCTAATGGTTCGTATACAATCAAAGAAGTCGTTTTAGTGATTGAAGACGAAGATGGTCAAAAGCACGAACTCGATTTAACTCAAAAATGGCCAATTAAGACACCACGTCCTGTTAAAAAGAGATTACCTATGCTGATGCCTTTAATCTCTGGACAACGTGTCATTGATACGTTATTTCCAATTGCAAAAGGTGGGACTGCAGCAGTTCCTGGTGGCTTTGGTACCGGTAAAACCATGATGCAACATCAGTTTGCAAAATGGTGTGATGCAGATTTGATTGTTTATGTTGGTTGTGGTGAACGTGGAAATGAGATGACACAAGTTCTTGAAGAATTTGGTGAATTAATTGATCCTAGAACCAATAAACCATTAATGGAGAGAACAATCTTAATTGCAAATACATCAAATATGCCAGTTGCTGCAAGAGAAGCCTCCATTTACACAGGCGTCACAATTGCAGAATATTATAGAGATATGGGATATCATGTGGCTGTCATGGCCGATTCAACATCACGATGGGCAGAAGCACTTCGTGAAATCAGTGGACGTTTAGAAGAAATGCCAGCTGAAGAAGGATTTCCTGCTTATTTACCATCACGTATTTCTCAGTTTTATGAAAGAGCTGGGTATATGCAAACAAAAGCAGATCTTCCAGGCTCTGTCTCTATTATTGGGGCTGTATCGCCACAAGGTGCAGATTTTTCTGAGCCTGTGACGCAAAACACAAAACGTTTTGTCAGAAGCTTTTGGGCACTCGATAAGCAATTAGCTTACATGAGACATTATGCAGCGATTAACTGGAATTTAAGTTATTCTGAATATGTGGGTGATTTATCAAAATGGTATGATCAAAATGTCGATCATCGGTTTTTAACCAATCGCCAAGAAATTATGGCGTTACTCGCCGAAGAAAATAAACTCTTAGAGATTGTAAAATTGATTGGTAGTGATGTTTTACCAGATGATCAAAAATTGATTATTGAAATTGGTAAAGTGATTCGATTAGGATACCTTCAACAAAATGCTTTCCATAAAGATGATACCTATGTACCGCTTGAAAAGCAGTTAAAAATGATGGATGTAATTTTATATTTATATCGAAAAACCAAACAATTTATCGAAAGTGGTAAATCTATTTCTTTATTACTTGAAACTGGGATATTTGAGCACGTGATTAAAATGAAATATGACGTCCCAAATACCGAATTAGAACGTTTTAATCACTATCAAAAGAAAATTGATAGCACGATTAAACAAATACATTAAGGAGGCTACCATGCATATTCATTATTTAGGTCTTAGTGAAATTAATGGACCTCTCATCTTTTTAGACCATGTCAGCCAAGCAGGCTTTGAAGAAATGGTGGAAATCAAAATGGAAAATGGTTCCATTCGACATGGACGTGTGGTTCAGGTCGAAGGGGAAAAAGTTGCGATTCAGGTATTTGAAGGTACACATGACATTTCTTTAAATAATACGAAAATCAAAATGACAGGTCATCCCGTTGAAATGTCATTATCTAAAGAAATATTAGGTCGTGTTTTCAACGGATCAGGTCAACCCATTGATGGTTTAGGTAATATCTTTGTTGATGAAAAGAGAGATATTAATGGTTACCCGTTGAATCCTGTGTCTCGTATATATCCGAGAAACTATATTCAAACCGGTATTTCATCGATCGATGCATTAACGACATTGATTCGTGGTCAAAAATTACCGATCTTTTCAGGATCCGGGATGCCACATAATGAGCTTGCAGTTCAAATTGTGAAACAAGCAAAAATTGCGGATTCAAAAGGTGATGACTTTTGTATTATATTTGCTGCGATGGGTGTTAAAAACGATGTTGCAGAATATTTTAGACAGTCCTTTGAAGAAGCTGGCGTGATGCATAAAGTCACGATGTTTTTAAACCTTTCTAATGAACCAATCATTGAAAGAATGTTAACCCCGAGGTTTGCACTCACTGCTGCAGAATATTTAGCGTATAAGCACGGGATGCATGCACTGGTGATATTGACAGATATTACCTCATATTGTGAAGCTTTACGTGAGTTTTCATCCAGTAAAGGTGAAATTCCTGGACGTAAAGGTTTCCCAGGATATTTATATTCTGATTTAGCATCATTATACGAAAGAGCAGGGATTGTGAAAGATACAAAAGGTAGTGTTACTCAAATTCCGATTCTAACGATGCCCAATGACGACATTACCCATCCAGTTCCAGACTTAACCGGTTATATTACTGAAGGACAAATCGTTTTAAGTCGTGATTTAAATCAAACAGGTATTTTTCCACCGATTGGCATTTTACCATCCTTATCACGCTTGATGAAAGATGGCATTGGGGATGGTTTTACAAGATCAGATCATTCGTCTGTGGCCAATCAACTTTTCGCATCTTACGCGATTGTTCAAGATGCCAGAAGCCTAGCTTCCGTCATTGGGGAAGATGAACTATCACCCATTGATAGAAAGTATATCGAATTTGGTAAACTCTTTGAAAAACATTTTATTGGACAAGGGTTTGATATCAATCGAAACATCATTGAAACACTTGATCTTGGATGGGATTTATTATCTGTGTTGCCAAAAGAAGAATTGCACCGGATCGACGGCGAATTAGTTGATGAAAAATATAATCACCAACGTGCGGTTGAACGTTTTAACATTATTACGAAGCCAATTATTAAAGGATTGAAAGGTGATTTTGAATGACCAGTCAAGTCTTTCCTACCAAAGGGAATTTAATGGCACTCACAAAATCATATGCGCTTGCTAAAAAGGGCTATGAGCTCATGGACCGTAAACGCAATATTTTGATACGCGAAATGATGACTTTGATTGAAGATGTACGTTTACTTCGACAAGACTTATCAAAGACATATAAACAAGCCTATCAAGCCCTTCAAGAAGCAAATATTACACTGGGTATCGTCAGTGATATCGCAAAATCGATTCCCCTAGATAACAATGTTGAAGTCTCTTATCGTAGTGTCATGGGTGTTGAAATACCAAGTGTTTCACATTATGCGGAACAAATTAAAATTAGTTATGGTATTGGGCATACAAACACAAAGTTTGACTATGCCTATAAAACCTTTTTAAAGGTTAGAGAACTCACCGTTAAACTCGCTGAAATTGATAATTCGACTTACCGTCTCGCGAATGCGATTCGTAAAACTCAAAAACGCGCAAACGCATTAAAAAATATTGTGATTCCACGTTTCGAAGAGCAGATTAAATATATTACGGATGCCCTAGAAGAGAAAGAAAGAGAAGATTTTACAAGACAAAAAGTGATTAAGAGTCAGGCAGAAAAAAGAAAAGCAAATTTATCTTAAAAAATGAATAGCACAATGATTAAATAGACTCCCAAGAGTGGAGAGAAGGTATATTCATATATCTAATCTTTAACGAAGGAGTCTTTTTTATAGATAGAGATTTGATGATAAGCAAGAGATATAAACCGTGTTGAAAAACCAAAAGCTAAATATGGCATCATCGCAGTAGCATCTGGTGATGGCATTAAAGAAGCATTTACAGAACTTGGTGTGGATTTAATCATTGACGGTGGTCAAACGATGAACCCGTCAACAGAAGCATTTGTAAAAGCTGTTGAATCTTTAAATGCAGAACACATCATTATTCTACCTAACAATAAAAATATCATTTTATCTGCAGAACAAACATTAGATCTTTGTCAAGATAGAAGTATTAGAGTCCTAAAGACAAAGAGTATTGCGACTGGTTATTCATCACTCATGGCATTTGATCCAACACAAGAATTAGATGATAACATTGAAGCTATGATGCAAATTGTTAGTAACATGAGATCAGGTGAAGTGACTTATGCAGTCAGAGATACTGAACTCTATGGTGTGACCATTAAAAATGGGGACTTCATTGGGATTACTAAAGGCGAAATCTTAGTATCAACTCCTAACAGACTTGATACCATGAAAGCACTTTTAGATGATATGATCGATGAAAATAGAGAGATTATCACCATTTTCTATGGCGCAGGATTAGAGGATGAAGAAATCGAATTAGTTGTCGGATATGCAAAGAAGTTAAACCCAGATATCGAAGTTGATCTCATTGAAGGTAAACAAGATATCTATTCATACATTATAGCAGTCGAATAAAACAACAATAAAAAGGTGTCCGCACCTTTTTATAAAGGGCGGACGTGGTGGAATGGTAGACACGCATGTTTGAGGGGCATGTGGCCGCGTTAGGCCGTGTGAGTTCAAATCTCATCGTCCG
>Ga0265295_1006981_pt1 | contig 13289 bp, 10 predicted proteins | sample Munlansysbiofilm_FD_192503 | JGI IMG/M metagenome (GOLD analysis project Ga0265295, IMG submission 192503) | Leachate microbial communities from a municipal landfill in Southern Ontario, Canada - Methane capture system biofilm | ecosystem: Engineered > Solid waste > Landfill > Unclassified ... | reverse complement strand
TTTAATAGGGTGCTAAGTGGGCAATTCAACCAAGTACCACTTTTGCTGGGACTGTATTTTCTACTGTGAGTTGTTGGGCTCAGTGCCATTCTCACCACCCCCTTCTGCTTCCTCATTTTTTGGAAGCAACATAACCTCTAGCGCCAATGTTTTACTAGCTTCACTAATAAGAAGTAGAGACTCTACTAAATCCTTATTGGTGATACCAGGTTTATCGGCTTTAGATTCTTTTTCCATTTCTAAACCTCCTTTTTCCTGAAGAGTTTTCTTTCCCTTCAATGGTTAATGGCAAGTCGATTATCGTTTTGCCAAGATTTAGCGAATTTTGTTCATTTTTTCTTTCAAAAGTTCAATTACCATTCGTTTTCGCCATTGAATTGTGCTTCTTGGCATATTTACTTGTTGGCTAATATAAGAATCAGTATGGCCTTCGTTAAAAAGTCTGATGATTTCTTGATCTATTGGATCAAACTCAGAAACTAAAGACCAAATTAAATCACTAACTTCTTGTGCCCTTTCTCTTTCTATAATCTCTTCATAGGATGGATCAGCAAATTCAAAATCGTGATCTTCATACATTTGGTCGATAGAGATTGGGCAGCGTTTTTTAGCAGCAATTTCTCTTCGCTCATCATTTCGTTTTTCGTTTCGATCACAATGAAAATACTCCTCAGTGCAAGGAACATATACATACTTTTTATCTCTATCTTCATATGAGACCCAATTTGTTAGCTTATTACCAAATTCATCATATAAGCCCTCTGCAATTTTTTTCTTTAACTCTTCTAAATCGTAATACTTTGTATCTCTATAAACTTTAGGCATAAAAAAGAACCCCCTTTTCAATTTCTCTTTGAAATGGAGGTCCACTTTGCAGTTAAAACATTTTAGGCGTGGCAAAAGTAACGGAAGTGAATTTCCATTTCAATTGCAGCCCATTTCTCACAATAAAATTAACTGCTTATTAAATTTGTTTGCTTCATTGTGACAACATGATCAGTGTTGTAAAGCATATGGCAAATAAGCTAATTTTATGATAAAATATTATTGATTATCTGCCTTCACATTTATATTAAATCATTAGTTTGGTCCCTTCCAGGGACTAATAATTTAAACTATTCAAAAGAGGTGATTTTATTGAATTTTAGTGATTTTTTAAAAAATATATATAAATCAAAAAACGGTAATATAACAACACAAGAGGAATTTGTGAAGTCTCTATTTGTTGCATGTGCTCCTAACGCTGCTTATGCTGATGATTATTATAAAAAATTACTTAACGGTAGAAAGCCATTAACTAATGATATTCGTGAATTCATGATTAGTAATGGTATTTTTGACAATGTCGTACCCTTCTTTGAGAAAAATATATCTGAAAAAAGAATTATAGACTTGTTTGAGGATTTTGACATAAATGTAAATGAAAAAAAAGACCTTAGCGTATTGGCTGAGGCTTTATCAGTTCAATTTGAAATTTATATGAGATATGAAGAAAACGAGATTCCAACATCTGTTCAAAGAATTTATGAAGTCCTTTTAGATCAATATGGTAATGGTTTGATTGAAAACGCAAATGAAAAAGCTTTATTTGCAGCAAAACAATATTTTTTTCAGGCAATGAGTGCTTTAAACGCTATAAAAGTTAATGAAGATATTTTAACTTTACAAGGACCTTTTGAAAATTTCTTTAGCAATATATATAAGTCATATCGAGCTTACGAATCTAATTGTAATCTAGAAGGAAGAGATATATTAAGATATATTAGAACCAAAATATTAAAAAACAACACAGAAATTGATGATTTTATTAAGATGATTGCAGAACCTGGTGCCTTACCAATTGAACTTTATAAAGAATTGTTATTCACAATATATGATAATTTTACTTTTAAAGATAGGGATTTAAAGCTTTCTATACAATTATTTGAAAAACAAGAAAAAGAGATGATAATTCAAGAATTTAAAAATTTCAAATTTCATCCTGTTTCCGAGATTTTTTTTACTCAATTTATTAGATTCAAATTAAAGGGCAAAGAAAAAAATTTGATTGATGAAGCAATTTATATTTGTGAAATAACCGATGCGATCTTTAATTCGATACAAATGAATTTGAAAACTAATTATGATCCTTTGGATAAAATCACTGATGAGATTAAAGGTGCTTTTAGAAAATTAAAACATACTGAAATCCAATTTGTAGTAGATGGTGTTTACTATCCTAGTACTGGTAAAATAAATTTTGCTCCTTCTATCATTCCGATGATTTCCATACAAGGGAAACTGGTAGAAACAGGAACCCAGAAATTCAAAATTTCTAAGAATCCTGTACTTAAAAAAATAAATAAATTTGCTCCTCTTGATGTTAAATTTTCTTATTTGTTTGATTTTCAACATTTTCAATGGAAGACAAAAGGTGATTATGGAGAGATGATGGCTGAATTTTACACTTTTAATAAGGATAACACCTATAGGTTGTTTTTAGTTCCAATTACTTCCAAAGCAAGAATATATAGATTAGTTCGAGATGTTTTAAAACTTGTATTTGTGGATCAAATGATTGGATTTTCTTATACAAGTATTATGACAATAAACTATATTAGTGCTGAGAATGATCTCAATAAATTTCTAAAAATGACATCGGATGAAAGAATACAAATAGGCGAAGATCAGCTTGTTGGTCTTGCTTATCAAAACAAACAAGTCTATAGTAAAGCTATTTCAAAAAAAGATTCTATAGCAGGGTATAAACCTGAAGATACTACGGTTGATTATTCTATTTTCATTCCCCTTATAAAATATATAGAAGCCTTTGAACAAATTTTTAATGAAAAAACAAAAAAAGCGACCTAACTGTAATTGAGCTAAGTCGCTTTTAATTTTATATTCTAGCTACTATTAAAATTCATCCTCGATAGGTTTCCAATGTGGATCAGACATTTCCATTATGAATTCAGTATTATTTATATATAGAGAATGATCAACATCTCTTACAAAACCCCATTTAATATTCTTGCCCTTTGCGTAATTCTTAAAAGCATTGAATTTATTTTCAATCTATAAATCTATGTTTTTATTAACTCCAGCAGTTTCCCCTCCTTTTGTTTCGACAATCCATATACCGCCATCTTTCATTTTAACTATATAGTCAGGATAGAATAACCATTGTTTGTTATAACCATCTACATAGACATTTGAGAAGTACTGTTGCCCAGTATCACCGTTCTTATATACCCAATCAACATCATTGTTTTTTTCACATTATTCCTCGAATAATTGCTCTGGTGTACTTCTTACAAGTTTTGTATTGAATTCATATGTATTTAAACTCAAAAGTTTATAATATTATCTTCCGTTTTCTTTTGGACGTTATCTAAAACAAATTTTCTAATATGGTTAGGAATTTTATATTTTTCGAATAATCTGGTCTCAATTTGTTCAATGGTTTCATTCCACCATGATTCTGAAAAATTTTGCAGTGGTATGTTAACAAATTTTTCTTTAGAATTATCTTGTGAATATTTATTTAGGTACAATAATCCTCTTGTGAATCTTGTCATAAGATATTTACTCATATTTTGTGCTTCTTCATGATTATTAAGAGGACCAACCTCTATAAAATTTTCAGTACAAATTTCACCAGGCTTAGCAATAATAATATCAGAATACGCTCCTCCTAAATAATTGTCAGACCAATTTCCCCATGCCTTACCTATAAATACCTTAAACTTATTAAAAGATTGTGTTTTCTTAGGGATTGGATAATCCATAGAAATGTATGCTTTTGTTTGTCGTCTATTAAATAAACCAAATATAGTTATATCATTAGGATTTTTTTTCTCAAACATTACTTTTGGCAAATTATATTTACTAGGATCGTCTAAAAAATCCGTCCTTAATCCATATGGTTTTAAAGAAGAAACCTGCAAAATCATATTCGTGAATTGTGATGATTTTCTTACAATTTCTCCAAACTCCATTATTTCAACTGGCTTTTCAATATCTTCTTTATTAATTGGGAATGTTATTTCACTTTCTTCATTACCGTTTGTTAAAACCCGTTGTGCTCCTTCTAATTCGTTATCGTATCCTTTTTTCCAAAGTATAAAATTAGTCCACTCGGCACCACTAATACCTGGGAAAACATTTTGCCTATTATCTATGAATACAATTTGTTTGTCCCTCTTAATTTCCTCGTTATTTAACTTAGATAAATTATTGGCATTTTTTGGTTCTTGCCACCCTACAGGAAATATTAGAGAAACAACTTCGCCTAACTCTCTAGCAAGTAAATAAAAATCTGTATATATTTGTTGCTTAGCGTCACTTTGGTATGGTGGGTTTCCTATCACAGCATTAAATTTCATTTCTCCAACTCCTTTTTTCCAAGTTCTTTTATTATTTATAAATTCTTTTAACATTTTATAGTTTTCTTTATATTGGCTTGACATTTGTTCTACAATGTTTTCAACCACAATTATATTAGTTTTATATTCATCATCACCTTTGAAACCTTTTAATGTTCTTTTAGTGATGGCTGCGGCCATCTTAGTTCTACAGACTACATAAATATTGTCTTCTAAAACTTTTTGCCATAAATTAGATGCATTCTTCATCAATCCTTTATATCTTGCGTTTTGATATATGCTTATAGCTGCATACAAGGGATATAATCCAGATTTTGAATTAATTTCCAGAATCTTTGATTCAATATTAAAAATATATTTTGTAAAACCTTCCTTAATAATCCATCTAGATGAAGTGTTTTCATTAATTGTTATTAATTCTTCATATCCGTCTTTGTAGAAATTTGATCCGCCTATACATTCACCCAAGTGCATATTAACTGCTCTCCATGGAGTAAGTACTGTTTCCCTATCAGGGTTTTTAAATGTTGAAAAAATATTTGCTATTGCTTGTACTCTCTCAAGTGGTGGTAATTCATCAGCAGCTTTTGCCTGTCTTCTTATTTTCAATCCTGCCTCAACAAAAACTTCATTATCGAAATATTGACTAAATTCTAGAAATTTATCTTTTGTTACTCCCTTTGGCATGAACTCTTCCCATGATTTATCGTCCACTAATCCTGGAAAACTATTAACGTCGATTCTTTGATTTACATCAATATCAGCACCATAAACTAATAATGGTATTCTAATGGCTATTCCTCTTAGAATTGCAATTGCACTAGAGCGTTCTCTTAATTTTTTCATTCGTTCTTCTAATGCAGCTTTTTCTTCTGGCGAAAGTTGTTTTTTGTTTTGTCGCTTTTCAATCGCTTCTCGAACCTCAGCATCTAAACCTTGGTCATTTATTAATATGTCCCCGTCAGATTTGGTTGCTTTGCTAGCTTTTAATATCTTTTTTAATTCTTGGAATTTTGCTACTTCTATATCAGTTAGTTGTAATAATTTGTCATTATAAAGATGTCTGTCATCAAAACCATTTCTAGCAACTCTATCAACTAGTGCTCTTTTTAATTGTACAAGCATATTTTCTGTACTATATGGTTTCATTTCAGAGCCATCAACAGCTATAACTGGACAAAAGTTCAAAAACTCTCCCATTCTTGTCTTGTCATCATTCACTGCTCCCACTTTAGTTGAAAGTTGGCCTGCTTCAGCAATCATTTTTAATGTTCTATCTGGAGCAAAGTCAAATACATAACAATTAGTTTTCATCTTGCTACCAATTATTGCTGGAGTTTGAACTCTAAAAATTGTCTGCAAGTATGAACTAGCTGATGTGGATGACGATCCCGACAACATAAATACCGCTGACCAAGCAGGAACACTAACGCCTGTTGTTAATCTACCACAAGATAAAGTTATAGTTCTTGTTTCATCTGGTTTATCACTAATGGCATTTAAAACCATTTTTAAAGCATCATCACTTTTAACTTCCTCATCACCTTCACCAGCAACATTAACAATATTAAAGTGTTGGAAAACTTTATGTTCCTTCATAAGTGCAGAAAGTGCCTTTGCCTCTTTAACACCTGGAACCATCCAAAGTGTATGTCTAAAGTTATCTCTATATTCATTAGTTGAGAAAGGATAATTATGTTCGCCATATTGAACTAATAAATCTAAAAAATTTTTAATATCTTTTTCATATACAAAAAAACCTATTTTTACCTTATCAGTTGGTTTAGGTCTATCTATTTCAGCATCACCTGTCCAAACTCTAAAAAACTCTTTAAAGTTAAATGCTGTATCTTCTACGTCTTTATATTGATTGTTCGAAATAATGTTTGCTAAATCATAGGTGTAAATATTCATTTTAGGTAAAGACTCATATGGATTTGAATCACCAAAATGCTTTTGTACCCAATCTAACTTAGCTCTTTGTTCCATAACATAGTCCCAAGTATAAACTTCATTCTCTTTAAATGTTTGTTTACTGATTGGGCTAAGTAAATTAAATGGTGTTCCTGATAAATATAGAGTTTTTGTTTTCTTGGTACTTTGAATTACTTTTTGTATAACTTCGTTACCAAGTGATGTTTGGGTTCCTTCATGTGCTTCATCAACAATTATAAAATCCCATTCCATTTCAAATATCTCATCATTTTTATCAAATTTACCACCAACTAATGCAGAACCTCTTAAGTCTTGAATACTTGCAAAATAAACAAAACTATTCTTCCTATCTTTTGATAATTTTTTAAGGTTTTTTAACGTTTCACCTTGTGTTTTGCTGCCATACAAATATGTTTTGTTGTCATAAAATATTTTATCGAAATCTTCATACCAACTATGTTTAACAACTGGTCTGTGAGTAATTATTAGCGTTTTGTTAAAACTCATTTGTTTAACAACTTCTAATGCTGATAATGTTTTCCCAAATCTCATCTTTGCATTCCAAAGCATGTGGGCATTAGTTTCTTTTTCAACATTCTTTGATCTAAATTGTTTTAGCGTTTGATTAATAGCTTCATTTTGTTCTGGTCTAAAGATTATTGGAGTTCTTCCTTCAGATATCTCTCCTGGTCTTAAAGATTTATTTCCGTTTTTTACGGCTTGAATAGCTTTTTTTACTGTTTCAAGGTCTGTTCTAAACCAGTCCATAGCTCCGTTTAATTCTTTTTTTGGTTGCTCTATATTGGATCTTATTAATACGTCTCGCACATCATAATCTCTAAATAATTTGTTTTTATTAGTAATAGCTAATGTAGTGTAAAAAAGTTTATATTTAATACCAGCTGTTTTAGTATATTGATCTATTCTCAAAATAGCAGCCTTGTTTAGTTCGTCACTATTATCTTTTATTAAATTTATGTTAGAAACATTATTAATAGTAGCATCTCCAACTTTAAGTAACCCTTTATGAGTTTCAGAGTCTATACCAAAAACATAAATAAGTTTATAAGAAAATGTGTTTTCAAATACTTTTGCCATTTTTACACTCCCTTTGAAATTAAGTCAACAAACTTAATTACTTTGTTCTTTTGCCAATCCTTTATCTTGCAATACTTCCCATTGTGGTTATGTATTTTATGGTCTTCACAACCATAACACTTAGTAGTTACAGCTTCGCCGAATAAGTCGTACTGAACAAATTTTGCATTGTCACAACTATTTGGAATTACACCTTTTAACCCATCCATTTGCCAAAAGTTCCACGAAATTATATCTGCAATTATAAGTGTTTTATCAATACTAGGTCTTTCGCCAAACTTAGCTACATAGTAATCAATAAATGTATACAATAAGTTTTCTCTTGCTATTAACAAACTATCTCCTTGCCACTCATATCCATAAACAGATTGATAAGTCTTTATTACCCATTCAAACCAATTAGATTCGGTAGTATTTTCGTTAACAACACGAATCTTTCTATCTAAAATACCGATTCTATCTTTGGTATCTATTACATCTCCTGTAACAGTATCATATCTACTAACAATATAAGGGGCTTCGCCGCAAGTTATTTCTAATCTTAGGTCTAAAACATATTCCATCCATGTTTTATTATCAAAAACTATTTTACGACTATTCGTTTTCCATCCATTTTCAAACTCTTCATTAAAGACATTTTTTCGCTTAAACCATTCTTCGTCAACTAAGTTATTTTGATGGTTACAAGCCCATGACGGAGTAAAAACCTCTGCTTTCTCTTTAATTCTTTTTTTCTTTTCAATATTACTCTTTTTAGTTCTAGGTTTTATTACATTACCTTTTCTACCAGTAATTAAATTAATTTCAATACTATTACTGGATCCATATCCTGGACCATATTTTATATAATTATCCGTTCCCCATAGAATGTTTTTATTTGATGTTCTATCTATTAATAACGTTTCAAGTATTTTACTATCAATTTCATATATCTTATTTTCTAAAATATCAACTTTTTCAGACTCATTAGTGTTCACATTTTCACAACTAATCACGAAGCTCACCTCCTTCTTGTATTTTGTCTTTATTTAATAATTCCATTTTTCTTGAAAAGATCATTTAATCGTCTTTTAAGTTTTAAAGTAGGCTCAAACTTCCCATTTTCCCATCTATTTACAGTAACAACAGAAACATTTAGTTCCTCAGCTAATTCTTTTTGTGATATAAATAATTTTTGTCTTAATTTTTTTATTGTTAACGAATAATTCATGTTCCTCACCTTAATATTCCATATAACATAAGTATAACACATTTTCACTCACTTTTGTTATATATTTTTAAAATGTATAAGTAATCGTTAAAAAGTAGACTAATCGTTAAATTGTTGAGTAATCGTTAAATTGTAAGGTAATCGTTAAATTGTAAGGTAATCGTTAAATTGTAGTTATGTTTTGGCTAATAGCGCCTAAATATTCATTATAAACTTGAGTTTCTATGCTTGCTAATAATTGGCGGCAGACGGAATATAGGGAATTTCGCCCTTTATTCCAAATAAAAAAGGCTTGACACTTTTGTATCAAACCTATTCATTCAATATGGCGGAGGAGAGGGGATTTGAACCCCTGCGCCCTGTTACAGACCTACTAGCTTTCCAAGCCAGCCCCTTCAGCCGCTTGGGTACTCCTCCTTAAAATTTTTGCACGAAATTATTTTACCATAAAGATATGGTAAAATCAATCATTTCTTTTACAACTATTTCTCAAATTCCATTAATTCCTGTAAAGTAGGGTAAGCATGGATGATTCCTTTTTTTCTTACACTTAGTCCAGCAACAACTAATGCTTTTTTCATGCTTTCATCCAAAGAATGGTTTGTTGCAAGAAATGCTCCCAATGCCCCATGAAAAGCATCACCGGCACCCGTTGTGTCAACAGCATCAGAACTGATTGCTTTATATTCTTTCTTTAAAACAGGAGTAAAAAGCACTGCTCCTTTTTTCCCTCTTGTTACTATTATTGTCGTCTTGTTTTTGGCGCAATATCCTGGGAGTTTTTCTTCCCAGTCTGAACCAAATAAAAATTTTGCTTCCAGCTCATTGGGAGTAAAAAGATTTACTTGTTTAATGAAGTCCAAATCTTCTTTTCTGGCTGGTGCCGGATTATAGATGATGAAAGTATCGGTATTCTTTGCTAAGGTGATTACTTTTTGGTTTGTTAAGTGGGGAATTTCTCCTTGTAACAAGAGAACACTGCATTGTTTAAATACATTTTCCATCTTAGAAATATCATTTTCATTGAATAAATTTATCGTTTCTTTTCCAACAATTACTTGATTATTTCCTGCTTTATCTATTAAAATGCAGGCAAAAGGGGTAGACCCGTCTTTTTCAACTAAATGAAAGTTTATTTTTTCGTTATTCAAATTGGCTTTTACCGTCTGTGCGAGATCATCTTTTCCGACTACGGATAAAAAGGTGACATCAGCATTCATTCTCCTTGCGGCAAGCGCTTGGTTGAATCCCTTTCCACCAATCTCTGAAAAGGTTTTTGTTGCCTCAACCGTTTCTCCTTTTTGAGGAAAATGCTTTACTTCTAAAAAAAGAGATTGTCCAATTAAGCCTACAACTACTACTTGATTATTCTTCATTTGTGAATCCTCCGGAAATCAAGGGAACGAACCGACACCCACACAGTGGTTTTATTTCATATCTTTTTTCTTTTTTCTCAATTAGTGTTAAACGCTGAAACAAATTCGAACCTAGCGGCAAAATCATTTTCCCACCAATTTTCAACTGCTGAAAGAGTTGTTTTGGAATCGAATTGATTGCTGCTGCAATAAGGATAGCATCAAATTGGATATCCTCATCCCAACCATCATTTCCATCTTTACATGCATAATATATATTGTTATATCCCAATTTGGTTAGTCGGTCTTTTGCTTTATTCAATAAAGGTAAAATTCTTTCAATTGTATATACACTGGCCACTAAATCTGCTAATATTGCCGTCTGATATCCTGATCCCGTCCCAATTTCCAACACACAATCCTCTTTGTCTAAATGCAATTCCTGAGTCATTAATGCTACCATATAGGGTTGGGAAATCGTTTGCCCATATCCTATCCCCAATGGATAATCATAATAGGCTTCTGCCAAGAATTCTTTTTCAACAAAAAGATGTCTTGGTACTTTTAAAAATGTATCCAAGATATGTTCATCACTGATTCCTCTTCTTTTCAGTTGTCTTTCTACCATTTCAAAGCGCAGTTTTTCCCATTCTTTTTCCATCATGGTCACCTATTTCTTTGTTTGAAGTAAATACCAACGATAAGAATGCAAAGCAATCGGAATTGTATATTGGTTCGTTAAATCGGGAATGGATACTGAAACAGTTTTGGGTATCATCGGTAACTGATCTACTTCAATAATAAAACCTTTCATCATCCATTCTTTGTGAGTAAAGATATGTTTTCGGTCCGGTAATGGATTGATCTTATATTGGGCTACTCCTAATTTAATACATTCGTTTATTACATCTTCAACAGATAGAAAAGCATCATACCGAATAAACTCCCATAAATCAGCAAGCAGTCCTTCCTGTCGCTGTTGAATTAAAATGTTTTCTCCTGCAACAAACAGCAAAAATGTTTTTTCTTCTGTTTCCCTCTTTTTTGATTGACTTTTTACTGGTATCATATCGGTTAATTGGTTGATATGGGCTTGACAAATACTGGCAAGTGGACAGGTCAAACAAAGGGGTTTGCCGTTTGGAATACATACCAATGCTCCAAGTTCCATCAGTGCCTGATTAAAATCACCATTCCTGGTATCAGGTAAATACGCATCCACCAGGTCTGTAACAACCTTTTTGCCTTCTTTTGTGCTGATATTTTCCCGGCTCGCAAAAAGACGAGCAAATACTCTTAATACATTACCATCCACTGCAGCAATCTTTTTTCCAAAAGAAATTGATGCTATTGCTCCTGCTGTGTAAGGGCCAATCCCCGGAAGTTTCATTAAAATAATAGGATCTGCTGGGAAATGCCCATTATAATCCTTTGTAATAATTTGAGCAGTAGACTGTAAATTCTTTGCTCGTGAATAATAACCAAGACCTTCCCATAATTTTAATAAAACCATTTCATCGGCGTTTGCCAGACTGGCAATATTGGGAAATGCTTCTAAAAAGCGATTATAATAAGGTATAACCGTATCAACCTTGGTTTGTTGTAACATAATTTCAGAAATCCATACCCGATATGGATCTGTATTAACTCGCCAAGGTAGAGTCCTGGCATTACGGTCGTACCAACTTAGTAATAAATCAAAAAGTTGTGTTTTCATGGTATCATACCTCGATTATATTATACCATATAAAAAAAAAACAAAAGCGATTATGCTTTTGTTTGATTATGATGTAGAAATAAACCCCATGTTCCTAAACCGACAATGACGACTCCTCCTATTAAATTCCCCAGCGTAACAGGCAAGATATTCTGTAGGAAAAAACTGAAAAACCGGACGTTTGTTTCTACTCCCAGGGCAATGCTGGCTGCAATTCCAGCTGGTCCATAATAGAAATTGGCAATACTGTGTTCAAACCCACACAAAACAAACAACATAATTGGAAAATATAAAATAAACAGTTTTGCTCCAACTCTTTTTGTTGCATAAGACATCCATACCGCAAAGCATACCAATATATTACATAATATACCACTACTTACAGCCTGCATGAATGAAACGTTTGATTTGGCTTCAGCTATTTGAATCGCAAATTGCCCTAATTCATTATTAAAGAAATGAAAAGTATTGCTGAAAAACAATAAAGCGACCACAAACAAAGTACCCAATGCGTTTCCTATATAAACCATCACCAAATTACGTACCATCTTGATGATGGAATTTTTCTTTTCCATAACTGATATAATGATTAAATTGTTACTCGTGAATAATTCAGTTTGTGTTAAAACAATCATTAATAACCCAAAAGGGAAAACCAAAGCACTAAGGAGTTTTGCTATGGATGGGTTAACTACCGTTGCTGCTGCAATAGAAGCGCCAATTCCTGCCAACCCAATAAAAATGCCAGCAAAAAATCCTAATGCTATTTGATAATACCAGGAATACCGACTTTTTTTGATACCAATATTGATAAATTCTGTTGTGATTTCTTTGGACGATATCATACAAATCCCTTCATCATTATAATTTGTCTATAAAAAATAAAAATGGAGCAATAGAGGGGAATCGAACCCCCAACATCTGCTTGGGAAGCAGAAGTTTTACCGTTAAACTACTACTGCAATTCTTCTTTAATTGTATCATTAATTTATCAAATAATCAACAAGAAAAAACTCTAATAGAAATGAATCTTTTCTATTAGAGTTTTACTTGCATTTTTTTATTTAATTTCTTTGCTTGGATCAAATCCCAATCGCTTCAATGTCTCAACAACAAAAGATTCGCGATAAGTTTCTTCTGGTTTTCGACCAAAATAAGACTTGAAAAATTCTTCATTGGCTTCCTGATAACTGATTCCAGCTATATGAGCAATGATTCTTGTACTTCTGTCGATTAACTTTTTATTGGTTGGTAATACCTGGATCATCCAGTTACCCCAAACTCGTCCCATTTTAGCCATAGCTGCAGTGCTTACTAGATTAAATGATACTTTTACAACCAAATGGCTCATGATATTCAATAATGTTTTAGGCATGTCTACTGGAATGTGGATTTCTTTTTCATGTAATTTCCATGCCGGAATGTCACCCATTCGAACAGCAATACCGTCATCAAAATGCTTCAGATTATCATTAAACCATTTCATTACTTCCGTGTTGGCGGATCCATTGATATCCATACATACCAAATTGGCCGGTCGACGGGAATAACGGGATGGATCATCACAGTTCCCTATATTATAGGGTTCAATTTCCATTGAGTCAATTTTT
>Ga0265295_1006980_pt1 | contig 13291 bp, 11 predicted proteins | sample Munlansysbiofilm_FD_192503 | JGI IMG/M metagenome (GOLD analysis project Ga0265295, IMG submission 192503) | Leachate microbial communities from a municipal landfill in Southern Ontario, Canada - Methane capture system biofilm | ecosystem: Engineered > Solid waste > Landfill > Unclassified ... | reverse complement strand
TTTTTTTAAATGGAAACGTTTTTTTAAATGGAAACGTTTTTTTAAATGGAAACATCTTTTTTAAATGAACCTTTTTTGCAATGTTTAGCGTAATCTTTTGTATGGTGTTTGTCTTTATTCTTTATTCTTTAATTTTTAACCTTTAACCTTTAATTTATTTCAACGAGGAGTTTAAATGAAATCCGTAACCCCCCCCAAACGCGCTCTTATCAGTTTGATATTAACGGCTGTCGTCGGTATTGTTTATTTTTATTTTATGCTTCCGGCACTCAATATCCAATCCGTCGATTTTTATTTTTTTTTAATGGCAATGGCGGTTGCTTATTTTGCGATTTACACACTTTTTGACATGCAAAGTTTGAATTTAAAGCGAAGCTTTGATGAAAACGGGCATGTGATTTTTACGGCAAAACCCGTTGAAAACGATTATTCCGACGCTTCCAAAGATCCTTATCTTTCCAAAGATTCTTCTCTTTCCCCTCAAAATATTTCCAAAAAAAAGGCCCCGCTTTATATCGCCCTGGCTCTTTTTGGAATCGTCGTTTTTGGAACTTTCTTTTCAAGCCCCCTCTTTCATGCCGACGCGTACACGAAATTAATCGAGATTCAAACCGGCGACTTTGAGGAAGATATCGCCGAACTCTCATACGACCAAATCCCATGGCTGGACCGCGCTTCCGCTCAGCGCCTTGGAGACCGGAAAATGGGGGAATTGGCAGACATGGTTTCTCAATTTGAAGTCGCTTCGGATTACACCCAAATCAATTACAAAGACCGCCCGGTTCGTATCACCCCGCTTCTTTACGGAGATTTTTTCAAATGGATGAACAATGTCAAAGAAGGCATTCCGGCGTACATTACGGTTGACATGGTCACGCAAGACGCGCAAGTCGTTCGCATGGGGGAAGGAAACGGCATTAAATATTCTCAATCGGAATTGTTTTTTAGAAACATCCATCGATACATTCGTTTGAACTACCCGACATACATGTTTGAAACGCCCGTTTTGGAAATTGATGAAAACGGACATCCGTATTGGATTTGCCCGAAACTCGTTAAGAAAATCGGCCTTTTCGGAGGCGCCGATATTGAAGGAATCGTCATGGTTGATGCGGTCACCGGGGAGCACGCTTTTTATCTTGCAAAAGACGTTCCGGGTTGGGTGGATAACGTTTATCGCGCCGAATTATTGATTCGGCAATATGATTATTACGGCGCTTACCGCGGCGGTTTTTTGAATTCCATATTCGGACAAAGAGGCGTGACCATGACGACGGACGGCTACAATTATTTGGCGATGGATGACGATGTTTTTATGTACACCGGAATCACTTCCGTCGGGGGCGACGAATCCAATGTCGGATTTGTTTGGATCAATCAGCGTACGAAGGAGTCAAAATATTATCAAATCGCCGGCGCTCACGAATACTCGGCCATGCGCTCCGCGGAAGGCGCTCTTCAACATTTGAATTATGAAGCCACCTTCCCGCTTTTGTTAAATGTTTACGGGCAGCCGACATATTTTATGGCGATGAAAGATTATTCCAATTTGGTGAAACAATACGCGATGGTGAATGTCGAGCAATACACCACCGTCGGAACCGGAACGGAAGTGATGCTTTGCGAGGAGGATTACATCCGAAAATTAGGCTCCATCGGAATTCCCGTCACCCCCGCCGGCTCAAACGTTTCGGGCACCGTCAGCGATATCCGCGTCTCCGTCATCGGCGGCAATTCTCATTATTATTTAAAACTGAATCAAAACCCGACTTATTATTCCGTCTCCGCCTCCTCAGACCCGAGAGCCGTTTTAATCAATGTCGGCGATAACATCGAATTGTCCTACATCGAATCGGATGACAAAATCAAAATCGTTCAATCCTTTGAATGGATGGAATAAAACGGCGTATATGCGGTAAATAATAAACAATAGACAGTAAACGACAAACGGAAACGGTAAACCGTATGCGGTAAACAGTAAAAAGTAACCGGTAAACCGTATGCGGTAAACAGTAAAAAGTAACCGGTAAATGATTGAAGATAAAATGACACGAAGATAAGATTTTTATCTTCAATCAAAATTGAAAACGAGACGAGTATTAACTTTTTGTGTTTTAACCTTTTGTGTTTTGTATATTTTTAAAAATACGGCAATGTTGTATTGATAGCAACTCTTCGGGATTTCTGAAGAGTTCAATAAAATCCCAATCAACCTCCCGCTAATTTTCGATTTTTTTTGTGAGCGATAGCGAGCAAAAATAATCGGAAATTTGCGGATTGGCCCCCTTCTTTTTAAAAACCCAATTTAAAATATGTTCAAATATAAATCTCAAATATTTATTTTTTTTAAAACGGATGTTTGTTTTTGATTTATTTTTATGGGTCGAATCCGTTCACTTTGTCACCGCCTTCGGCGGCGCCTGCAGCGAACGGTCGTTTTTGAAGTTTAATTAAAAATTTTAAATCGCTTTTCGGGGTTTTAACACTTTTGAAAACAAAACGGGGAATTGATTTTCCGGATTTTTTAAAAAATATGGCGGAGTTATATTGATAGCCACTTTTCGGAGTTTTTGAAGAGTTCAAACAAATCTCAAATAACCACCCGTAATTTTGGGATTTTTAAAATATTTTATTTAAGTATTTTATATTTGAAAACAATATTCGTATTTTTTTAAATTTTTAAAACGGCAGATTGTTTTCGCTGTTTGGCGCTTTTTTTTTTCGTCATGAAAATTATTTTTTTTATTTCTTATTATTTTTTACTTTTGTTGTTCAACTTCATGTTTATATCCGTGGATATTTTTCAAATAATATATATATTTAATTATGATTGTTATATTACTTTGTTTTTATTAGTACAGATTAATCTCCATAATACTATATATTATATTTTTTTATTATAATATTATAATCTTTTGCGGATATTTAAATGTGTAATCAAATCCGTCAACGCTGCTAATTACAAGAGCGTTATTATATATATATTAAATTTGTATATATTAATATGCAAATATTTGTATTTGCAAAAACGATTTCTGGCAGATGTGTAACTGCTTTTGTGTGGTTTTTTAAAAAATAATATGGAGAGTAGAAATATGGTTACAGAAATGACACCGACGCGACGCGTTTTATCCGCGATTCTCGGCGGTCGTGTGGACTACGTTCCACCCGCAAATCCGTTGGCTCAAACAACAAATGAATTGATGGAATACGCCGGAGCAAGCTGGCCCAAAGCCCATCACGACGCAAAAATGATGGCGGATTTGGCAGCCGCCCCTTATGAAGTCTGCGGAATAGAAGCAGCGCGCCCACAATTTGATATATCCTTAGAAGCGGAAGTTTTAGGATGTCCGCTGGATTGGAATAAAAAAGATAGACCTCCCGTTGCCGCTCACGCATATACGAATGCGAAAGACGTGACATGGGACCCAAACTTTGCTCAAAACAGTCGAGCTTCCGTAGTTTTAGAATCCATCTCAATTTTAAGAGAGAGATATTCCGGAATGTTGCCGATTATTCCTGTCATTACGGCTCCTTTTACGGTTGCAGGGCATATCGCGGGCGTTGAAAATCTGGTTCGTTGGACACGAACGGATCCAGAGAAAGCGCATTCTTTTATTGAAGTCGCAACCGAATTTGTAATAGAATACGGTAAACAGCAGGTTGCGGCAGGCGCTCACGTTTTATTCCCGGCGGACCCGTCCGCTTCCGGCGATTTGATATCCGGAGAAACATATGAAGAATTTGTGTTGCCGGCTCATAAAAAGTTGGCAAGAGAAGTCAGTGCTCCTAAAATATTGCATGTTTGCGGGGATACAAGCAAACTTCTCCCGTACATCAAAAAGAACGGAATGGATTGTTTCTCATTTGACTCCGTGCCTGTTTGGTATTGCAGACAAGTTTTGGGCAACAGTATGTCAATCCTTGGAAGTTTGGACGTCATTGATTTGATGCCGAACGGAACGCCCCAAGATGTTTACAATCGAACAAGAGAATGTATCCTTCAAGGAACGGATATTGTCGGAACGGCTTGCGATGTTTCTTTCGGAACTTCGATTGAGAACTTAAAAGCTTATGTCCAAGCTTGTAAAGATACGCCGATTCCTAAAAGCGATGATATCGAATCTATTATTCAAGAATTCGGTGTCGGCATCGGAAAATACGGTAAAGAAAGCGGGAAACCGATGAGTGAAATATCGGGGAGGTTTTTCCAATGATCAGACATATCGATACATTAACGGCTGAAATGATTGAATTCAAAGAAAAAAATCCGGCGCGATTTAAGGAATTGATTGAAAACGGAATCCGAATCGGATACGGGGATGCGCCCGTGATTCCGGATAAACTCAAATTAGAACCCGATAAAGTGCGTGAAAAATATTTGCCCAAGGACAAAGATTATATTTTGTTAACGGACGCCGTCATTGAAGGAGAAGTCAAAGAGGCTGAAAAATTAACGGCGGAACTTTTAAAAGCCGGAAAGGATCCGACAAGCATTGTGATTGACGCTTTAATGCCCGGAATTCAAACCGTTTGTGAAATTTATGACAACGGCGATGCTTTCGTTCCGGAAATTCTGCTTGCGAATGACGCGCTTGTTGCGGGTGTTTCTCTTTGTCAAGATCGGCTCGGAGATATTCCGTCCGCCGGAAGAATTGCGTCTCTTGTAATTGAGGGGGACGTTCATGACATCGGGAAAAATATTGTCGCCGCGATTCTTCGCGCAAACGGTTTTGAAGTCATAGACATGGGGCGCGACGTTTTGATTGAAGACGTGGTCGCTCTTGTTAAAAATGAAAAAATCGATTTGATTACGGGAACGTCTTTGATGAGCACCACAAAAGAGGGATTAAAAACACTCTCGGAAGAAGTAAAAAGTTCGGGTGTCCCGGTAGCTTGCGGCGGTGCTGCGGTTGACAGTCATTTTGTTGAAACTTTCAGCAATTCCGTTTACGGCAAAAGTCCGCTGGACGCCGTCAAAATCGCGCAAGCGATTGTTTCGGGAAAAGATTGGCAAACCGTTCGAAACGAAATGAAAAATAAAAACACTGAAAAAAAAGACACGTTAAAAGTAAAAATGTGAAAAATAAAATTGGAAAATGAATATACATACCAAAAATAAATTATGTGTTTTCTTTTTCTTTTTTCTTTTTTTTTATTCATTGTCTTCAATTTAAAAGTCCGTTTTTGAAATATCAAAAGAATGGCGATAAATTCAAAAATTGTGCGCCGACAACGAAAATCAGTTTTTTTAAAAAATTTGAATGAAAAACGAAACACGTATTAATATTGATTCTTTTTTGAGAGTGATAGAAGGAAGAAACTTGAACAGTGGCAGCCGAGTCTATGTTCGCAAAAGCGTTTTGCTGCTTTAAAAAATGAATGCGGAGATTAAAACAGCAAACGCAAATAGAAATCAAAAATGAAAACGTAAACAGAACCAAAATTGTAAACAGAACCGAAATTATAAACAAAACCAAAATTGTAAACAGAACCGAAATTATAAACAAAACCAAAACCAAAACCAAAAACGTAAACAACAACGGCAAACATAAACATAAACGGAAACGGAAACTAAAACGGCAAAAACAAACCGTAAATACAATCAAACAACGCCGCGCCAAACAGAAAAAATATTTCATTTCAATTAATTTTATATTAAAAACGATAGATTATTTTTAATTATTATTTTTTGGCGTCAATCCGCAAATTTCCGTTTTCTCCCGTCGCTTCGCTCCGCTCGAAAACAAAAATTAGCGGGAGTGATAGGGATTTTAACGGTATCTTATTTACGTATTTTATGTTTGAATAAATAATAAAAAACAGAGCCCTTTTGATTTTTTTAAAAAACGGCAGATTGTTTTCGCTGTTTGGCGCTGTTTTTTTTCGTCATGAAAATTATTTTTTTTATTTCTTATTATTTTTTACTTTTCTTTTTTGCCGGCAATTTTCATAATTATATTATAACATAAAAGAAACTAAAATCAGGCCGACTCCGAACCGTCCTCCGTTTCTTCGTCCACATCAATGTATCGGCTTTGAGCTTTGACGACTTCCGTGCTGTTTTTGGCGGCGGCGTAATCGTTCAGCGGCTCTTCGTTGAGCTCAAAGAAGGTGTGGCCCCAATTGAATTTGGAGAGGGCTTTTCGGGCTTGTTCTTGCCGGCCGGTTATGTAAAGGGCGGCGGCGAACGCTTCGGCGGAGTTTAAACGAAAAGGGCGGCCGAAATTTACGGGATTTGCGGCCAGCAAATAGGGAAGCGCGCGTTTTTGCAAATCTATTTTATCAAGGAGCGGAAACATATCCTCAAAATGCTCCCAGGAGCAATCCAAAACGACGATCCCTTTTTTTAAACTGTCCGCGCGCGACAACGCTTGCTTTGCGGTCGGATCCATCAAAATCGCTCCTCTCGGGGTTTCGTTGATATTTTCATACTGGCGCGCCAAACCGAATTTAACGAGCTTTTTACCGCTGCACTTTTTCGGATTGCACTGGTGGGCGTAATAAAGATGAAGAGGAACGTCCTTTGGGGAGGGAGTGTCGTGAGGCACTTTTTGTGATTGAGAAGAGGTTAAAGTTTTTTGAAAATTTTCCATAAAATCGCTCAAAGTTTTTGAATTCTACAAATTCTACATGTGGTCTTTTCTTTTTATCCTTTTTGATTTAAAAACGGAATATTTTTTTCTATTTATTTTTTTATGCATTTATTTATTCATTCATTTGTATAATATTAAATGAACCAAAATCTGAGAAAGCTAAATAAGTTATGAATTCCAATGTTCTTTGGCAGATTATTGTCATTATAATATATTATGGTTTTATTTTCAAAAAATGAGAGAGGGGTTTTTCAAATGAATTCGCAAGATATGCAAAATTCAAAAAATGAAACAAATAAATTAACATCGATTAACGGCGCGCCGGTTGTCGATAATAACAACATTATGACGGCCGGGCCGCGCGGTCCCGTTCTTTTGCAAGATGTGTGGTATCTTGAAAAAATGGCTCATTTCGACCGCGAAGTGATTCCCGAAAGACGGATGCACGCCAAAGGCTCCGGCGCGTTTGGCACATTTACCGTGACGCACGATATTACGAAATACACCAAAGCCAAAGTTTTCTCCCAAATCGGCAAAAAAACGGACATGTTCGTTCGCTTCTCAACCGTTGCCGGAGAGCGCGGCGCGGCGGACGCCGAGCGGGATATTCGCGGGTTTGCCATGAAATTTTACACCGAAGACGGGAATTGGGATTTGGTCGGCAACAACACGCCGGTTTTCTTTATTCGAGATCCTTTGAAGTTTCCGGACTTGAATCACGTCGTAAAGCGCGATCCGAGGACGAATTTGAGAAGCCCGAAAAACAATTGGGACTGGTGGACGCTTCTTCCGGAAACGCTGCACCAAGTAACGATTACGATGAGCGATCGCGGCATTCCGTCTTCTTACAGGCATATGCACGGCTTTTCCAGCCACGCGTACAGCATGATGAACGCAGAAAACGAGCGCGTTTGGGTAAAATTCCATTTGACGACACAACAGGGCATTCAAAACATGTCCGATGAAGAGGCTTGCAAAACGGTCGGCATGGACCGTGAAAGCCATCAGCGGGATTTGTACGAAAGCATTGAAAAAGGGGATTTCCCGCGCTGGACGATGTACATTCAAGTGATGACGGATGAGCAGGCTCAAAATATGCCGTACAATCCGTTTGATTTGACGAAAGTGTGGTATCACAAAGACTTCCCGCTGATTGAGGTCGGCGTGATGGAGTTGAATAAAAATCCGGACAATTATTTCGCCGACGTCGAGCAGGCGGCTTTCAATCCGGCGCACATCGTTCCGGGAATCGGGCTTTCTCCGGACAAAATGCTTCAGGGACGACTTTTCTCATACGGCGACGCTCAGCGCTACAGACTCGGAGTGAACCATTACCAAATTCCGGTCAACCGCCCGCGCAGCGGATATCATGCTTACCACCGCGACGGTTATATGCGCGTTGACGGCAATTACGGCAGCACGCTCGGGTATGAGCCCAACAGTTACGGCGAGTGGGAAGAGCAGCCGGAGTTTAAGGAGCCGGCGTTGAATTGGACGGGACCGATTGATCACTGGAATTTCCGGGAGGACGATTCGGATTACTACACGCAGCCCGGCAATTTGTTCCGATTGATGACACCCGAGCAGCAAAAGCTTCTCTTTGAAAATACGGCCCGAAACATCAACGGCGCGACGCTTCAAACGATGGTTCGCCATGCTGTTAACTGTTACCGCGCGGATCCGAATTACGGAAAAGGCGTTGCGGACGCCATGGGGATTGAGTGGCCGCTGGTTGAAAAGAATCTGACCGTCACGGATTTAAAGAAAATTTCGGTTTGATTTTTTAAACCGGATTTTAGCGGAAACAGATGTTTCCGTTTTCTTTTTTTCTTTTTCTTTTTTTCATTTCTTTTTCATTTTCTTTTTTTCTTTTTTTTCTTTTTCTATGACAACCGGATTCGAAAAAAATCTGAAATTTGCGCCGAGCAGAAAAATCAATCAATCTCCATCGGTTTTGTTTCGTATTATCTTTTGAAACGTGCCGGGCGTTTTCGCTGTTTGGCGCGCTTATTTTGTTATGTTGCCGCGCCGTTTTTTTAAATCAACGGGAATTTTTGTGATCCGAAATATCCGATATCAAAAGGAAAACGGCGCCTAAAAAGGGGACGACGGAATACGTTATTAATTCCGCTTCGCTTGTTTTTAAGCCGGAAAAAGGAACGGTCGCGTATAATAAAATGATGAAAAAAATCGGCGCGGCCAAAAAGGCGGTGATGTAAACCTCGGAGAGCAAATCAAGGGATTGCATTTGTTTTTCTTTTTCTCTTTGGTATGCGTTTTGATACTCTCTTTTTTTAATTTCCGTGTATTTTTGAAATGAGCCCCCCGAAAGAAGCGTGTTTTTCGCGCCGGACAAATAGTTTTTCAGGGACGGGGAGGGCGTCGTTTCAATGAGAAACATGAGAGTGTCTTGCGTGTTTTTTCCGAGGAATCGGTTTTGCCGCATGCCTTCTGAGAATTCTTCCGAGACGGCGTCGTAAACGTTTTTTGTTTTTAATCCGGAAAAGGTTTCGCATATGTCTTCAAAAGAAACCCCGGCGACCGCCATCGCGTAAATGTAATTCACGGCAAAGGGGAGTTGATTCTCAATTTTTATTTTTCGATTTTGAGCGTAAAAATAAGGGTATAAAAAGAAGAGGAGGAGAATCAACAGGAGAAGGAGGAGTGTGACGATGAATATGATTTTTGTTCCGAATACGATTTTTTCATTTCGGTTTAAAATAAAAAGAAGGAGAAAAAGAGTTTCAAAAAATAAAAAAAACGCCAAAACCGTGAGGACGAAAAATAAATGAATTGAGATGTATGTTTGAAACGGCACCGGAAATCGGCACTCTCGGTATTTCTTTTCAAGGGGCGGAATATGAATTTTATCCCCGGCGTCAAAAAAATGAAACATCGTTTTATGAAACGGTTTTAAAAAATGAAGAAAAGAAATCATTTTTTCCCCTCCGGATTTTGAAGAAAGGAAATCGTTTTTTCCTCCGTGTTTTGAAGAAAGGAAATCGTTTTTTCCTCCGTGTTTTGAAGAAAGGAAATCGTTTTTTCCTCCGGGTTTTGAATGAAGGAAATCGTTTTTTCCTCCGGGTTTTGAATGAAGGAAATCGTTTTTTCCTCCGGGTTTTGAATGAAGGAAATCATTTTTTTTCCTCCGGGTTTTGAAAAAAAGAAACTCTTTTTTCATACTCGGCTTTTAATTCTCGGGGCGTTTTGTTTTTGAGGCGAGCGTAACGTTTTAAGACGGATGAATTTTGAAGAAAGGGGAGGGATTCTCCTTCTTTGAATATTTCGCGCGTTAAAATTTCGGAGGTGTACGGATCGGTTTCCAGTATTTCGTAAACGCCGGCGCATCTTTTATAAAAATTTTCGTTCTCTTCTCTTTGATTTAAAATCACGACGACATCCAATGTTTGAATCATGGCTCTTGGGACGTTCATCGGCGGATTTTCCAGGCGATGGATGAGAGTTTCTACGGAATCGGCGTGCATGGTTGAAAGCGTCGTGTGCCCGGTGGACATCGCTTGAAACAAAACGTAAGCCTCGGCGCCGCGTATTTCTCCGACCAATAAGTATTCCGGACGCTGCCGAAGCGCGGTTTTTAAGAGGTCGTACAAAGAGACGTCGCCGACGGTGTTTTGGGATTTGAGTTTTTCTCGGGTCAGGCTCGGAATCCAGTTTTGATGGGGGAGGTTGATTTCTTGGGTGTCTTCGATGGAGACGATTTTTTTATGGAGCGGGATGAATCGGCAAACCGCGTTTAAAGAGGTGGTTTTTCCGCAAGCGGTTCCGCCGACGAAGAGGATGTTCATTTGCGCGTTGACGCAAAACCACAGGTAAGCCATAATTTCAGGCGTGAACGTTTTGTTTGCGACCAAGTCGGCGGGGGAGTACGGGGTTTCATTGAATTTTCGGATGGTAAATGTGCTCCCTTTGGAGGTGATTTCATCTCCGAGCGTCAATTGCGCGCGCGAGCCGTCCGGCAAAATCGCGTCTGTCAGCGGCTCGGAAACGGAGATGTGTTTTTTTGCGCGCTGCGCCATTTTTCGAATCAGGTCTTCGGATTCTTCTTTTCCGAGGGAGAGGTTCGTTTGAACGGAGCCGTATCTTTTGTGGAATATAAAGATCGGGCAAGCGTTTCCGCTGCATGAAATATCTTCGATGTTTTCGTCTTCCAAAAGCGGTTGGATTTTTCCGAAATTTAAAAAGTCCCGGTGAATTTGATAGTATATCTTTTCTTTTTCGTCCTCCAAAAGCCGAATTCGATAGATCTTTAAAATTTGTTCCATCGCTTGTTTTAAAACGCCGTCTTTTTCGTTGGAACGAAGCGCGCCGTTTTTCGTTTCGATTTGAAACAGGTTCGGGTCCTGGGAAGAAATCAATATCTTTTTTATTTTTTGGCACAACTTTTCCGTTTCCGGACTCAACACCGGCTCATGGATTTCATAAATATACCGGCTCACGGGTTCGTTTTTAATTTCATCTCCGAAAGGAAAGCCGCCGCTTTTCCGTTTTATTTTCGCAAAAGAAAAGGGAGGCCGAATCGGATATTCCTCCACGGTTTTTGTTTTTTCGTCATCCTCTTTTTGCAAATCGGTCGGGGTGTCGGCGGTATCCGCGGTCGGGCTGTATTTGTTGTTATTCTCGTGGTCCTCTTTTTGCAAATCGGTCGGGGTGTCGGCGGTATCCGCGGTCGGGCTGTATTTGATGTTTTTTTCGTTATCCTCATTTTGTAAATCGGTCGGGGCGTCGGCGGTAAATTTGGTCGGGCTGTATTTGATGTTTTTTTCGTCATCCTCATTTTGTAAATCGGTCGGGGGGTCGGCGGTAGCCGTGGTCGGGCTGTCTTTGATGTTTTTCTCGTTATCCTCTTTTTGCAAATCGGTCGGGGGGTCGGCGGTAACTGCGGTCGGGCTGTCTTTGAGAGTTTTTTGTTGAAACGGAATCATATTTTTCAAATTGAAAGCGGAAAAATAAACCTGCCGATTTTGAAAAAAACGGAATGTTTATGTTTGTTCTTGTTTTGGTTCTTTTGATTTTTATGATTTTTATGATTTTGAAAAAGTCCGGGAAAAAGTTTGACTCCGACGAATCCGTTCTTAAAAAAATTCTGTTTCAGGAGAGGTACGGCGCTTTTTTTGATTTTTTCCGCCGCCCGTTTTTTTATTTTCATAAAAAGCCGTTTCTTTCCTTTCTCATCGGACTTCCGGCGGCGTTTCTTTTTTTATTTTGGAATGATTCTTATTTTCATTGGGAGGCGGAATCTTTTTTGTTGTTGTTTTTATTTATTTCGTTCTTGCCGTTCATGTATTTTGAAGAAGTTAAACGGCGAAAAATAAATTATATCGAAGAAAGAATGCCGTCTTTTTTAAGAGAACTGTCGGAATTTTGCAGCGCCGGCCTGACGCTTCCGGAATCGTTTGAAAAAGCCGCGGACTCCGTAGATTCCCGTTTTTTTGAAATTTCAAATGAAAATCAAATTTCAAATGAAAATCGAATTTTAAATGAAAACCGAAACTCAAACAAAAAGTCAAAAAGGAATTTAAACAAAAAATCAAACCGCCATCCGAATCGAAATTTAAATTCCGCGCCGCCGGGCGATTTTTTGACGAATGAAATCCGTTTGATGGGGCTTCAAATGAATGCCGGGGTTTCGTTTGAAACATGTTTGGAAGATTTCGGAAATCGCTATGATTCGTTATTGATTTGCCGCGCCGCGTCCATCATTCAAGTCGCGGAAAAATCCGGCGGGGATATCTCATTGACTTTGGACGCCGCCGCGTTTGATTTTGAAGAATCCGTTTTTGCGAAAAAAGAGCGCGATTCCAAACAAACGGTTTACGCCGTTGTTTTTTCGGCTTCGTTTCTTTTGCTTGTCGGCGTTTCGGTTTTGTTGATTTTTCAATTTGACGCCCTGAGCGGGTTGTCCCCGACTTCCGTTTTAAACGACTCTTACCCCCAAATGAACAGGATTATTTTTCACCTGCTTTTCATCCAAGCGCTTTTTGCCGGACTGATGATTGGAAAACTCAAAAAAAGAAATATTTTCATCGGCGTCAAATATTCCTTTCTGCTGATGTTTTTTGTTTGGATCGCTTTTTTAGGAATTCAAAAATTCATTTAAGCGGTTGCCCGTTTCAAAAAAACAATACCGATTTTCGAATCCGCGGCGAATGAATAAAAATCAAAATTACGATAATCTTTTTATAATTTAAATCTCTCTTTGGCTTGCACTTTGAACATCATGTCTCAAAAGCGCAACCGTCTTTTATTTGCTCCGGTAGTGTAGTGGCCAATCATCCAGGACTCTCACTCCTGTGACTCGGGTTCAAATCCCGGCCGGAGCATTATTCCTTTGTTCATTTTTATTTCAGTTTTGTTTTTGTTTTGTTTTTACTTTTTGTTTTTATTCTTTGTTTTTATTCTTTGTTTTTACTTTTTGTTTTTACTTTTTGTTTTTGTTTCATTCTTTCATTTTTTGTTTTTGTTTCATTCTTTCATTTTTTGTTTTTTGGCTGTTTTCATATTTTTCAAAATCCCAAATTCTGCCCCCGCTAATTTTCGATTTTTTTTGCAAGCATTGCGAACAAAAAATAATCGGAAATTTGCGGATTGACCCCAAAATTCTCATCCAAAGTCTATTTCATTTTTTATTTCAAAGATTTTTCTGTTTTTTTCTTTTTTGAAAAATTAAAAATTTG
>Ga0265295_1006979_pt1 | contig 13293 bp, 7 predicted proteins | sample Munlansysbiofilm_FD_192503 | JGI IMG/M metagenome (GOLD analysis project Ga0265295, IMG submission 192503) | Leachate microbial communities from a municipal landfill in Southern Ontario, Canada - Methane capture system biofilm | ecosystem: Engineered > Solid waste > Landfill > Unclassified ... | reverse complement strand
CGGCCAGAGCCATGGGAATTTCGCGTACCACATCACCGATGCCGCCTACCTTGGCGCCATTCAATGCACCGTTTTCCGCAGCAACCATCAGAATGTGCATTATTTTGGTTTCCTTTGCCCTTGTTCAGTAATCCGCGTTTCCATTGAGATACGGCGCCTTGACCGATGTCGAGATCCCGCTTGATGCCGGCCTGTGTTTTGCCCGCCTGTGAGACCCGCCGCACCGTTTCAAATTTAAACGCTTTGTCATCGCTTTTTTCACGGTGAAACGCCTGCGATTGCCGCATACATCTTGGTTCTTCCGTGTGTCCGCCACTTTGGAGAAGGTTTAAGGGGCGCCTCGTTTCTCAATTTTTTGGTTCAGGTCAAACGTCAGCGTTTCCCCCGGCGCAAGTTTATAAATTTTGTTCTGAAACGAGATCTTTGTCACCTCCAGCTCGCATTCACTTGAGGAAACGGTCATGGATTCCGGCGTGGCTGCGATGTCAAACCAGTTTCCCCTGTATTTGATTTTCATGGATAGTTTTGTCAACCCCTGAGGAATACTCGGGTTGATAAAGAGAATATCGTCATGAAACTCAAGTCCCGTATAGCAGCGCTGCAAAATGTCCACGGTTCCGGCCATGGCTCCGAGATGAATGCCTTCGTGGGTTGTACCGCCCTGGATATCGGAAATGTCGCTCTCCAGGGCTTTGCATAAAATTTCCCGGGAGCGCGAGCGATCCGACCGGGATAAAACCCAGGAATGCACGATGTTGCTCAGGGTGGAGCCGTGGGAACTTCGTTTCAGGTAATATTCGATATTTTTGGGGATGCTTTCGGGGTCAAAGGAGTACCCCATCAAGGAGAAGAGCTCCTGAATTTTTTCGGCCGAGAAAAGGTAGAAGAGCATCAGCACATCGGCCTGTTTCGAAACCTTATATCGGTTGGGAGTGTCTCCTTCCGCCTCGAGAATTCGGTCCAAACGCTGGATATCGCCGTATTTTTTTCGGTATGCATTCCAGTCAAACTCCAGCAGCTGATCGTATCCTTCGAACTGGCTGATGATTTTATCCCCGTGGAATACGATGCGCATTTTACGGATAATATCCTGCCAGTGGTAGAGTTCCGCCTGTTTCAGGCCTATGTTTTCCAGCAGATCACGCCTTCTGTTGGGAGGAAGGGCCTCGATCGCTTTAAGCGCGGTTTGCAGAGCGTAGACGGTCATAACATTCGTGTAGGCGTTGTTGTTCAGGCCGGGGGTTTCCGAATCCGCATATCCGTCGTGATATTCGTCGGGTCCCATGACGCCAAGAATTTCGTAGCGGCCGATATCATGATTGAAGGTTGTGATTCCGGCGAGATATCGGGCGATTTCCAGAATCATCTCCGCGCCGTATGTGGAAAGGAACTCCTGGTCTCCGGTGGTCTTGTAATATTGCCAGATATTGTAGACAATGGCATTGTTGACATGACGCTGAAGATGGGTATTGTCCTGCAACCACCGGCCCGATTTTGGATTCAGGTGGAAACGTTGGGTTTCTTCTCGCCCGTTGCTTCCGCTCTGCCATGGATAAAGCGCACCGCTGCATTCTTGCGTTCGAGCGGCAAGCCTGGCGCGATTCAGCCGCCTGTATCGGTACAAAATCAAAGATCGGGTGAGATATGGTATTCTCAGGTTGAGATAGGGGAAGATGAAAAGCTCGTCCCAGAAAACATGCCCCCGGTAAGCCTCGCCGTGCCACCCTCTGGCCGGGACCCCCACATCCAGATCGATGGAGTTTCTTGAAATGGTCTGAAGCAGATGAAAAATGTGCAATCTCAAAATCATCTGGTCGCGGTCATTGCCTTCAATCCGGATATCGCTTCGATGCCACATATGATCCCATTGCAACACGTGGCTTTGAAAAAGTTCGTTAAAGCCCCCCGCATGGCCGACGGCCTCCACAGCATCCAGAGCGGGTTCGCAAACAGCGAAGTCTCTGGAGGTGAATAAGGAGACGATCTTTTCGATTTTTAGGGGTTTTTTCTCCTTGATCTCAATGAAAAATTCCTGGCCGATGTATCCTTGCTGTTCGACAAGTTTTCGCTCAACCTCGATTGCTCGCTCTTCGTAATAGATGCGGGTTCTGGCGGCCTCGGCAACCCGCAGCCTGGATTGATTGGTCTCCACCAGCAGGCAGATCGTTTCGTTATCGAGCTCCTGGCTTCGGACAGGCTCCAGGTGCTTGCTGTTCAGCTGTTTATAACGTTCCACTCCGGCATTGATAACACTTCCGTCAATGCTGGAAAGCACTTGAATGCGGCCGGCCCAGTTTTCCGGGATAATCGTGGTTTCCAGCGCTGCAAGGTGCATGTGATCCATATGCACGAAGCGGCGTTGAATGATGAAGGTTTTCCGGTTCTGCCTGTCTCGGATTTTCACGGTCCTGGACAGCAGTCCATTTTTCAGGTTCAATTCCTGGCGGTAGAAAAGGATGTCAACGGACTGAAGATTGAACCAGTCGCCCCCCTCAGGCCGGAATTTAGTGACCAGCCAGTTGGGCATATTGACCAGGTCCTCGTTTTCGATAACGCGTCCGGCGATCTCGGTTTTCAGGCGATTGTATCCCCCGGCAAGATATGTGCCCGGGTAATGAATCGCGTCTGCTTCGGATTCTGGCGCCGCGCCGCGAGTGGCGAAATAACCGTTTCCAAGGGTGCAGAGAGCCTCGCGAAGGCTTTCCGTTTTCGGATCGAATTCATCATAAACCAGGGCCCAGGGACTCATGTCCACCTCCTGAGGAAAGAAATCAGCCGAAGCAGAAATTCTCGGACTTCATAGGGATTGTTCAGGCTGTAAGCGGCTGCGGTCTCATAGGGCCGATCCCGGACCACAATTCCGATTCCCCGGTTCTTCAGCGCCCGGAACGCGTCCTCATCGGTTACATCATCCCCGATGTAGAAAGGGAGCACACCGTCTCCTTCAAGATTCAAGGTTTGAAGCAAAGAGAAAAGCGCTTTGCCCTTATGCCAGTCTGTTTGGGGCTGAAGTTCGAAAATCTTTTTTCCGTAGGCTTTTCTAAGAGTTGGATGTCTGGTTGCGGTTTCATCTACAATGGTTTCAACTTTTTCCACGTTTTCAGGGTCCACGCGCCGGTAATGGATGGCGATGGCGAATTTTTTTCGCTCAACGAGCACTCCCTGAATGGAGTCGAGATTCCGTGAAAGCGCTTTTTCCGCCGTGTCGAGCGAGGGAAGGAACTCCTCCCCGACCGTATGTTCGACATGCAACCCCCTGGGTCCGGCTATATCAAAGCCATGGCTTCCGGCATAAACTATGGAGTCAATTCGCACTTTGTCCTGCACGTCCTTGAGGTCTCGGCCGCTGATGATGCCCACTGGACAATGCCGGGAGAGTTCGATTACCGTCTTCCGCATGTCTTCCGGCATGGCCGCTAAATCGGGAGTTTCGACGATAGGGGAAAGCGTTCCGTCATAATCCAGAAAGACCGCGATGCGTTTTCCCTCAGCCTGCCGGGAAATGCTTTCAAAATCGTCCAAAGCCGAGGGGAGTGGTTTTGACGTTTCAGGATCGGCGGCAATACAGATTTCCGAGAGATCTTTTACCACTGTATCGGCGCCGTGGTTCTGAAGATCTTCTTTTCCGCCGGCCCTGGCGATTCCGATGACCAGTCCGAATTTTCCGGCTTGGCCGGCCTGAACACCGGAAACCGCGTCTTCGATCACCACCGTCCGTTCCGGTTTCACCCCCAGCCGACGGGCGGCTTCGAGGAAGATGTCCGGGGCCGGTTTGCCGGGAATTTTCAGGATTTCCGAATCTACCCCGTCTATCCGCACTTCAAAAAAATCCGAAAGATTCACTGAATCCAAAATCATCGCGCAGCTTTTGCTCGATGAAATAACGGCGGTTTTAAGGCCATGTTTTTTTGCGTTGTGGATCAGGTCTACGGCGGGCCTGTATGCCTTTACCCCCTTTTCCCGGATCTGTTTCAGGAAATCCGAATGCTTGCGCCTGCCAAGGTTTAGGATCGTATCCATGCCGGGCGGGTCTTGCGGCCCACCCTCCGGCAGAGTGATTTCCCGTGATGCGAGAAAACTTTTCAGACCGTCGAGTCGTGGTTTACCATCCACGTAGAGGCGATAATCCGTTTCGATTTCAAAGGGTGTAAAGGGAACGCCTTTCCGTTTACTATGCCGCATCAGAAAGTTGTCGAACATCCGTTTCCAAGCCTGGGCATGTATTGAGGCCGTATCGGTGATCACTCCATCCAGATCGAAAATGATCGCTTCAAAAGATTCAGCCGGTATCATGTATTTTAATTGTTGCGTCATTTTAAATTCCATGCCGGACGGTTTTTTGCCGAACACCGTGTATGTTCATCTGGTCTTCCTCAGGCAGATAGATGACGGACGCTTTATGTCGGCATGAGTTCGGTTCATCACCCCCTGCCGAAAGTCTCCGTCAGTTCTGCCAGTTGGTCCGCCATCGCCCCCGTCAGGCGCCTGCTGGAAAACCGCCATCGCCAGTTGCCGAGAGCTTTTCCCGGCCGGTTCATTCGGGCGGTTTTACCCAGCCCGAAAATATCTTGCAGAGGGATCAGGGCGATCCGCGCGGTGGATTGCATGACCAGGCGAATCATGACCCAATGCACCTGGTCGACCGGAACGTCATATCCCAGGTAACGGTACAGGCGCTGCTTTTCCTCCACCGTGGCTTCTGATTGAAACCACCCCTTGACGGTGTTGGTATCGTGGGAACCGGTAAGAAACACGCAGTGACGTTCCATGTTGTGGGGCAAATAGGGGCTTTGGGGAAAGTCCTGACCGAATGCAAAGAGCGCTACTCGCATGCCCAGGATTTCAAAGCGCCTTATGGTTTCACGCACGTCGGCGGTAATTGCTCCCAAGTCCTCGGCCACCAAAGGAAGCAGCGGAAAACGGCGAAAAAGGCAGGCCAGGAATTCGTCTGCGGAGGCCTTCACCCATTTTCCCTTGATTGCCGATGTATGGTCGGCAGGCACTTCCCAGAAAGCCACCAGGCCGCGAAAATGGTCGATGCGAATCCAGTCAAAGTAGGCCAGGTTGTGTCTGATGCGTTCCAGCCACCACTCGTAACCGGTGGATTTCAACCGATCCCAGCGGTAGACCGGATGACCCCACAATTGGCCCGTAGCGCTGAAATAATCCGGTGGAACGCCCGAAACACCATCTGGCCGCAATTGATCATCCAACTTGAACAAATCGGGCTGAGACCAGACATCGGCGCTGTTGTAAATCACATAGATGGGAATATCACCGAACAGTTGAATCTGCTCATTGTTGCAATAACTACGAAGCGCCTGCCATTGCATGTCAAATAAAAACTGCAAAAATTTTTCTTTGATCAGGGCCTCTTTGAATTGCCGGTCCACTGTCTTCAAGGCTTTGGAACGACGCCATTTAATTTCATCCGGCCATTGGCGCCAGGAAGTGTTTTTAAAATGGCTTTTCAGTACTGCGAAACGAACGGCATCGTGAAGCCAGGCCTGGTTGGCAAAACAGAATTGACGAAAGGCATTGTGCATCTGGCGTCGGGGTTTGGTTTTAAAGCGATCGAAGGCAATATCGAAAAGCCGTGTTTTGTATTTTTCAGTCAGTAGAAAATCGGTACGACCCGGTTTGAAGCCGGGGATTGGCTCAAGATCTTTTGTGGGGAGAAATCCATCTTGCACCATCATTTCCGGACTGATTAACAGGGTGTTGCCGGCAAAGGCGGACCAACTCGAATAAGGCGAATAATTGCCTTCATGGTGGATGGGATTCAGGGGAAGTGTTTGCCACAATCTCTGTTTGGCGCGATGAAGGAAATTCGCGAAGCGGTAAGCTTCCGGGCCCAGATCGCCGATACCGAACCGTGATGGCAGTGAGGTAATGTGCAGCAGAATGCCGGAAGAACGCTCAATCGTTGTCATGGCTGGGACTCCACCAATCTGGATATACGAGGCAGGCATCGAAAAATCCGACAGCCAACCTCACACAAGGCATTCCTGAACAAAGAGAAGTTTAAGGATTTAATTCAAGGCGTTTTACTTGAACTTGGAGGCTGCTGACTTGATGCTCTCGTAAAGGGCCTTCCATGCGTTTTCAACGCCGTCTTTCATCCCTTCCCAAGCCTGCCCGCCGGTCTGCCGCAACTCCTCAAATTTTAACTCAAATTCCTTGCGCATGGAGCGCAACAATTCGATTTGCTTGAGATATTTTGCTTTGGTGGAATTCCTGGCCTGGGCGGCTTTGGTTTCAAGTTTGTCGATCTCCATTTGCCACTTGTCCAGTTTCACCTTTATTTTGGCGACATAGGCCTCTTTCTTGGACGCCTTGCCTTCGCTTTTGACTTCCAAGACGTTGTTGGCGGTGCCGTGTTGGTTGGGCACGGTGACAGGGCACTCGGGATCAAGGACCCACTTGCCATCCACGATAAATTTATACTCGTGGATTCCCAAGGCCAAATTCTTTTCCTTTTTCCAAATTCCTGATCGGCTTTGTTTCAGGGCATCTCCATCCAGCGACCAATCGTTGAAACTGCCCGCCAGGAAAACCTGCTGGGCGTTCGGGGCCACAAGCTTAAACGTCACACGTTTTTTGTGTGTACTCATGGTTCATTCTCCTTTAATCGAGTGTTTTGCCTTGAAAGGGCGCAGGCTTCTTTGTCCGCCCATATCGCAACCGTGTTGGCCGGCAGTACAATCCTGTCGTCTTGCGCGATTATACCGGTATCGGATAATAATAATGGTATTTTTTCCGCAAACCGGGGAAAAGGCAGGTTTTGAACGGTATCGGCCAGGTTGCAGGTCACCACAACGCGACCGCGGGACATTACCAGCCAGCCTGCCATTTCATCGAACTTTACGATAGTGCCATCCAGGCGGCCGTCGGTAAGCTCTGAAAAGCGGCGGCGCAGCCGGATCAGTTCCCGATGCCATTCAAGGATGTCGCTGTGCGGAGACCGGACTGCTTCGTTCCAATCCAGCTTTGAACTCAAAAAACTTGTCTCGTCCTGAGGGTCGGGGATTTGCCCGGGATCCCAGCCAAAGGCGGCGAATTCCTTGCGCCGGCCATGACGTACGGCTTCTCCCAATTCTGGATCTTCATGATTGGTGAAGTAAAGAAAGGGCGTCATGGCGCCCCACTCCTCACCCTGGAAGATCATTGGCACAAAGGGCGCAGTCAGCAGCAGCGCCGCGCCGATTTTGAGCCGGCCCAACGGCATTAGACGGCTTGCGCGTTCACCCTGGGCGCGGTTGCCTATCTGGTCGTGGTTCTGCAGGCAGCCAACGAAGCGGTGGCCCGATAAACCGGTGGCCGGGCGGCCGTGGGTGCGGCGCCGGTACACTGAATAGGCGCCATCATAGACCCATCCCTGGGTCAGAACCTTGGCCAGGTCGGCCAATCGTCCGAAATCGCGGTAGTAGCCCTGGCGTTCACCGGTTAGAACGGCGTGCAGTGCGTGGTGAAAATCTTCATTCCATTGAGCGTCGATGCCGTAGCCGCCGGCCTGCGGGGGAAGCACTGCCCGCGGGTCGTTCAGGTCGCTTTCGGCGATGAGCACAAAGTGGCGTTCCAGGTGGGCTTCCAATTGCCGTACTTCAGCGGCCAGTTGTTCCAGAAAGTGTATGGCCGACATGTCAGCGAAGGCGTGTATGGCATCGATGCGCAGGCCGTCGATGTGGTAATCGCGAAGCCACATCAGTGCGTTTTCGATGAAAAAGCGCCGCACCGGGTCGCTTTGCGCTCCATCCAGATTAACCGCCATACCCCATGGCGTGGTATAGCGCTCAGTAAAATAGGGGCCATAGCGGCCCAGGTAATTGCCGGAGGGACCCAGGTGATTGTAAACTACGTCCAGCAGTATGGCCAGGCCCCGCTGGTGACAGGCGTCCACCAGACGCTTGAGCCCATCCGGTCCCCCATAGACCTGGTGGGGGGCGTACAGGGCCACGCCGTCATAGCCCCAACCCCGGGACCCGGAAAATGCCGCAACCGGCATCAGCTCTATATGCGTGATGCCCAAATCGGCCAGACCGTCAAGTTGACTGATGGCGCCATCGAAGGTGCCTTCGGGGGTGAAGGCGCCGATATGCATCTCGTAAATCACGGCCGAACCCAGTGGCCGCTGCTGCCAGCCGCCGTCATTCCAAACAAATTTCCCATGATCCAGCCAGCGAGAGGGGCCATGCACGCCTTGGGGCTGCCAGGCAGAGCAAGGATCCGGCATGGGGCCCTGGCCATCAAGGTGGAATGCGTAATCACAGCCGTGCGCCATCCAAGGAGCGGCCAGCGACCACCACCCCATTTCGCATCTGGTCATTTCATACAGACGCCCATTGCTGCTTAACGCTACCGTGCGGGCATGCGGCGCCCAGACCCGGACATCCGCCATGGCTTTTTATTCCTCTTTGATCAGCAGTGCGACCGGAAAACGGAACAAAAGTACATCCAACGCGGTTCTGTCGCCCGGTAGTGCCTCACCGGTTAGAATGTTGCGCCACCGGCCCGAAGGCAGAGAGATGGTCGTTCCTGCCCATTCGCCGTTAAGTCCCAGGATCAAACGCGGCACAACGGTCATCGCATGTTCCCCTCGAAGATAAGCTACCACGTGTTCGGCCTTGGATCCACGAGCGAAGACGGGCCGATATGTCCCTTGAGGCCCGAACAGCTCCGGCCGCCGCCGACGGAGGTGCAAAGCCTGCCGGACAAGCCAAAGTTTGGGAAGGCCTTCATCCATGCGAGACATAATTTCTTCAATGCTGAGGGAATTTATTTCGGCCAGTAAACGCTCCCGCAGCGTGTAGTCCACCGGCTGTCGATTGTCCGGGTCAACCAGGCTCAGGTCCCAAAGCTCCGTACCCTGGTAAATGTCCGGAACTCCGGGGGCCGTGAGCTTGAGCAGAGTCTGGGCGAGGCCGTTAATCCGGCCGGGCAACACCAGAGGGGCCACAAATTCTTCGACATCGGCGCAAAAGTTGGCGTCAGCCATGACCGCCTCGATGTAATCATGCAATGCGTTCTCGTAAGCCGTGTCGGGCTGTATCCAGGATGTGTATGCCTTGGCCTCGCGAACGGCCTTTTGCATGTAGGCCGTCAATCGCGAGCTATTAATGGGCCACGCTCCTACCAGGGTCTGATAGAAAAGATATGCGGTGTTGGAGTCCGGAGCACCGCCGCGAAGATGACGCTGGTTGTTTTCGGTCCAGCGCCCGAGCGCAGCGGCCCAATTTTCCGGTATTTCGGAGAGCAAAGCGATACGGGCACGAACGTCTTCGCTGCGTTTGGTGTCATGGGTTGAGGTGGCAAGCAGGGTGTAAGGGTGATGCGCAAGCGTTTCGGCACAGTCCCGGTGAAACTGTTCCGGTGTTAAAGGATAATGGTCAGGATCGGCCCCCACCTCATTGCAGCAGATCAGTCGGTTGAAACGGTAAAATGTCGTATCTTCGACGCCCTTGGCCATAACAGACCCCGTCAATTGCTGAAAGCGCATGGCCAATTCCCCCTCCAGCGGGCCGGTGATATGCAACAGCAGCAGCGCTTCCAGAAAATGCATCAGCTGGAAGTCCAGGTTGGGACGGCTCTTGATGGCCTGCGCAACGGCTTGTGCCACATAGTGTTTGTCCGCCTCTGTGGCGATGCCCCGGTCCGCCCGAACATAAGTACGATAGACGGGAAAGCAAACCGCGATTTCGTACAACGCATCACGTAATTCGCGGCGCGTATAATCCTGGTACCGCCGATGCTGCCGGCAAATATCGGCTAATAGGTTGGATAGTCGGTCCAATTCGCTACTGAACAGTTCGTCGAGCACCAAGCCTTTGCAGTGACGAACCAGAGCCTGATAATCAGTCGGCTGTCCGGTGTAATGTTCATAAATATCGGTGAGTCTGGTCAGATACTGGGGATTGACGAACAGTCCGGCGGCGCGGTTGAGGAAGTCATAGCCCGTCGTTCCGTCAATCGACCATTGCGGCGGCAGTGATTCACCAGGCTCGAGAATCTTTTCGGCCACGATCCAGGTGTCAGGGCATGCCTCCCGCAGGCTCTGAAAATAAGCGGTTGGGTCCCAGAGGCCGTCGGGATGGTCGATGCGCAGTCCGTGTACCCACCCATCCCGCACCCAGCCGATGGCCAGGCGGTGAGTGGCGGTGAACACCTCTGCCGCTTCGACCCGTAAGCCGATCAGGTCGTTGATATCGAAAAATCGTCGATATCCAAGATTACTGGCGGCGCTGCGCCAAAAAGACAGGCGGTAGTTCTGACGGGAGATCAACGCATCGAGAGCATCCGGGTCGGCATTAATACGCCTCACCTCTTGGTCTATAGCGCCTGCTGTTTCTGGCTCATCAAGACACAGACGGGCCAAAAGCTGTTTCAGTACAGAATAGGAACGGCTTCTATCCTGTCTGGACCTGGTTTCCATTGATGCCGGCGTTGCGTTACAACACTCCGCCAGAAAGGCGAGCAGCGCCGAGCCGCTGGATTTGGCCGCTTGAGCCAAGATCTCGTACAGGCTGTTCATGTTCACAGGAAATTGCTGGTCATGGCACCGTATTTCAAAATTTCCCCGGCTGTGGCAAAGACTCAATTCTCCGTTTTCAAGGACCCGCCCGTAGTGGTTGATCAGAACTGGCAGTAAGACTTTGTCTGGCCAGTGTTCGCCGCGGGGTTGCCAGTCTACATCGAAAAAAGCTGCATAGCGGCTTGCGGGTCCGTTTTCGAGCACATCCCACCACCACGGGTTCCAACGGCCGATAATTGCCATATGGTTGGGCACCAGGTCGATCATTTGAAAGAGGCCGCACGATTGCAGCGCACGGCAAAAATGGCGGCGGGCTTCTTCCCCTCCAAGAGATGCATCGACCCGGGTGGGGTCGACAATGTCATAACCGTGGGTGCTGCCCTCGGCGGCCTGCAGGTAGGGGGATGCATAAAAATGACTGATGCCCAGCGCTGCCAGATAGGGCGCCACCGCAGCGGCCTGTTTGAAATCAAAGCCGGAGCGCATTTGAATGCGGTAAGTTGCCAAGCTTTCAGGATGCATGTTTTGCCTTCAGCGAACGTTGTCAACGCTTGTTAATTGTTTTCCAATTCGTTGGCCGATGCGGGTGATGCCATCATGAAAGTCCGTTTTTGGGTGTCGCAACACTGCAGCACAGTTACGGAGATCGCCGCCACTTCCAATGTTTCTTCTGGCGCGCAGGTCCGAGCGTTCTCTAAAAACCCGTTCTGGCTGGTGTCCATAACCATTGTCCAACAGGTTCCCCACTCGCTTCCCGGCAGGATGAAGGACTGCGGTTCATGGTGGGCGTTGAAAAGGATGAAAAAGCTGTCATCGGTAACCGGATCTCGTCGAGGATAAGGGTTGGGAATGGTCTGGCCGTTGAGAAAAATGCCTATAGTATTGATTAAGCCATTGTCCCAAGCCTCCTCGGCCATTTGAGCGCCATCCGAACCGAACCAGGCGATATCCTTGACCTCGCTGCCGTGAATGCACTTGCCCTGAAACCATCCCCGCCGCCGCAGCACAGGGTGTTCCGCCCGCATTTGAATCAGTTTCCGGCAAAAGCCAAGCAGCGCCTCATCGACATTTTCCCAATCGTACCAACTGATTTCGTTATCCTGGCAGTAAGCGTTGTTGTTGCCATGCTGGGTGCGTCCGATTTCGTCGCCCCCCAGCAGCATGGGAACTCCCTGGGAAAGAAAAAGGGTGGCAAGGAGATTTCTTTGCTGACGAAGGCGTAATGCCGTAACGTCCGGATCGTCTGTGGGGCCTTCGACGCCACAGTTCCAGGAACGGTTGTGGCTTTCGCCGTCCCGTCCATCTTCACCGTTGGCCGCGTTGTGTTTTTCGTTGTAGGAAACCAGATCCTTGAGGGTGAATCCGTCATGAGCGGTAATGAAGTTAATGCTTGCATAAGGCAGCCGGGAGGTGTTTTCGTAAAGATCGGAACTGCCGGTGAAGCGGAAGGCGAACTCTCCCAGGGTTTGTTGCTGGCCACGCCAGAAATCGCGTATGCAGTCGCGGTATTTTCCGTTCCACTCAGTCCACAGGGGTGGAAAATTGCCGACCTGGTAGCCGCTCTCGCCAATGTCCCACGGTTCGGCGATCAGTTTGACTTGGCTGATCACCGGGTCCTGCTGAATCAGATCGAAAAAGGCCGACAGGCGATTCACATCATGCAGTTCCCGCGCCAGGGTCGATGCAAGGTCAAAGCGAAAACCGTCCACGTGCATCTCCAATACCCAGTAGCGCAACGAGTCCATCAGCAGTTGCAATACGTGCGGATGGCGCATGTTCAGGCTGTTGCCACAACCGGTATAATCCATGTAGTACCGGGGGTCATCGGCCAACCGGTAATAGCAGGCGTTGTCGATGCCCTTGAAGCAGAGCATCGGTCCGAGGTGGTTGCCTTCGCCGGTATGGTTGTATACCACATCCAGGATCAACTCGATGTCGGCTTGGTGCAGGGTCTTGATCATCTGTTTGAATTCCGCCACGACAGCGCCGGGGCGTTTGTCAAAGGCGTATTCGTTATGGGGAGTGAAATATCCGATGGAGTTGTACCCCCAGTAGTTGCGCAACCCCCTGACCACCAAATGCTGGTCGTGGATAAAATGGTGCACCGGCATAAGCTCCACAGCCGTGATGCCCAGTTGCTTGAGATAGTCAACGGCTACGGGGTGGGCCAGGCCAGCATAGGTGCCGCGGATTTCAGGCGGAATGTCCGGGTCCCGGGCCGTGAATCCTTTGACATGGGTTTCGTAAATAATCGTTTCATGCCAGGGGATTTGCAGTCGACGGTCGCCATCCCAGTCAAAATAGGGCTGGTGCACTACGCAACGCGGCATGAAGGGTGCGCTGTCGGTGTCGTTGCGCGTATCGGGATTTTCGCCAAAACGGTAGGGAAAGACCCCTTCATCCCATTCGATCTGCCCCTCGATAGCCTTGGTGTAGGGATCGATCAGCAGCTTGGCGGGATTGCATCTGTGGCCTTTGGCCGGGTCCCATGGGCCGTGAACGCGATACCCGTAACGCTGACCTGGTTCAACCTTTGGCAGGTAAGCATGCCAGCAGTAGCCGGTCACCTCGGGCATGGCAATACGTGTCTGGTTTCCGTTTTCATCGAACAGACAGAGCTCTACGCCTTCGGCGATTTCCGAGAAGATGGAAAAATTGGTGCCGTAGCCGTCATAAACGGCGCCGAGAGGATAAGGATTGCCCGGAAAAATTTTCACGACTGGCTTCTCCGAAATTGGATATCGGTGCAAACGTGTCTGAAAAGC
>Ga0265295_1006978_pt1 | contig 13297 bp, 15 predicted proteins | sample Munlansysbiofilm_FD_192503 | JGI IMG/M metagenome (GOLD analysis project Ga0265295, IMG submission 192503) | Leachate microbial communities from a municipal landfill in Southern Ontario, Canada - Methane capture system biofilm | ecosystem: Engineered > Solid waste > Landfill > Unclassified ... | reverse complement strand
ATATAATAAACCAGTATTAAAATTATTTAATTATAGAAATAATAGTAATACTTTAAGAAATAAAAATACAATAGGAGAATTTAAATATATAAATGATCCATTATTAATACTAAAACCAATTGAAATTTTAGAAATCGGAAATGATAAACAAACAAAATTTCCAGTAAGAATTAAATCTGAAGATATTAAAATATATGATTCTGATTCTGAATATACAGTAAATATAATTACAGATAGTATTGATAATAATATTACATTAGTAAATGGATTAACTGTTGAAAATCTTAAAATAAAATATCAATGGATATTTAATGCTGTAATAGAAAATGCAATAATTGGAGAAGATAGTTATGGATTAGTTTGGTATTCAGGTAATTGGATATGTGGTGAATGGTATGATGGTACTTGGTTATCTGGAACTTGGTATGATGGGATATGGAAAAATGGTAGATGGTATAGTTGGTTAATAGATAAATATGAAATATTAACAAATCAAATATTAGTTAAATTAGATGATAATAAAATATATTCTAAATTTTTAAATGGAGTATGGAAAAATGGATATTGGTTTAATGGTATATTTGGAGATGAAATAGATATAAATGGTTATACATCAAAAAAATTCTTAAATCATTCAGGAAAAACAATTACAGAATACTTAACAGATAATAATATTAAAGTTGCGACATGGGAAAATGGTAATTATTATAATGGTGATTTTAAAAATTCTATTTGGGAAAATGGTAATTTTTTAAATGGTAAAATGTGGGGAGGATATTGGAAAAATGGTACATTTTTTAATGGTACATTTAGTGGAAATTGGTGGAATGGTTCATTCTTAGGTGGTGATTTTGTTTTTGGTATATGGGAAAATGGGTTATTTACTAGTACTAAAAATAGAGCTAGATTTGGTTATAATTATTTAGAAACAACAGGTACTACAACAGAATGGTGGAATGGTAAAATGACTATATCAGAAATATTTCCATCAAATATTTATCCGTATCATCATAATAGAACACATTGGTATAATGGAACATTTGAACAAAGTAAATGGTATGGTGGACATTTTTTTAATGGAACATTTAAAGATAGTATTTTTTATAATGGTGTATTTGGGTCATATTCAGGATATACTGGTTTGGATGGATTTGATGAATTAGTATTAAATGAAACATCTGGTAATACATCAACAATTATTTTCGATAATAACGAATTTGTAAATGGTTTATGGTTAGATGGTACATTTAAAAATGGTAAATTTAAAAATGGTATTTGGTTAAATGGTAAATTTGAAAATGGTGAAATTATGACAAATAAACCAAAAAAACCAATTATATTAAAAAAATTACCATCAGTAACACAAAATAATTTAACTATAAAAAGATCTATTTTATAATTTTGTTATAAATTATTTTTTATATATATTTGTAAAATAATTTTAATCAAAAAATGATGTTAAAAGAATATAAAAAATTTTTTGAATCTTTATCAACTGAAGAAATTGATAAAAGAAAAAAGGATATATTAAATTCTCATATGAGAATGTATTTATCAACTGATTTAATGAATATTTTAAAAAATATGAAAAGTCCAGTTGCTAAAGAACTTTTAAATTTATCAAAAAATAATGTAAAATTTGACATATCCTTTATGGATATTCATAGAGGATATAATCCAGATGATGCTGGTAAAGTTACATTTTTTAGTACTATTAAAGTAAGAAAATTAGAAGAAAAAGGATTAGATATTCAAAAATCAAGAAATGATTATAATTCTGAATTATGGACATCTAAATTAAGAGTTCAACCAACAAAAATAGGTAAAGTTGCTAAAAAAATCTTTAAAGATAAATTTCATCAAAGTGAAATTGAATCTTTTGGTAATGAATTTAAAGCCAAAACTGATAATAACAATAGATTAAAAATTGTATATGGTAATGATATTAAAAAATGGTATTTAGGTAAAAATTATGCATCTAATAATGGTTCATTAGGTGGTTCTTGTATGAGATATGATGAAAAAAATAAATTTTTAAATATTTATTCTGAAAATGATCAAAATAATGAATCATTTTCTCATATTGGTATGTTAATTTTAACAGATGAAAATAATAAATTATTAGCAAGAGCTTTAGTATGGTTTAATTCAATAAAACCAGAACCTGGTAGAATTTTTATGGATAGAATTTATTATTCTAATGATCATCAAATAGATATATTTAAAGAATATGCTAATTCTAATGGTTGGATATATAAACATCAACAAACATATAATAACGCAACATATATCGATCCTAATGATAATAATAAACATACTTTATCTATATCATTTAGATTAAAACCAAAAAAATATGAATATTATCCATTTCTAGATACTTTAATGTATTACACCCCCGATACTGGTAGAATATCAAGTATTCAAAGTAAAAATAAAAAATTCAAATCTATAAAAATCCAATCTCAAGATGGAACATCTAGAAATATTTAATGAATTTTTATTTTTATAACTAAAATTATTTTACTACTTTTGTAAAATGAAAACAATTGATGATATAAAAAAATACGCAATCGGTAAACATGATTTACCAACTGATAGTCAAAGATATGGTAATGCTCCATATGCTTATCATTTACAAGCTGTAGTTGATATTTTCAATCAATACAAATATTATATTGATGAAAAATACCATGAAGATATTGAAAAAGCTTGTTGGTGTCATGATTTAATTGAAGATACTAATGTTAGTGTTAAAGATATTACATTAATATCTAATGATTTTGTATCAGACATTGTCTATAGAGTTACAAATGAAATGGGTTATAATAGAAAAGAAAGAAATTTTAAAACTTACCCTAAAATATGGTCTAATAACTTTGCCATTTTTGTTAAATTATGTGATAGAATTGCAAATACCATAAATAGTAAAACTTATGGACATAAAATGTTTGATGTATATAAAAATGAATATCCAATATTTAGATATGCATTAAAATGTAATAATTTATATACTGATATGTGGAACGAATTAGATGAATTAAACGAATTAAAATAAAAAATATGAACAACATTTACAATATTGGGAAATTAATACAAATTAAAGAAAATAATTTATATAATATAAAAAGTAAAATTTATTTTATATTAAATCAAAATAATATAAATTGGTATGAAATTAATGAATTGTCAAATAAATCTTTAGTAATATTAAATGAAATTGATAAACTAAGAAATGAAAGAATTGAAATAATTAAAAGTAATTAATTATTTATTTTAAAAGTTAATCAATCATCACTAATCACTTGGCAACCTGTTATATCAAATTTTTTATAATATTTATCATAATCAGTTAAAACTAAAGTTAAATTACTTGAATACCAACCATTATTTTGACCATATCCAGGTATTCTTATGGAATAACCATTAATTGAATTTAATGAAATTCCATAATTTTCTATCCTAGTAAAAAATTTATCATCTGATAAATCAAATTTTAATCCTTCAAAATCATTAATATCTAAATGATTAAAATCTAAATAATGATTTTCACAACAATCTTGTTCATGTTCTGATAATAATTTTAAACCATTATCAAATTCAATATAATCATCTGTAATTCTTATTACTTTTGTTAAGATATTAAAATCATATTCTTCTTCATCATCCCATTTCCAATTTATATCTTCAAACATTTTTAAATATTTAAACATTTAAACATTTTTTTACATGTATATATGAACTACCCATTAGCTAAAGACTAATGTGTTTCGGGCTTCATAGAGTGTGCTTTATTACTAAAGTCTAATTTCCTCTCCACCTTTGTAATGGCAAGTTCCTTACCATATATTTTTAATCCTTCTTTTAGAATATTCTTTGATGCGTTTAAATCCCTGTCGTGTGTTTCACCACATTTACAAGTCCATTCTCTTTCTGAAAGTTTTAATCCTTGATTTATCCAACCACAACTATTACAAGTTTTTGATGATGGATAGAAACGATTAACTTTTACAAGTTCTTTTCCATACCACTCACATTTGTAGTTTAGTAAATTAACAAAATTACCCCAACTTACATCAGTAATGTGTTTAGATAATTTATGATTTTTAATCATACCTTTAACATTTAAATCCTCAACTACAATTAGGTCATTTTCTTTAACTAATTGATATGAAACTTTATGTAAGGTATCTAATCTACAACTTGCTATTTTCTCATGAATTTTGGCAACTTTGAGTTTTTGTTTTTCAAACTCATTGCTACCTTTTTCTTTACGAGAAAGATGTTGTTGTGCTTTCTTTAATTCTCTTGAATATTTTTTTGTATATCTATTATTTTTATATTTAATACCATCAGATGTTATTACAAAATCTTTTATTCCTAAATCTATACCACATTTTTTATTTGTTTTAGGTAATTGTTCAATAGTTTGTTCAGTAAAAATTGAAACATAATATTTACCAGTAGGTGTTTTAGTAATATTCATTTTACCAATCTTACCTTCAACTTTTCTTTTATCTAATTTAACTTTGATACCTTCTTTAAATTTAGGTATGTGAATTTTATTTTCTTCTAATCTAGCAAATTGTGGTATAGTGAAAGTGTTTTTATGTTTTCTTGATTTAAAATTAGGAAATTGTGCTAATTTTCTAAAAAACCTATCATAAGCGGTATCAAGATTCCTTAAAGCAAATTGTATAGTTTGACTATTAACTTCTTTCAACCATTTATATTCTTCATTTTTCTTTAATTCAGTTAAAGATTTTGCTTGTTTATAGTAATTATCTGATTTATTATCTTTTTGATATTGTTCTTTACGTTCATTTAGAAAGTGATTATACACAAATCTTGAACAACCGAAATGTTTTGATAACAAGATTTCTTGTTCTTTATTTGGGTATATTCTAAACTTATATGTTTTATTAATGACTTTCATATAATGTATATATTAAACTTTAAAAGTCATTTTTTACAAAATCGTAATTTATTTTGTAAATATTTCTATTCATTTTGAGAAACATTCACAAAATAATTTACTTATGTCTAAAAAATCAAATTATCTTTCAACAAATCGTTCAAAACATTATTTAAAATGTCATTTAATCTTTGTATGTAAATACAGAAAGAAAATACTTGTTGGTCAATTAAAAGATGATATGAAACAATTATTTTTATCTATTGCTTCCAAATCAGATTTTGAAATAGAAGTTATGGAATCTGATATTGACCATATTCATTTTCTTATTAGATATATTCCAAGATTATCTATTACATCAATTGTTAGAAAGTTAAAACAAGAAAGTACATATCATATATGGCGTTCCCAACATAGAAATTATTTATACACTCAATTCTGGGTTGAAAAAACTTTCTGGTCAGATGGTTATTTCGTTTGTTCAATTGGAGAAGCCAATCCAAATACCATTAAACAATATATTCTTACACAAGGTTAGATGATTAGAATTATTTTTTGTCAAATTCATCACAGAAGCTAAAGACTTCTGTGTTTTCTTTGACTGGTCATATAAATGTCTTATAACATATCCACTATATTGAATTTTTTCATATTTTAAATTCATACTTAATAATTTATTTATTAATTTCCAATCATGTCCATATCCATCAAAACCTTCCCAAGAAATTGGAATTGATTTTTTATAAGATATATTACTAGTTCCTATATAAGCTTCTTTTAATTCTGACTCCCTTAGATAATAACTTCCATTATTTTTTCTAACATAATTATTCATAAATATCCAATCATTATCTTTAAAATTATTATAAATAATATCCAAATGATTAGGTAAAAATTCATCATCAATATCTAAAAATGTAATAATATCACCATTTGAAAAATCTATTCCTTTTTGTCTAATAATACCTCTAAAAAATTTACTTGAATCTTTTTCTATTATTAATTTAATATTATTAAAATCTTTAAAATATTGATTATATAATCTATTAGTAATATTACACCCATCAGATACTATTATTAATTCTTTATTTTCATATACATTTGAAATAAATGAATTTACAGATCTGATAAATTTGTAATCCCTATTAGATGAACACCCATCATAATAAGATAATTTGGATGCCATTATTACACTTATCTTCATATTATTTATACGTAGATCCACCTATCCATAAAACCAAACTTTTTCTTAATCCTTTTGTTACAGGAGTAACTCGATGCATTAAAAAACTAGGAAATATAACTGTTGAACCTTTAATTTTTGGTACACTTCTAAATTCACCACCAGACCATATTTCCAAATCTCCTCCTTCGTATTCTTCAGGTCCTGATAATTGTGTAACTAAACTAATTTTTCTATGATTTATACTACCTGGTCCTATATCAACATGCCAATCATAATGTCCTCCACCTTCAGGATATTCAGTATATTGAATAGAATCAATTATAGAATATATATCAAACCCCCATATCTGATTATTAGCATTTATAGATAAATCTGACAATTTATTAAATAACCATTCAGAATTTTCATCATGGTGAATCCATTTAATTTTGGAATTTCTAACATCATCAATTTCATAACTAGTCGTTCCAACTATTGATGCTTTTTCAAATTCATATAAATCTTTAAGATTATTTATCCATTCTAATTCTTCTTCATTAAAAGCATTTTCATACCAGAAATATTCGGTTTGATCTATGTTTTCATTTGGGATAAAAATTGGTCTAATTATCATAACTTTATTAATATTTATTTATAATATTTATTTAAAAAAAAAAGTTTAATAAATAATAATATTAATATAATAAATATATCATGATCTTGCATAAATAATGTTATTATATTAACAATTAAATATTTATATAAATAAAATTGTATAATATAAACTTTATTTGTATATTTGCCATATAAATAAAAAACATAAAAAAATGGGATACGGACAATATTCATTCTCTGATAGAGAATATAGAACACAGAAACTTGGTTATAAATCAAAATCTGCAAAAGAAATTTTTAAATCTAGATTTATTAATAAAGAAATGAATCCAAAAGATGTTAATTTAAGAGAATCTAGAGATTCAGATGAACATCCAAATTCAATACCAATTATAATTGGATTAGATGTAACTGGTTCAATGGGAACAGTTCCACATCATTTAGTAAAAGAAGGTTTACCAAACATTATTAGTAAATTAATGGAAAATGGTATTAATGACCCTCAAATTTTATTTACAGCTATTGGTGATCATAAACATGATAAAGCACCTTTACAAATAGGACAATTTGAATCAAGTGATGATTTAATGGATAAATGGTTAACTAATGTATATTTAGAAGGAGGTGGTGGTAGAAATGGTGGAGAAAGTTATTTATTAGCTTGGTATTTTGCATATAATCACACAGTAACAGATTCTATTGAAAAAAGAAATAAAAAAGGTTATTTAATAACTATTGGTGATGAACCTACTTTTCTAACAATTCCTTATAAAAATATAGAAAATATAATGGGTAAAAGAAAAGAAATTGTTTATAATGAAATTTGGAATGATAATAATGAATGGGGTATAGTTGAAGAAGAATCAACTATTGATGATAATAAAGATTATGATGGGTTAGAATTATTAAAAAAGGCTCAAGAAAAATATAATGTTTATCATATTCATGTTGCACAAACAAAAAGTGGAAAATTAGAAAGCACTATCGAAGGATGGCATGAATTATTAGGTGATAATTTAATTGTTGCTGAAACAAGAGAAGATGTTGCTAACATTATTGCTGATATTATTGTAAAAAATGAAAATTTAGAAATTGAAGATAATTTTATTTAAAAAATAATAAAATGAAAAAAATAAAATCTGTTATTGGACTTGGTTTTGGTGATGAAGGTAAAGGATTAACAATTGATTATTTAACTAATAAATCTAAAAATCCTTTAATAATTAGACATTCTGGAGGCCAACAAGCTGGACATAATGTTGTTATTGGAGATAATAATCATATTTTTTCAACATTTGGTTCAGGAACATTAAGAGGAGCACCTACATACTGGTCTAAATATTGTACTGTAGATCCTGTTTCTATAATAAACGAATTAAACCATCTTACTGAATTAAATATAAAACCTTTGTTATATATTGATGGTGATTCACCAATTACAACACCATATGATAAATTACATAACAGAACATCTAAAAAAGATTTAAATCATGGTACAGTAGGGACTGGTGTTGGATCAACAATAGCAAGAGAAGAATTGTTATCATTTACTTTTAGTGATATTTTTTATCCTTGGATAATAGATATTAAACTTGAAAATATAAAAAATTATTATAAATTTGAATTATTAGAAAATGAAATTAACGAATTTATTGAATCAATTTATACAATTATAGAAAACAAAGACATTTTTAAATTAACTTATGGAATACCAAAAGAATATAGTAAAAATGGCACACATCAAAATATTATATTTGAAAGTTCTCAAGGTTTATTACTAGATCAACATTTTGGATTTTTTCCTCATGTCGCAAGAACAGATACTGGAACTAAAAATATTATAAATATATTAAAAAATAATGATTTAAATTATAATGATATAGAATTGTTTTTAATTACAAGATCATATCAAACTAGACATGGTAACGGACCAATGTCTAATACTAATTATGATATCGATATTAATAATATTAACGAAACAAATCAAACAAATGAATTTCAAGGTGAATTTAGAAAATCCATTCTAGATGTATCTTTATTAGAATATGCAATTAATAAAGATGAATATATTAGAAATTCTAAAAATAAAAATTTAGTAATAACTTGTTTAGATCATTTAACAGAATATGTATTTACATATAATGATGAATTAAAATATTTTACCAATGAAAAAGACTTTATTGATGAAATATCTAAAATATTGAAAATAAAAAATATTTATATTAGTAAATCTTCAAATAGTAAAAAAATAAAAAAATATGAATAATCTATATGAAAAATTAAGAAGTGAAAATGATAATCATTTTTATAGTTTTATATTTGGTGATTTTGATTTCAAAAATATAACAAAAAAAATATATATTCTGTTGGAAGTAGTAATATAGTTAAAATTTTTGGAAAAACTATAAATAATAAAACAATTGTAATAAATATAAATGTTCCATATTATAAAAAATATCATCCAGAAAAACTTGAAGCAACATCATTCGGGTTTTTAGGAATTCCTATAGAATATAATAAAATAGATAAACATATTTCAAATGAAATTAATATTATTTCATTTAAACAAAAATTTATTAATGGATTGATTGAAATTTATAACCAATTATAATTTATATATAATGTTAACGGGGAACTATTTATTTAGTTCTAATTAGGACCGTTATGACTTCGAAAGGTGTCATAGAAAGCTAAGAAATTCGATATATCTTAGCTTTCATTTTTTTTAATCTCCATAATCGCATTCTTATACTATTTTCATTTCTATTTAAATATTCTATTGATTTTTCTAAATTATTATTTAATATAAAATTATCTTGATAATCATCCCATGATAGCTTATTTGAAATAACCATATCGACTGGTCTAACCCATTTTTTAACATCAATTGATTTTTGATATTTTCTATCTAATGATAAACACCCATCATAATATATTTCATTACAAAATTTTACAGCATCTTCTTTTGTAATAGATATGTTATAAATATTATCTCTTATATTTCTTTTTATATTTTTTAAAGGTTTATTTGTAATTTTACTAATATATTCTTTTAAAAAATTTACAATATCATCACTATCAGTAGTAAAAGATACATAAGGTATATTTTTAGATGTCATTCCCAATGATCCATCACCATCATATAATCCTCTAATATAATCTTTAATTGATAAATTTTTTATATATAATGGAGGTTTAATAATTTTTGATTTTTTACCATATGGTATTCCCCAATTTAATAATTCATTTCTAAATTTTAAATCATATATACATAATGAAATGGTTTCATTATTATATTTGTGTTCTTTTATTGATGTTAATCTTTTTCTTTTTTTAATTAATGATTTATATGGTATAATATTTTTTAATTTATAAATTATATCTTCATCTTTTAAAGATAATTCTAATTGAAATTTTCCCCTATTTCTTTCATATAATGACATACTACCATCAGTTTGAAATATTCCTATCATATAAGATATATCATTATTAATTTCCATTTTATATTAATTTTTATTTTATTCTTATATATAAAAATTTTTTGTATCTTTGTATTCTAAAAATTAGAAATCATGATAGAATTAAAAGGAAAATATAATAAAGACTGTAAAATTTTTATAGATAATATAGAAAATGAAGCAATTGGTTTGATACAATCAATACTAGATCAACCAGTTTCTAACAATGTTCCAATAAGAATAATGCCAGATACACATGCTGGAAAAGGAATAGTAATAGGATTTACAATGCCTTTAACTTCTTTATTATCACCAGGATTTGTTGGTGTTGATATTGGATGTGGTATGTTATCTGCTAAATTTTCTGATAAATCTAAATTAAATTTAGAAAAAATAGATAATAAAATAAGAGAAAATTTACCAATGGGATTTAATATTCATGAATCTAATAAATTCAATTCAATTCCATTTGATGATGTTCAAAGAGTTGCTAATATATTTACAATTAAATTTAATGAAAAATTTGAAACAAATTACAAATCACCAACATACAATGAAAATTGGTTAATGAATAAATTAAGAGATATTGGTATGGATATCAATATATTCTATAAATCAATTGGAACACTCGGTGGTGGTAATCATTTCATAGAAATTGGTAAATCAGATACTCATGATTCATATTGGGTTACTATTCATTCTGGGTCTAGAAATTTTGGATTAAAAATTGCAGATTATTGGACTAATGTTGCAAAGGGTAAAGTAACAGTGGCATCAGATCAATATAATAAAGAGTTAGAAGATATTATATTAAATACAGAACCAAAAAAATTAATTCCTATAAAAATTAAGGAATTAAAAGATAAATATAAAATGGGTGTATCTAAAGATTATTTATCTGGTGATAATTTAATTGGATATTTATATGATATGATATTTGCTCAACATTATGCGATGTGGAATCGTCAAACTATGTTAGATATAATTAAAGAATCAATAGGGATTAAAAATTTTGAAGAAGTCATTTCTACAATTCATAACTATATAGATTTTAACGATTTCATTATCAGAAAGGGTGCTATTTCTTCATATGAAGGACAAAAGTTAATTATCCCATTTAATATGAGAGATGGATTATTAATATGTGAAGGAAAATCAAATAAAGATTGGAATTATTCTGCACCACATGGAGCAGGTCGTATAATGTCTAGATCTGAATCTAAACAAAAAATTGATTTATCAAAGTTTAAAAAATCAATGATGGGTGTATATTCTACTTCAGTATCAAAAGATACATTAGATGAATCTCCTTTTGCTTACAAGAATAGTGAATTAATTGAAAAATTAATTCAACCAACTGTAACAATATTAGAAAAAGTAAAACCAATTTTGAATATAAAAGATTCTGGAAAATCTATGTCTTGGAAAGAAAAAAAATTAGAAAAAAAGAAAAAAGATTTAGAAAGAGAATCTTTTAGAAAAATGAAAAGAATGGGTTAAATAGAAAAAATAAGGGAAAATTTTAATTTCCCTTATTTTTATTTATAAAATTTTATATATAATAGAAAATTAAAATAAAACTTATGAAAAAAATTAAGAGATTTAACGAGAGTTCTGAATTGAATATATCCAATATTAATAATATCGAATTACTTAAACATTTTGAAGATGATGTTTGTGATAATAATTACAACCCAACATCTGAACCATATAATAAAAGTGGGTTTACTTACGAAGAATTAAAAAGTGAAATTTTAGATAGGATTATTAGTGAACGTGCTTAATAATTTATTTTAAAATAAACATTTTTTATTTTTTTTACTATATAGTAACTAAAAATCATAATATAAAATGGATTTAAATAAGAATTATTATCAAATATTAGGAATTGATAAAAATGTTGACGATAATGAGATAAAAAAAGTTTTTAGAAAAAAAGCAAATGAAACACATCCAGATAAACATGGTGGTGATGATAGTGAATTTAAGATAATCAACGAAGCATATCAAATTTTAGGAAATAAAGAAAAAAGGAGTAAATATGATATGCAAAGTCCACATGGTAAAGATTATAATCCATCAAGAGGTGGATTTAATTCATTTTTCGGTAGTCAAGATCCTTTTGATGGTTTTAGTTTTAGTTTTGGTGGTGGTAATGATCCATTTGATCCATTTGAAATGTTTTTTAGAAGAAATCAAGAATTTCAGGAAAATTTAAATATCAATATAACAAAGAATATTACTTTAGAAGATGTTTATAATAATAAAGAAATAAATATTAAATACACCAGAAAAGTAACATGTAATATTTGTAATGGGAATGGTTTTGATCCTGAAAGTGATTCTCATGAATGTGATGTTTGTGATGGATCAGGAAAAAATTGGGATTCTCCTATAGGTTATAGTAAATGTAAATATTGTCAAGGAACAGGTAGAATTCATATAGGCACTTGTAAAAAATGTAATGGGGAAAAAGTAATTGATAAAGAGGAAGAATTTAATATTAATAATGTTTATAGAATAGAAAATAACGATACAAAATATCTTAAAGGATATGGACATCAATCTAAACATTATAATAATAAGAGAGGTGATTTAATTTTAAATTTAATTTATATTAACAATGATAAATATTTAAGAAAAAGAGAAGGGTTATATTATAAATTAAATCTTCATTTTGAAGATGCAATTAATGGAGTTGATTTAAAATATAATCATTTAGATGGTAAAGAATATATAATTAAAATTCCACCTAAAACAAAAGATGGTGATAAATTAAAAATGTCTAAAAAAGGATTATTAATTGGTAATAATATAAGACAAGATTTATACATTTTAATAAATATTATAATTGATTACAATAGATTAAAATAATTTTTTTATTTAAAATATATTAATTAGATTTATAAAAAATAAAAATATGTATTTATTTTGGATTATATCTTCTGTTTTTATATTTCAAATTATTCTAATTTTAGATTTTTTATTAAAATTAATTTATATTACTTATTATCAGAATAAATATAGATCTATATTAAATTTATTTCTTAATGAGTTATATAATAGAAAAAATAATTTAACAATTAGACGTGTTAAATCAGATGATATATTTATTTTTAGTTTAATTTCATTTTTTCATTCAAACAG
>Ga0265295_1006977_pt1 | contig 13300 bp, 22 predicted proteins | sample Munlansysbiofilm_FD_192503 | JGI IMG/M metagenome (GOLD analysis project Ga0265295, IMG submission 192503) | Leachate microbial communities from a municipal landfill in Southern Ontario, Canada - Methane capture system biofilm | ecosystem: Engineered > Solid waste > Landfill > Unclassified ... | reverse complement strand
AATAAATTAAACACAAATGTAATAGGTGCTGGTAATAAGTTATTTAAATATTTTATTAAAAATTATGATCCAAAAATGATCACAACATATGCAGATAGGAGTTGGTCTAATGGTAATTTATATAAACAATTAGGGTTTGAATATGAAGGAAAAACTGATCCTAATTATTATTATATTATTGATGGTGTTAGACAATATGACACCAAATTAACAGAACACCAAATCATGTTAAATAAAAAAATCTATAGAATATTTGATTCGGGAAATTTAAAATTTAAAATTAATATTTAATATATAGAAATATGAAATATATAAAAAAATATAATGAAAATATAGAATGGAATTGGGTTCAGGAAGAAAATGATGATTCTATACCTTATGATTTTAAAGGATATAAAGATTTTTATAAATTTTTAGTAGATAATAATGCTTTAGATAATTATTTAAAAAATAGAAATGGTCATATTGTAACAGATGATATTGCTGCATCATTTGTGTGGGGTGGCACGGTAGAAGGTTGGAAATATTGGTATGATTTAAGAGAAAAATGGTATAAAAAAAGAAAAGAAAATGATTAAGGAATTTTATGATTTTTTAAATGAAGATAGAAACACTATGTATAGATTGTATATAGACAATGAAATATTTGAAGATATTAGTTGGGATATAACATTAGATTTTAGTGATTTATGGGATAAATATCAGAAAAATGAAATAGGAATTGAAAGGTTTATAAAGGATTATAAATTTCGTGTAAATGAGTATAAAGATAAAATAACTCAAAAGAAAGGTGTAGATGTATGGAATGAATTGGTTTTAATATTAAATGATTTTAAAAGTTATGAATCAGTAACGATGCATAAAAAAATGGATCAGGTTTATGATTGGGCTGATAAAAATAATATAGAAATAAAAACTAAAATATGAAATATATAAAATTATTTGAAAATATTGATTGGGATTGGGTTGATGAAGAAAAATCAGAAGTGTCAGATTTTGAAGGATGTGAAGATTTTTATAATTTTTTAATTGATAATAATATTTTAGATGAATATATTTATAATTTTAATAAATATAAATTGGATAATAAAGATCTTAAAGTTTTTTTAGATATTTATAATAAAAGATATTATTTATTAGAATCTTTTCTTTGGAAGTTAACGAAAGAAGGGTATAAATTTTGGGAAAAAATAAGTATAAGATGGTATAAAAAATTGGGAATATTATAATTATTAAAAAAATTTTTTATATAAAAATATATAAAAAAAGATAAAATTGAAATAATATGAAATATATAAAGTTATATGAAGATATTGATTGGGATTGGGTGGATGAAGAAAATGAACCAGTTTCTGATAAATTTAATAAGGTAGAAGAAAAAATATTAAAGAAGGAATTTCCAGTTATAGTTAGAATTCATAAAAAATATGATTATGAATTTATAAAATTATTAGATAAATATTCTATTCCTAATATAGGAAAAGAAGAATATTATAATGAAATAGGAATAGTGTATTTTTATATTCAATTTAAAGATATTGGTTATATGCGTGATAATGATTATACTATAAGATATAATAAAGAAAATTATCCAAATATAGAAATAATTGAAATAATATGAAATATATAAAGTTATATGAAAATATTGATTGGGATTGGGTAGAAGAAGAAAATGATAATAAATTAAATATAAAAGTTTATGAATTAAATTTTGATGAATTTAATGATCTTATTAAAAGATTAAAAATAGGAGATAGATATTTATTTGATGTAATTATAAAAAATGAAGAATATAATAATATAAAAGGAGAAATTAAATATTTAAATAGATTTATTGGAATTGAATTTGATGAATATGTTAATGGACATGATGGTAATGGAATTGGAAAAAAGGGCATTGTTGGTTTTTTCAATATACACAAACTTATAAATTAGTAATTAAAAAAAAAGTTTAAAATGAAATATATAAAAAAATATAATGAAGATATTGATTGGGATTGGGTGGATGAAGATAGTGAACCAGTTGCTGATAAATTTAATAAAGTGGAAGAAAATATTTTAAAAAATAATTTTCCAATTATAATCAGAATTCATAAAAAGTATAAAAATGATTTATTAGAATTAACAAAAAAATATAATATGCCTGATAAATATAATATTATTTATTATAAATTTATAGATAATGTTATATTGTATATTTATATTAGAAAAAAAGATATTGGTTATAATCCTGATAATATTAATACAATAGAATATAATAAAAATAACTATCCAAATATAGAAATAATTGAAATAATATGAAATATATAAAGTTATATGAAGATATTGAATGGGATTGGGTAGAAGAAGAAAATGATCCAATTTCTGATAAATTTAATAAAGTAGAAGAAAAAATATTAAAAAGAGAATTTATTATAATAAAAATTCATATAAAATATGATAATGATTTAGTTAAATTATTAAATAAATATTCTATAAGAAATTTAGGAAAAGGATATTATAATCCATTAACAGGTATGGTGTATTTTTATATTGATATTAGAGATATTAGAGATATTGGATATATGCCAGATGATAAATTTACTGAAGATTATAATAATAGAAAGTATTCACATATAGAAATAATTGAAATAGTATGAAATATATAAAATTATTTGAAAATATTGAATGGGATTGGGTAGAAGAAGAAAAAAAAATATACCCGGTGATTTCGGATATGATTTTTGGGCAAATTTAAATGATGAATGGAATAAATTAAATAATTATAATTAATATATAAAATAAATTTAAAATATTTTTATGAAATATATAAAGAAATTTGAAAGTTATAATCAAGATATGTTAGACAATTCCTATCAAGATCCAGTTGTTGGGGATGAAGTTTATATAAATTATAAAATACCAGGTGGTAATGGTGAACATATACCAACACCTGTTAAAGTTAAATCAATAAAGGGATCAGGAAAACAAAGAGCTTATATTGTGAGTCATAATGTAGAATTGAGTCAATTTAAAAATGCACCAGATCAATTAATTAGAAGAAATGATATAATTGGTCCGTATAAAGGTGTAAATACACCAGTTGGTTCAGGTTGGGTATCATCTAAACCGTCAATAAATACAGGTGTAAATCAAGTATCTAATGATATGTACTTGTAAAATTTTTTATTTAATATTTTTATTATTAAATATGTAATTACTATGAATATGTAAAAGTATATCTTTAATATTTTTTATTGATTTTTTATTATATTTGTGTTCATTAATAGATAAAATATCATTTAAAATTATATAACCTTCTTCTATATATTCATCAGATTTATCATTGAAATATTTTTCCCAATTTTGAAAAAATAATAATATATCATTTTCATTTTTACATATATTTCCTCCAAAATAATTTATAAAATTATTTACTTTAATAATAATTTCTTTTTCATTAATTAAAGATTCATATTTAAAAGATTTTAATATATTAAAAGATTTATACATATAAGATTTATAGTATAAATTATATAATTCTTCTTTTGAACATTTACAATATTTAAACATTTCCCATATCATTGTGTTTCTAGCTATGAGTTCATGTTCTAAAGATAAATAAATTAAATTTAGAAAATTAATAAAATTTTTATTAGTTTCTTTCTTTTTTAATTCTGTATAATATAAAGATTTTGTAAAAGATTTCATATCACTTTCATCGTTTATATTATATATATCATATATATGTCTAATTTCGTGACTAATAACTGCACTTAATTTATTTATATCTAGTGCTATATCTTTTATTAATATTGGTATTTTAATTATAGTTTTGTTTGTAACTAAATCAAATACATTTATATTTGAATAATAAATAATATCTTTATCATCATAAGGAATTCCATTATTTAATTTATTAAATTCAACATTTAATTCTATTACTAAATCACAAAAATTTAATTTTTTTAAATCTATATTCATATTAAATGAATCAGTAGGATTACCTATTAATTCTCTAATATTATTAAATAATTCTTTTAATTCATTTGGTATTTCTTTATTGAAAGATTCATAAGTTTTTATGTATTTATACCAAAGATTTTTATTTATTTGATTCATTTTTCAATAATTCATTATTAACAATTCCTCACCATCTGTTTGTTTTTTACCAGATTTAGCAGCTGCAGCTTTTTTAAATAATTTTGATTCCCAATTATATTTATCTTTTGGAAACCATTCTTCTAATTGTGGAAAATAATAATAAGAAAGTGAAAATTTACCATTAATATTTTGTAATGAATTTGATAATCTTTCATGATCTTTTAAACCAAAAATATGATTTGTATAATATTTTTCAGTTAAATAATAAGGTGGATCTAAATAAAAATATGTTTTTGGGGAATCATATTTTTTAATAACATCTTCAAAATCTAAATTTTCTATATGTGTAATTTTATCAAAATAATTCTGCCATTTTGAGCTTTTTAATTTATCTTTAAATGTATCGAATTTAGATTTATATTTTCCTTTAAGATCAATAAATTTACTATTTTCTGGGTTTGTCCCGCTCCAAACTTGAGTTAATAGATAAATATATTTTGATGCTGTATGATAATCTGGTTTTGATAGATCAACTTTAAAATCATCACTAAATAGTTCTTTTTGAAATTTATAAAACATATCTGAATTTTGAGATGGATATTTATTAATTATTTCACTAAATTTAGTATAATCTTTAATACAATTAAAAACATTTACATTTAAAGGATTGTAATCATTATAAACAATATTTTTTAAATTTGAATATTTATCTAAATCCATTTTATAAAAAACCCAGAACATACCCGAAAAAGGTTCAACATAGGTTTCTATGTCTTCTGGTATATATGGTATAATAAAACTACTAATGCGAGATTTTCCACCAATATATGATATGATAATATACCTCTCTTTCTTTTTTTTATTATATAAAAAAATTTTTTATTTAAGTTTATTTTTTAATCAATAAAAGTTTTAATAATTTAAATTAGATTTTTTCCAATTTCTAGTCCAATGTATATCAACATTTAATAACGAATCAATATTATTTGATATCTTATCATCAGATGTAGTACCTTCAGATGATGGAATATGATATGTTCGTGGATATTTTGACATTTTTTATTTTATATATTAATTATGCAAATATAATAAAAAAATCATTATCTTTGTAAAAATTTCAAAAATGAAAAATAAGTGGATTATTGAAAAACATATGTTTCCTGAATATGAAGAAAACCTTCTAAATATTATAGGTTGTGATAATTATTTATTGTTTGATGATACAAATTTTAAATTTGATTTTAATAAAGATATTAAAAATAAATTAAATGCCTAGTTTTTCATTAATAAAATTATTAAAATCAATTAACATTTTTTCTTATTTTTTCTTTTTCTTTATTAATTCCTATTTTTATTAAGTCTATTAATTCATTATCCTCAAAATCTTTATCTTTATCAATTTCTATTATTTCATCTGGTTTTAATTTAGATTTAACTAATTTATACCATTGATTACTATCAATTGTTTCTATATTAATTGATTCACAATGAGGACATTTGATTATTTGTTTTTCATTAAACATTTTCCAAAATGCGTTACAATTATTACATTTATAATAATCCATTAATTCTGTTATTGTTGTGAAAAAGTTATTAAAACTTTCAAATTTTTTTATTTTCATTTTAATTTTTTTTTTTAAATATTATAATTTTTAATTTCTTTTTTAAATTCTTTGGCTTGTTTAGTATAATTAGTATCTAAATTAATTAATGGTATAAATTCTTCAAAATCTTCTTTATCGTCATTCCATTCTTGTTTACCAATTTCGATTCCAATATCTGATAAATCTAATTTTACTACTTTAAAATTTGAATAATTTCCATTTTTATCTTTTTTATCAATATGAATATATAGAATTTCATTATTTCTATCAAAACTTATTCCGTTTATATCATGATTTAAAAATGTTCCTTCTTCAAATTTACTTAAAATTTCATCAATTATATCTTTTCTCCTCATATTTTCAATATTCTCATTGAATTTTTTTATTTTCATTTTAATTTTTTTTTTTAAATATCATAATTTTTAATTACCATTGTAAAAGTTTCATAATTTTTAATTATGTTATTATTTATATTTTCATTCATATTTTCAAATATTAAATTTTTTTCTTCAAAACCTAGTTGAACAATCTTACCATAAATATCAATATATCTAATTATATAAAGATCATTATATTTATCAACAATTTCAATTGGTTTAGTACTATCATAAGTCATACTTCCATGTATTATCATGTTATCTGGTATTTTAAGTGAAAATTCAGGTATTCTATTTATTCTTTTACTTTTAAATCTAACAGATTTGTTAGGATTAATTTCTTCATCAACCCAATCCCAATCTATATTTTCTGATAATTTATTTTTTTTCATTATCATAACATTTTTACCTAAGTTTCCAACATTAAAATATTTTTCTAATATTTTTCTAAAATCATTATAATTAATATCCATTTTTCTTGGTCTATCTGGATAATTAGCAATAAATATAGAATTGTTTTTCATTAAGTTATAAATAGTTGTTAATGTTTCATTTAACATCTTCAATGATGATTGCACATTTAAAACATTAGAAGCATATATAATATCATATTTATAATTTAATGCATTTTTATCGTGGTATAATGAATTAAAATTATTTCCAAATTCATGAGATTTTATATTATAACCTTTATCTTTTAATTTAAATGTATGTAATGGATATTTCCCTGCTCCAAAATCTAATATTAAATCGTCAAAAGATGCATATTTTTCTACAAATTTAAGAACAACTGGGTTTGAACCAACTGCACCTGGTTTTTTAGAAGTTCTACTTGTTTTATTAGCAATTTCTATTTCATCTTTTGTATAATTTTCATTAATTTTTAATTTATCCCAGTAATCTTTATATCCAATCATTTTAGAGTCATATTTATATTTTTTAAACCATTTTAAAGATCTTAACTTACTTTCATTATAATCAAATTCATTATAATCTGGTTTTACAAACATCCATTTATGGTGATAAATTTGATCTTTTTTTGGTTTTGCTCTATATTTTATATCATTATTATATATTTTAAATGAATCATCAATAATTGGTTCATTCGAATAATCAAAATTTTCAGATTTAATAAAACTCATAGAATTATCACTTTTATTCCATTTTATTATTGTATATTCAAAATTATCGGGTAATAATTTTTTATTTTTTTCTAAAATTTCATCTGGTAAATAATTTTCATAATTTTTATGAATATAAATATCATTTCCCATTTTTTTACCAAAACCAAATTCTTTATAAATCATCGAATCTAATTCTTTATATCTTTTATAAAAATTATCAAAATCATCTTTTATAAATTCTATATTATTATTTTTAATAAATTCATTAAAATCTTCTTTAGATTTTTTATAAAAATTAATAATTTCTCCTATTTTTTTTCCTTTTTCATAATTATCTAATATTGATCTAAATTTTTTATTTATTTCAATTTTTTCATTATCGTTTGATTTATGTTCAATAACAATATTTTTAAATCCTGGAAAATAAAAATCGATATAATCTAAATAATTTTCTTTATTATCAAACTTAAAATTTGATTCTTTATCAATTATATAATTCATAAATTCATTATAGGTTGGTCGTTTTAATGATCTTTTTCTATCAATATTTGTTAAATTTTTAGGATCAAATAAAGATTTATCAAAAAATTTACCATTTATAATATATTCAAAAATTTCTTCTTTTGAATTAAAACCTTTTAAAAATCTATTAAAATCATACCCTAAAAATTCAAATATTTCTTTTGGATCTTTTGACAAATTTATTTTTTTTGAACTACCTTTTCCTACTGATAAATAAAATAATCCATCAATTCCATATCTTAAACCAAAACCTTTTGCAATTTTTCCTAAAAGATTTCCAACTGGATCATATGAATAAAATATTTTAGCAATATCCCAAATATCTGAATTTATACAAATAGCATCTATTTGAAAATCTTCAAATTCAAATGATATTACATTATCATTTTTAAATAATCCTTTAGATGGTATTTTATTTTGTATTATATTTAAAATATCATTACAATTATTGGTTTTAATTAAAATATCTAAATCTCCATGATCCTTTTTATTATGATAAAATTTAGTCATAAAAATATCATATTCTTTAAAATAATCTTTTATTTTATTAAATATTTTAAAAAGATCACGTGTTGATATTCTTTTTGTTTCAATTCCAACTATTTTTAATACTTTACCACCCATTTTTTATATATTTTTATTATTTTTATATATTAAAAAATTAATATATAAAAATTATGAAATATATAAAAAAATATGAAAATATAGATTGGGATTGGTTAGATGAAGAAGAATCAACAGAATGTAAAATTTTAATTATTCAATCATCAATTCTATTTATAATTGATAATGAAACTTATTTCTTACATTCAATCAATAAAGAAATTGATAATAATGATATTAAAAATAAAATTGTAATTAAAACAATAAACGGATATGATTTAAATTTAACTTCTGTATATATTGGTGGTTTTTTAGAATTTATGTATAAACATTTTAAAATATCAAATGATAATGGAATTTATAGTACAGGATACGAAGATTGTTTTACAATTGACTATTTAAAAAATATTTCAAAAAATATAATTAAACTCAATAATGATTTAAGTTATAATGAATTTAAAAAATTATTTTAATTTTTTAAATGTTATATTTTTCCATATTCAATAACATCTTCTGTTCTCGATAATGAGGTGATCCAATCCTTTTTAATTCTTCAACCCATTCATCTCTTGAATATATTTTATCATTTAAATACCATTCTTCATATATCTTTTTACCATTTTCATACCAATGTTGAATAGATGGACCACCTTCCTTATGTAATTTACCATTTAAATACCATATTTCATATTTCTTTTGACCATTTTCATGCCATTCTTGATATGATGGTCCATCTTCCCTATGTCTTAATTTACCAAAATAATAACTTTTATATTTTATTTTATCACTTGGATAATAATAATCCTTTATTACTTTAATTTTATTATATTTTTCAAATTTTTTTATCATAAATTATATTTATTCATATTTTTAATCCATTCTAATGATTTATGGACATATTTACTTATATCATCTTTCCAAATACTATCTATAATTAAATAAGAATATTTTTTAGGTTCTGTGTTAATTATATTAATTAATTTGTCATCTAATAATTTATTTATGTTATATTGTTTATAATATTTTTTTATTAATTTTTGTAAACTATTTCTAACATTTGATGTTCTTTTATTAAAATTTTTATCAACAAAACCATAAATATTATTTTCATATTTATCATATGCTATAATATTTTCCCAAACTTGAAAATTGTCAAAATCATTATCTATATAAAAATAAATATTAATTATATTATCTATATTAGAAATTCTTTTTAATATAAATTTTTCAATAATATGATTTAAATAGATTTCATCTTCATCATTTAAATATTCATATTTTTCATTTATAAAATTTTTAAAAGATATTTTCATTTTTTTTTTTAATTTATTTGATAAATATATCATATTATTTCTACTAATAAAAGGATAATTAGTCTTAATCCATTTCATATGATTGCCAAAATTACCGTTTATATTTTTTAATTGATTTAATATATCATCTAATTGTTCATTGGTGTATTCTTTTTCAATCCTTTCTGGTGGTTTATTGAAAAATTGTTTAGAAAATTTATAATTTATCATTAAACCAGGAGAATCTGTCCAAAAAATATCATCTCCTTCTGATATTAATTCATTATAATTTTTAATATTATAATATTTTGGTGAAAAAACTTCAGTTAAATAATCATAAAGAGATATGTTTCTTTTATTTAATATTTTTTTTATTAATTTTAATTCATATGATTTCATAGATCCTATATCTTTTTTATCGAAATAATCATTTAAAAAATTAATTTTTTCAGATAATGATAAATTTTGTTTATTCTCATTAATAATAATATTATGCAATATTGAATTTAAATTAAAAGTTGATATATTAATATCTTCTTCTAATTTTTTATTATAATTACCTACAAGTTTTTTATGATTTGTAACAAATGTAGCATTATCAAATGGTATAAATCTATATAAATTACCATATATGGACACATATGCTGAAGATTTACCAGATATCACAAAATCAGATGATTTACTTTTTATAGGTAAATTAACCCATTTATCTAAAAAATATAAATGGTATTGATCATGATTATCTAAATTTTTAACTTTTCTTTTTTTTGTATTTAAAAAATAAAAATTTTTATCTAGTCTAGAATCTCCTCTAAATATTATTTCATCATTTGGATCAAAATTTTTACAATATTTATTTAATATTTCATTAAAATCATCTTCTGTTAATTCTTTAATATATTTATCACTTAATTTAATATTTTCATTTATAAAATTTTTAAAAGATAATATATTTTCATTTTTTTTATCTTTATCATAAATAGAATTACAAATAGCGTAAGCTTGACGATTTTTTTTATCTTTAGATGTTAATGTATCTGGTTCATTATCATATAAATATGGAATACATCTTTTTATAAATTTTTTCTTTCTTTCACCCTTTTTTGGAGTTGGCATAATTATATAATTATTTTTTATTATATATTAAATTATTTTTAATCGTTTTATTGTTTTGAATAATATACTATCTGAAAATGACCAATATTCAACAAATCCACCATCATAACCATAATTATTAAATAAAGATTCCATTTTTGATGCTTTTACAGTCATTACATCTTCTTTCATGTTTGAATCTATATCACTTCCTATAAATCTATAAGTTTTTTTACCAAATTTATTTTCAAAATATTCATAATATTGAATATATAAAAATATTAAATTTAATTTTTTTATTAAAGACTTTCTTTTAAATTCATTTAATTTTTTGTTTTCATCTTTGTCTGATAAAAAATTAATCAAATCATCTTTCTTTTTAATTAAATCTTCTTTGTTTTCAATTTCATTAATATTTATAAAATTTTCAATTTTACCAACATATGATATATCTGGTATATCATAATTTTTATCAGTAAATGGATTATAAGATTCAAATTTTTTTATCATATTAATTTATAACTTTTAGTTTTTTTATTACCTGCCATGATTTCTTTATTAGTGCATTCTATGAACCCTTCATTTTCTAATGTTTCTATAATTTCTTTATCTAAATTTGGATTTATATAAAATTCATCTTTATCTAAATTTTTACCATGTATATCAATTGATAAATCTGCATAATATTTATTCATATATAAAATTTTAACTTCTGTTTTATTATCATTTGTTGTAATTGATAGATTAAATGGCATTCCGTTAAAATTGAAATAACCTGTTTTATATTTTTCATTTATAAATTTATTATAATTTTTTAACATTTTAAAAAAATTGTTTTTTTTTATATAAATTGTTTTTTCTGATTTATATTTTAATATATATATATATAAATAAAAATAATAACATAAAATGAGTTTTATAAAAATATATAAGGAGGATTGGGGAAAGATTTTAGATGATAGAACATACCCCACAAAAGGATCTTTATATGTTGGTTATGATATATCTGGTAGAGCTTATAGTTCAAAAACTGATATTCTTTTACAAATGGATGAGTTTGGTGATGTTGTTCCAGTTGGTTCTGGAACAACATCAGGAATTCCTGGACCAGTTGGTCCGTCTGGTGCGGATGGTACATCTGGTACATCAGGAGTTGATGGAACATCTTTAGGAACTTCAGGAGTTGATGGAACATCAGGAGTTGATGGAACATCAGGAGTTGATGGAATAGATGGAACTTCAGGAACTTCAGGTACAGACGGAACTTCAGGAACTTCAGGTACAGATGGAACATCAGGAACTTCAGGAACTTCAGGAACATCAGGCACAGACGGAACATCAGGAACTTCAGGAACATCAGGAACTTCAGGAACATCAGGTATGGATGGTGATATATATCAAGATTGTTATTCTAATATTTTAGATTTTTCAGGTATTACAACAGGTAGTACAATAGATCTAAATTTTTCAGCAGGTTTATCTTATACACCAAATCAAACAGTTATAATTGTTGGAGATCTTGGAAATTACTTAGAAGGAACTGTAGTTTCTTATAATTCTGATACAGGTGAAATTAGTATTTTTATTACATCTATAATTGGTAGTGGATATTTTGAAGAACTTTGTGTAAATCTAGCTGGAGCTGCAGGTGGTGATGGAAGTTCAGGGACATCAGGAACATCTGGTAGTTCAGGGACTTCTGGAACAGATGGAACAGGTGGTACTTCAGGGACTTCTGGAACAGATGGAACAGATGGTACTTCAGGAACTTCTGGTTCATCGGGAATAGATGGAATATCAGGAACAGATGGTACTTCAGGAACTTCTGGTTCATCGGGAATAGATGGAATATCAGGAACAGATGGTACTTCAGGTTCATCAGGTATTTCAGGAACAGATGGTACTTCAGGTTCATCAGGTATTTCAGGAACAGATGGTACTTCAGGTTCATCAGGTTCATCAGGATTAGATGGATATTCAGGATATTCTGGTTATTCGGGATTAGGTTATTCAGGTTATTCAGGTATAAGTGGTTATTCAGGTATAAGTGGTTATTCTGGTTATTCAGGTTATTCTGGATCAGGTCATTCTGGTTATTCTGGTTATTCTGGTTATTCTGGTTCAGGTTATTCAGGATACTCGGGGATTTCAGGATATTCTGGGAGTGGAGGTGGGACATCCACAGTATATTGTGTTAGATTAGATTATGATGCATCTAATTATTTAAATAGTTATACAATTATAACAGGGGGGACTTTTTTTACTAATGTTAATGTTAGTTTTGAACAAAATAATGCATTTTTTAATTTTCCAGATGAATTAAACCCACCAAATACTATTAGAGGATATTGGTATCATGCGGGTGGTGATCGTTATAACTATATATCTTTTCCAGGTAGTAATCAAAGTATAATTAATAATTTAACCACTCAAACTATTGGACAAATAGCATATACTAATTTGATATCTGGTTTTAATAATACATCAGTTACTATTTATGCAGTGCCATCTACATATGGAGCTAGTAAAAAAGATACGTTTCCTATTATTTTTGTACATGCTTATGTTATTTTTGTTTTTTAAAAAATTAATTAAATATG
>Ga0265295_1006976_pt1 | contig 13302 bp, 12 predicted proteins | sample Munlansysbiofilm_FD_192503 | JGI IMG/M metagenome (GOLD analysis project Ga0265295, IMG submission 192503) | Leachate microbial communities from a municipal landfill in Southern Ontario, Canada - Methane capture system biofilm | ecosystem: Engineered > Solid waste > Landfill > Unclassified ... | reverse complement strand
GATCTCCCAGGCCCGGGCCCGTGGGCCGGAGACCGAGTTTCATGTTCTGGACATGGCGGAATTTGCGACCATCGGCGGCCCCTGGAACATGATCTACTCCATCGGCAACACTGCGGCCCACCTGCCTCGGGACCGTTTCTGGGCCTGCGTTTCGAGCGTGGGCGAGCGGCTTCTGCCCGGCGGAGTCTGGATCGTGCAGGTCATGAACTGGGACTATGTGCTGGGCCTGCCCGTCTTCGCCTTCCCGGCCAAGGTCATGGACGGGGCGGTATTTCACCGCGCCTATGAGGACATCACCCCGGAAGGCTTGACCTTCCATACCGGTCTCGACATCGAAGGCCGGAGGGTCTTTGACGATCAGGTCCGCCTCTATCCCCTGACCTCGACCGAGATCATCGCCGGGCACGAGGAGCGCGGTTTCCGGCTGGTCGAGCACGTGTCCGATTATGCGGGCAGCGGGTTCGATGCGGAGGTTTTTTCGGCCAACATTTTTGTTTTCAAGCGATAAGGACGGGTTGCATGGATTTCATGACCACCATGGCCGGGAGCACGCTCTTCAAGGGCCTGCCGAAGGATGAACTGCGGCAGTTGGAGCGCATCAGCGAGCCGCGCGAGTTTGATAAGGGCGACACGCTTTTTCAGGAGGGCAGGGAGGGCGTGGGGTTTTATGTCGTGGCCGCAGGGCAGGTGAAGGTCTTCAAGATGGCCTTCGACGGCCGGGAGCAGATCCTGCACATTCTGGGGCCCGGCGACCCCCTGGGCGAGGTGCCGGTCTTTGCCGGGCAGACCTACCCAGCCAATGCCCAGGCCTTGGTGAAGTCGAGCTTGTACTTTTTTCCCCGCCAGAAGCTCATCGAACTGTACCGCGAGAGCCCGTCCCTGGCCATGAACATGCTGGCCGTGCTGTCGCGGCGCTTGCGCGAGTTCACGGTCCTGATCGAAAATCTGTCATTGAAAGAGATCCCGCAGCGCCTGGCCACGTATCTGCTGCACCAGCAGTCCCTCAAACCCGTCTCGGCGCGGGTCAAGCTCAGCGTGACCAAGGGCGTGCTCTCCAACATCCTGGGCACGTCCCAGGAGACGCTCTCGCGCGTGCTGGGCAAGCTCAGCCAGGAGGGGCTGATCGATGTGCAGGGCAAGGAGATCAGCATCCTGAACGCGGAGCGGTTGCAGGAATTGGCGGGCGGGGAGATCAGGCTGTAGCAAAGACCGTTCTCGTGTCGTTTGGAGCGATCACGATCGCGTGACGCATGTTCACGGAGTTGCGAAAGTTTTTCCGATGAGAGGTCTGGGACCTATGGTGCCGGGCGGCGGCGCTCAGGCCCAAGGGGAGAGTGTCTTCAATCAATGAACCCGTGGAGGTGCGTGATGCGACAGTTCCTGGTGGTGGCGTTGTTTTCCGCGGTCTGCGCGATTTCGGCAAATGCGGCCGAGTTGGCGCCGGCTCCTTCTCATGGCATAACCTATCCAGCCGGATGGCAAAACTGGGCAGTGATATCGGTCGCCCATCGCACGGACAACATGACGCTCCGCGTGATAGTGGGCAACGATGTCGCCGTGGAAGCGGCTCGCTCGGGCGCAACGAACCCGTGGCCCGATGGCGCGATCCTGGGCAAAGTGGCGTGGAAAGGGAAGCAGCTGAAAGAATGGGAAGAGGCCACCGTGCCGGGTGATTTTGTGCAGGCCGAGTTCATGTTCAAGGATTCGAAAAAATATGCCGACACCTACGGCTGGGGTTGGGCTCGCTGGCTCGGCCTTGAACAGAAGCCCTTCAACGAAGGGGCGGAGGTCTGCACGTCCTGCCATACCCCGGTACAGGACAGGGACTGGGTCTTCACCCATCCGGCGGTGTTTCCGAGGTAAAAAATGCCAACGGCAGGCCTGACCTCTTCGACTTTTTCAATTGCTGCGGTGGACTACGGTTTTAAAAACACGGGAAGGACCCATGGACCGCACACGCCGCATCGCGTCAAACCTTGAATGATCATGAGATATCTCTTTTTGCTTGTTCTCCGCCTCCTTGCGGCCGCCTTTGTCGGCGGACTTGTTTTGGCCTATAGAAAACTTCCGAAATGTATTTTCATTGCCCTTATTCTCACCCTCGTTGCCGTGCCGGTGGCGCGCTTCAAGATATATGAGCGGCGATTCATGCTGAGTGCCGTTCCGGACGCGCTGGATGTCAGCGCCATTGCGTACAGCAAGGAGGAGTCATGGGGCTTCGGTCCTGGCGGAAATGAGGCCGGGATCAGGGTGTATCCGCTTCCGGAACACGTCTCCAAAGAAATTGAGGCGCGCGGGATCGATTTTTTCAATACCATGCCCCCCAACACGGATCAGAACGAGCGTGAGTGGCGCGGGAGCTACACGAAGTGGGAAGAGACGCCGATCAAGACGGAGGGATATTGGGATTCGGGGAAGAAGCGGCTTGATATCTACGACTACATCTGCGCGTACGGCTTTTGTATCGACATCGAGCCTGAAATCGTGAGCCAGGCGAACGAGATCGTGAATGCTCCCGGCAGCTACTACGCATATGGGCGGATTGGCGTGATCGTCGTGAGCCCGGGGCATAATCTGGTGCTGTATTTTTACAAGGGCTGAACCCGGACGGATCTTCACCCCTCCAGCGGAGTTTCCGAGATAAACCGCGCGCCGATTGGGTTCATTTCGGAATTGGGAGCGTATCTTGGCATGGCGTACGTTAATACGTACGTTTTTGACATATTTAAATGGAGGTGGAGCGGGAGAGAGGGGGGACTGGAAAAGCGGTTTTTCCGGCTTTTGCCGGAGTATTTCACAGGCCGCGATATAACCGTCAATGGCGGTGTCGCCGACGGCCATGAATGGAGCTACCGGCAAATATGACGGTTCTTGATGACGGATTTATTTCAAAATAGCTTGTTGGATTATGTTTGATCATTAATTCAGTGCATTATAACAAAAATATGCCATCGTTTCCGTGGAACGCTTGTTGCTATTGATCTTACTGTAAAAGCTAAAAGAGATCGTGATAAATTTTTGATTTTGCTTACCGCGCCTTTTTTTATGGGCTCATCTTTCAGCTACGCTCAAGGAACAGCCATCCCCCTGAAGTATAAGACGTGCGAAAAACACGGGGAAGAGCCGTCAAGATTCATCGAGGTCTGGATTGATGTGTTTCACGACATGGCCTGGGGGAAATGACCACCATCCGCGACAAAATTGTGAGGCAAATCCAGATAAGGCAAGGCGGCTGGTGCTTGATGTTTTGTGGCATGAGACGATGAAATCAAAGTGGAAGAAGTGAGCAAAGGCTTTGAAATTCAAAAAGGAGGCGTGAGCCCTATGCCGACCGAGCCGACCGGTTCCAGCCGCGCACCCTCTTCAATAAAATTCTCACTGGCGGCGAATTACGATCCTGAACTGGTTCCGGCGCTCAAAGCGTACCCGGTTGACGAAGTGTACGGCAAGTTGCCGGGCGACGGCATCAGCGGGGGCCGTCCACGCTACCTGGCCACGCCGCTGTCCGAAGCAAATCTGCGCCGTTATGTCGGCCTGCTCGAAAAGCAGGGCATTGCCTTCAATTATCTGCTGAACGGCGCCTGTTTCGGCAACAGTGAATGGACACGCCCCTGGCAGAAACGGGTCACGGCCCTCCTGATCACCCTGGGGGACCTGGGGGTGCGCAGGGTGACCGTGTCCACCCCGTTTTTGCTGGAATTGGTCAAGCGCCGTTTTCCCGAGTTCCGGGTCAGGGTCGGGATCTACGCCCAGGTGGATACGCCCCGGCGGGCCCGTTTCTGGGAGGATCTCGGGGCGGACGCCATTGTTTTGGAGAGCTTTTCGATCAACCGGAATTTTCCGCGCCTTGCGGCCATCCGGCAGGCGGTCGATTGCGAACTGGAACTGATCGCGAACCACAGCTGCCTTCTGAACTGCCCACTGCAAAGCTATCATCAGAACGGTTTCGCCCACGCCTCAGACGACGCCGGCACCCTTTTCATCGATTACTGCCTGATGCGCTGCTCGCGCACGCGTCTGACCGACCCGTCGCAATTCATCAAATCGGCCTGGATCAGGCCGGAAGATCTCCTTGTTTATGAAGCAATGGGCTATACGACATTCAAGCTTCTGGAACGCGGCATTCCATCGATCGAGCTGCTGCGGCGCGTCAAAGCCTACAGTGAGCGGCGGTTCGAAGGAAATCTGGCCGAGCTGCTGCTTTCGTATGGTTTCAAGGAACCGGTCCGCAAGGAGTCGCGCTGGATGCTGCGTCATTTTTGGAAACCATGGCAGGTCAGTCCACTCCGGCTCAAGCCGCTGACCGAGCTGGCGCGGCTGCAAGGCTGGCTCTCGCCGCTGGCGAAGAGCCAGGTCCAGATAGACGCGTCGCGGATTCCGGACACGTTCCTGGCCGGTTTTCGCGCTCGGGACTGCGCCTCCCTGGACTGCCGGACGTGTGGCTATTGCGAGGAGATTGCCGCGCAGGCCGTATCGATTTCGCCCGGATACCGGGCCGAGGTGCTGAAAAAATACGAAGAGATGGATGAAGCCATGGCAACGGGAGGACTCTGGGGTGTTTGATTCCCGCGCAACGGCGCACGAATTTTTGGATCGGCCGGACTGTGACCCGGAACTGGCCGCCGCGAGCTACCGTTTCATGGAGATGGTCAATGGCTGTTTCGGCGGCACTCGGATCGTGCGGCGTTTCCTGCATGCCGAAACCACGGGGCGTCATGACGCGGCCCCGCTGCGGGTGCTCGACATCGGCTCGGGCAGCTGCGACATTCCGCTCGCGGTGAGCCGGTGGGCGCAGGCGCGCGGCATTCCCATGCATTTCACGTGCTTGGAAATGGCCGATCATGCCATGGACATCGCGCGCGGACAGCTCGTAAAAGCTGGCGACCCGGCGGTGCGGCTGCTGCAGGAAGACGTCTTCAGTCACCACTCCGCAGAACCGTACGATTGTGCCGTGGCCTCCATGTGCTTCCATCATTTCAGCAATGAACACATCCTCGCGCTGCTGCGGCGGCTGCGAGGCTTCGTGCGCGGCAGCGTGCTGATCAACGACCTGCGGCGCTCCCGGCTGGCGGACTTTGCTGCGCGGCTGCTGCTGACGGGGACCGGCATGTCGGCCGGAGTCCGGCATGACGCCTTGCTTTCCATCCGGCGCGGTTTCACGGTCCGTGAACTCACGGCCTTGCTTGGACAACTGGGCGGGGTCACGGTTTCGGTGACTTCGGCCCGCTGGTTTCGGATTGCCGCCATCATTCGCTTCAACCAGGGAGAAAAACTATGAACAGCGTCATCCTCAGAGGCCTGGGCACGGCCACGCCGCCCCTCTATGCAACGCAAGAGGAGGCCTATGAGTTTTTCAACACGCGCTATCCCCTGAAACAAAGTGAACAGGATCTGTACCGCCGCATCCTCCTGGATGGAAAAATCAAGGGCCGCTATCTGGGGATGGAGACCACCGAGGACGCTCTTGAAACCAACCCCGACAAGCTCCTGGCCCGCTTCCTCGCCTTCGGCCGCTCCACGGCCGTCGCCGCCGCGCGCGAGGCCCTGGCGGAGGCCGGCGTCGAACCCGCCGAGATCGCGGGGCTGATCGTCAACACCTGCACCGGCTACCTCTGCCCGGGCCTGTCCTCATATATCGCGCAGGATCTGGGACTTCGGACGTCCATCCGTTTCCAGGACTTGATGGGCATGGGGTGCGGCGCGGCCCTGCCTAATCTTGAATCCGCCGCGGGCATGCTGATGCGCAGCGTGGAAGGGCCGATCCTGAGCATTGCGGTGGAGGTCTGCACGGCCACCATGTTCCCCAGTCATGATCCGGAACAGGTGGTGAGCAATTGCATTTTCGGTGACGGCGCCGCCGCTGCCGTGCTCGACCTTCTGCCTGACGACTGTCCGGGCGGGCTGGCGCGTATGGTGGACTTTGCCGCCGGACTGTTTCCCAAACACCGCGCGGAGCTGTGTTACCGGACCGAAGGAGGCCTTTTGCGCAATCACCTGAGCATGCGCGTGCCGATCATCGGGGCGCGCACCGGCAAGGAGGTGGCATCCCGGCTGCTGGCCTGGCACGGACTCTCGCATAATGACATTGACTGGTGGGCGGTGCACCCGGGCGGAACGGTGGTGCTGGACCAGGTCGCCAAGGAACTGGAGCTCACCCGCGAGGACTTGCGTTTTTCCTACGACGTCTTCCAAAACTATGGCAACATGTCGTCGCCTACGGTCCTGTTTGTGCTGCGGAAACTTCTCGACAGTGGTCTTGCAAAGCCTGGGCAGAGGGGCATGCTCCTCGCGTTTGGCGTCGGTTTCTCCGCCTTTGCGGGGCTCATCGAATTTACCGGCACCCCTTCAAGGGTTTGCTAAGAGCCATGAGATGAAAATTCCAAGGAGTTATGGGATGTTCCCTGATTCATGCACGCATGGCAGAAAAATTTGGATGATCAACGTTGGCCCGCTTTAGGCGCAGGGTGATACTTATGAAATCAAAATCAAAAGATTTGAAGAATAACGCTTTCGACAAAAAAGCTTTGCTCGGACAAGTGCTCAAAAAAAATGAAAAAATCAAAAAAAATGTCAAGAAGGCTGCCACTGACCTCACCTCGGTGAATAAAGTCCTCAAGCAGGAAAGTGTTACTGTGCAGGTTGTGGAGCAGGCCCTCGTTCAGAATAAGGATGTCGAACAAAAGGTCGCGCAAGCCGCTGACGATTTGAGAACGGTTAACGTCAAACTCGCCAATGAAGTGGCTGAGCGGATGGGTATCGAATCCGAACTCGCCGATATGAAGACCGACTTGGCCGTAGTGCGCGAGGATTTGTCAAAAGCCGAAGGGAACGTGGAAAAAGCACAGCAGCTTGCGTTTCAGGACGTACTCACCGGCCTACCGAACCGTGCGTCGTTTGAACAGGGTCTCGCCCACGGGTTGATCCAGGCAAAACGGCACGGTTGGGGACTCGCCGTCCTCTTTATCGATATCGACAAATTCAAGAATATCAACGACTCTTATGGTCATGACATGGGAGACCATGTGCTGCTGACGCTGGCGAACCGTTTAAAGTCATTTGTGCGAGCTGAAGATATGGTCAGTCGCTGGGGAGGCGATGAATTTGTGTGTCTGTTGCTTGAAGTCAAGCAGGAAGCCGACGTGACTCGCCTTGCAGAACAGTTGGTGACTCGGATTGCAGAACCGTGCGAGTTTCATGGAACGGTTCTTTCCATAACAAGCAGTATCGGTATTGCCATGTATCCTGAAGATGGAGGAACGGCTGATATTCTTTTCAAAAATGCCGATATAGCAATGTATGAAGCCAAGGGATCAAAGAATCGAGTGGTGCTGTTTCGATCCATCCCTCGTTAATCCACGCCGATCAATTGCGGCAGCTGTTGAAAATGCTCCGTTGACCAGCTTGCCAACTGCCCGAAGTCGCTGATGAAATGTTCGGGCATCCTGTCGGGCTGCCACGAAGTCCACGGACTGGGTCCGCTTGCGCAGAATTTCCATGAACTGCTCCTTGTCCACGTTGCCGCCCGGCCAATGCGACCTGCCCGGCCCTTTTCAGACCAGTCGCGTCCATTGATCCGGTTCCTCTTCCTGAAGAGCGCGGTGAGGACCGGGACGCCCTTGCAATGGTTGTATCCCTTTTTCCTAATATTCTAATAATACATTGCGTTGCGCTACAAGGTAATTCCATTGATTTTGAGATAGCAATATCTAGACTTATAAACTATATTTTAACCGTTTTGTATACGATTGCTTTTTAAAAGAACAAGGAAATCAGCCGGAAGCGTGCCATGAATAATAATCTTCTGTCTCCGGAAGAATTGGTTTTTTTCTCGTTCCCTTCCTTGAACGCTTCAGAAAAATTGGAGAATTTTCCTTTGCGTCGAGTTTCCCCTGACCTGGATGAATTTCTCCATCTCTTGCCTGTTGACTCTTGCATTGTGATTTGTACTTCCCTTCAGAGCGTTCAGAATTTTCTTGCCGCATTGGAAGAACAGACGCGCCGTGCAGGCACTCGGCTTGTGCTTGATGGCGGGGAAGCAGACTGGAAGTGCTGGGATCAGGCGCGAAACTATGTACACGGGGATACAATTTTCACTGCCGAGGGAAACATCAATCCCTTGGCAATCGATCTGATTCGGGATGAAGCGGGGGGCGAGGCGTCCACTGTTTGTCATGTCCATGCCCTGCGTTCTTCTCAATTGTTCACAGGGGGTCCGGCTCCGGTGGGGGCCGGGGACCACAAATCGAGCATGGTGTTCTTCACGCTCGTGCTCGTCCCCCTGCGACCCGAAGCATTGGGCGCTTTGCTGACATCTCCCGCCGTGATCATTGACTCGGATGTTTACCTGCGGCCGGGTTTATCTTCTGAAGCAAACAGGCCTCCCGAGGCAACTCCACCTGCCGATTCGGTTCTTGACGGGTTTGTCGAGTATCACCGGTTGGCCCAGAAAAATGTTTTCATGGAAGACGTACTGAGCCAGCTGGAAACCCCGGTATTGGCCGGATACGCCGACGGGCGCATTCTGGGGGGAAACGAGGCTTTTCTCAATCTTTGCGGATATTCACGATACGACCTTGTGACACGGAACTGGACAAACGATCTTGCAAGCCTGGATTTTCAGGCTTTGCAGGAAAAGGTCTTCGCATCGCTTCTGGCAACTGGCCGCATGCAAGAATTTCATACGGAGTTGCAGACGTCCAAAGGGGCGTACGTGCCCTGCAATGTCAGCGTGTTTTTGCACAAGGATGAAAAAGGGCGCCCGCTTTTCTTTTCCGCGCATTACAATCCGGCGACGAGTTCTCCGGACCTGAAAAGTTCGCAGCCTACATCCAGTCATATTTTTTCCGACAGCCTTGAGCTGGCCTTGAAGCGGTCGATCAGGCATCCGGACTACGCTTTCGCCGTGCTGGTCATGGGGATTGATAACGCGGAGCAGGTTCTTTTCCAGATCGAGGATCAGAAGACATTTTTGGAACTGCTCGCAAAGCGGACCGTCAACTGTCTGCGCACCCTCGATATTCCGGCATGTCTGGATTCCGAGCAATTTTTCATGCTGCTGGACAACGTCACGGACGTCATCGGCGCCGTACGCGTGGCCCAGCGCATTCAAGAGGAAACAGCCAGACCGTTCAGGCTTGGACAGAGCGAATTGCGCGTGACGTGCAGCTTTGGCGTGGTCCTGGCCCCTAAAAATTATACGGACGAAAAGGACATTCTGCAGGATGCGCAGACCGCGTTGAGTCGTGCCGTGCAGCGGGGCGAACGGCAGATCGTGATCTTCGATGACCGGCAGAACAGTCAGGCCGTGCAGTTTTTGCGGGTCGAGAGCGGTCTGCGCAGCGCGCTCCTGGAGAATGAAGTGTGCATGCACTATCAGCCGATAGTGCACCTCGGAACCGGGACCATCAGCGGCGTCGAGGCTTTCATGCGCTGGAATCACAAGCGGAAAGGGCTGCTGCGGGCTGAATGGTTCCTGCCTTTTGCGGAGCACAGCGACGTTGTTTTCGAGCTGGAAGCGTGGGCGGTTCGGAGGGCCTGCTCGGCCCTGAAGCGTTTCCAGCAGGCCATGGGGGAAACGTTTTTTCTGGGCCTCAACGTTTCTCTCAAAAATGCCCTGCGCCTGGGCTTTCTTGAAGAATTGATCGAGGTTGTTCTTGAGCATGGACTCAGTCCCGCATCCATTTTCCTGGAAGTGCGCGAGGAGTGGCTGAAATATTTCGCGGAGCGGTTTTCAAATGTTTTTGCGGAGGTGAGCAAAGTCGGAGTGGGCATTGTCGTAGACCATTTCAACGCGACCCATATCTCGCTTGCGGATCTGCATCGCTTTCCGCTGCGCGGGCTCAAGCTGGACACTGCACTACAGAACGATCCGAGCGTGCTTGCAAGCCTCTCCGCCATCGCCAGGAGTACGGGGCTCATTCTCGTCGCCCCCGGCGTCGAGGACACGGCGCGCCTGCAGTCACTGCAGGACCACGGCTGCACCTATGCCCAGGGCGATGCCCTGGCGCCGGTCATGGACGAGACGGCCCTCCTTGATTATCTGCAAAGTCGCTCCTGACGGCAGGGGCTTGAGTGATGCGGGAATCGTCCATGAGTATCTGGACGGGCGCACTCCTCCCCGGACACGGGAGAAGCGGGTCGCGTCTTTTCAGGGGCCGGATGGACCTCCCGTATTTTGCATCAGCCTTAAGGCCGGTGGCGTGGGGTTGAATCTGACGGCCGCCGACTACGTTTTCATAATGGATCCGTGGTGGAACCCGGCCGTGGAGGCCCAGGCCGTGAATCGCGTTCACCGCATCGGACAGGATAAGAATGTGTTCGCCTACCGTTTGATCAGTCGGGACAGCATCGACGAAAAGGTGTTGGCATTGCAGCAGGAGAAAAAGGATCTGGCCGACACCCTGCTCGATGGAGCCACAACGTCCATTGGCGCGTTGACAAGGGAAGATCTGGAACGGCTGTTGGCGTGAAGGGCGGAAAGAAAGAGTGAATCAGGATTTCGTTTTTAAAAGAGCGGCTCGTCAATAATTCACAAAGACTCATTGTGACAAATCACGATATTTATAGAGACTGGGAAAGACGTTTCTGCTTGATGTCGTCATAACCAAAATAACCGTTCGCTTGCGTAGGTCCAGCTAGGGGCGGGACGCCTTTTCAAGGACCCGTTCCGCCCACTTGTTCAGGCTTTGCCCTTCATGAGCGGCCTTGCGGATGGCTGCCGCGTGTATTTGCGGATTGACACGAAGCATCAATCGTCCGCTGGCCGGTTTCTCCGGCTTTTGCCGCAGTTTCTCACATGCCGCGAGATAGTCGTCAATGGCGGTGTGGAATGTCGCTTCGAACTCATGGACGGATTCGGCATGGAAAACAATGATGTCTTCGATGTCCAGGACTTTACCCACCAAAATCTTATCTTCCGCGTCAAAGTCCATGCGGGCGGTGTACCCTTTGTATTTCATGGCATTCATGGTTTGGCCCCCAAGGTTGCAAGATATTCACGAGCAGCTCGGACACGGTAGCGCAGGGCTTCGCGCTCTGGATGCGGTCGATGGAAGTGGGCGCGTTTACCGTCCTTCTCAAACGTGACGGAAGACCCGCTCCCTTCAATAATCCGGCAGCCCAGGGCAAGAAGCAGGGCCTCAATCCTGGCCCATTCCAGGCCGCCGTTCACGGGATCGGTGAAGATGGCTTCGAGAGTCTTCCTGTGCTTGCTGTTCATGAGTATATGATATCACTTCTTCTGGCAGATGCAAGCATGGAGGCAAAGTGTGGGAAGACGCTGATTTGAAGCTTCAGCAGGTATGCGGCCTGGGTGCCGTCACAGCCCCTTCTTCGGATCAAAATCCTGTCCCAGCGCCGCCGGCGCGGTGATGGGCCAGCTGCCTGAGAAGCGTTTCAGGAAGGGGTAGCGGCGCATCAGGTCCTGTACGAAGCCGACCCGGCCGAGGTTCACCGCCAGCAGGGTCACGATCATCATCGGGAAGGGCGCAACCTGGAAGACCTGGGCCGGGATGGAAGGGAAGATGTCCTGCAGGTAGATGCCCGAGACTTGCAAGGCCGCGAAGAAATACGCTCCGATGGCCGCCCGCACCGGATGCCAGCCGCCGAAGATGACGATGGCCAGGGCGATCCAGCCTGCACCTTCGCAGCCCTGGGGCCGTCCCCAGCCCGGCTTCACGGCCAGGGAGTAGGCCGCTCCGGCCAGACCCACCAACGCTCCCCCGGCCAGACAGGCCATGAGCCGTGAAAACCGCACCCGGATGCCGCGACCGAAGGCCGCTCGGGGCGACTCGCCCACCGCGCGCAGCCGCATGCCCGCATTGGTTTTGTACATCCACCACCAGCACAGCGCGATGGCCGCAAGGCTGATGCTGACCACTGGCGATTGCCGTCCGAGCAGAAGATCCAGCAGCGGCGTTTCGGACAGTCCGGGGATGCCCCAGTAGCCAAGGCTCGGGCCGGGCTGGCGGGAGTAGGAATGGCCCAGGAAATAGGCCAGGTCGCGGGTCAGGAGGGTCAGGATGAAGCCCACGGCCAGTTGCGACTGTCCCAGGTAGATGTTGGTCAGCCCCAGCACCGAGGCCACGGCGGCGCCCACGGCCATGCCGCCGAGCGCTCCGGTCCAGGCACTGCCCGTGGCCGAGGCCAGGGCGAAGGAGGCCATGGCGGCCAGGAGCATGGTTCCGTCCAGGGACAGGTTGATGACCCCGGCCTTCTCGGTGATGGTCTCGCCCAGGGTTGCCAGGACCAGGGGCGCGCCGGCCAGAAGGATGCCGGCCATGATGAGCGCGAATTCCTGCATCAGCGTTCCTCCAGGCGACGGGTCATGTAGGTGCGTAGGCCCTGGGTGACAAAGACGGACAGCACCAGCAGCCCCTGGATGACGCCGCTCAAAGACGAATCCAGGTTCAGCTGCAGGGGCAGCTGGATGGAGCCGACGTTCAGCACGGCGAAAAAGAAGCAGATGAAGGGTACAGGCAGAATCCTGAATCCGGACATCATGCCGATCAGAAGGGCCGTGTACCCGTAGCCCGAAGAGATGCTCGGCAACAGGCGATGGTAGACGCCAAGGACCTGTACGGCCCCGGCCAGCCCTCCCAGGGCCCCGCACAGGGCAAAGGCCTGCAGCATCCGCAGGCGGGGGCCGAGGTCAAAAAGACGAGCGGCCTTGGGGTTCTGCCCAACGGCCTTGAGCCCCAGCCCCCATTGCGTGCGCACGAGCAGAAAGGCCACCAGTACAAGCGCGGCGCAGGCCAGGCCAAGGGCGGTCCAGCTGGCGGCCAGGCTGCCGATGCGTTCCAGCCACAGGGAGGGGTGCAGGGTCTCGGTGCCGCTCATGGAGGCCACGCCGGGTCTCCTCCAAGGGCCGAAAATGAGCCAGATGGCCAGGCCCATGGCCACGAAATTGAGCCCCAGCCCGGAAAAGATCTCGTGTACGCGCCCGTGGGTCTTGAGCAGACCGGCCAGAAGCGCCCAGAGCGCTCCGCCGAACATGCCCGCCAGAAGCGCCAGGGCGATGTGGGCGGGTCCGCCCTGGTCGAACGGCATCATCGCGCCGGTGCAGAAAATCGCCCCGAGCACGATCTGTCCCTCGATGCCGATGTTCCACAATCTGGCCGTGAAGGGGATGAGCAGGCCCATGGAACAGAGCAGCAGCGGCACAAAGACCGTCAGCACCTGCCCGAACTTGGACATGGAGCCAAGGCCCCCCATAAGCAGGATGCGCAGGGTCGCAAAAGGGGGTGCGCCCGAGGGCAGGGCCACGAGCACGGTCAGGGCCAAGGTCAGCGCCAGAGCGGCGGC
>Ga0265295_1006975_pt1 | contig 13304 bp, 13 predicted proteins | sample Munlansysbiofilm_FD_192503 | JGI IMG/M metagenome (GOLD analysis project Ga0265295, IMG submission 192503) | Leachate microbial communities from a municipal landfill in Southern Ontario, Canada - Methane capture system biofilm | ecosystem: Engineered > Solid waste > Landfill > Unclassified ... | reverse complement strand
CCGGGATGTCAACGTAGTCCTGACAACGCGAGAACTGGCAAAGATTCTCAAGGAAAGCGGTGTCGATTTGAACCATATGCCGGAAGAAGAATTCGACGATCCCCTCGGACAGTCCACCGGTGCCGGTGTCATTTTCGGCGGAACCGGCGGTGTTTTGGAAGCTGCCCTGCGCACTGTTTATGAAAAAGTAACCGGAAAAACTTTGGAAGATGTGAATTTTACCGAAGTTCGTGGTCTCATTGGCACCCGTGAGGCTTCCATTGACCTGGACGGTCGAATTGTGCGGGTTGCGGCAGTTTCTGGCCTCGGCAATACCCGCAAAGTCCTGGAAAAGATTGAAAGCGGCGAAGAACAATATGACATCATCGAGATTATGGCATGCCCCGGCGGTTGTGTAAACGGCGGCGGACAACCCTATTCCAAAGATCGTGATGACATCGTCGAACAGCGCATCCGTGGGCTGTATTCCATCGACCGCGGCCAAAAAATCCGCAAATCGCACCTCAACCCTGCGGTTCAGGAACTATACCAGGCCTATTTGGGCGAAGCAGGAAGCCACAAAGCGCACGAAATCTTGCATATAGTCCATCATGCAGAGGAAAAAGATTGCTGTAATTAGCTTTCTCAACCTTGACTGGTCGTGATTGATTAGCGATTGATTAGTCGGAAGGTGGGTTTCAATTGAATGAAACCCACCTTCTCTTCAAAATAAGCCACTTGCGGAGCTAGCCAAAAAGTCCGCTCTGATCGGTTTCTCTATTGTTTTTTTCTGTCTGTCATCAGTTTTGAGGGTTATACTTTGTTTGACTGTCATGGTCATTGGATGTTCCTCTCCTTTCGTTTTCCGCAAAACATATTGGCATGGAACTTCCTCCTTTTTTCCTTGACTACGGACATTTGAAACGCATACCATTTAAGTGGCTCAAAAAATGACTATTTCGAAATCGTTTACAATTAATTCTCTCATTGTCCACTTGATTTCTTAGTGAAAGGAAAGAATGATGAAAGCAAAACCATTTCTATTGGGGCTCTTGACGATAACGCTCTTGCTCGCCTCCTGCGTACCGCTTGAAAACCCACCTGAGGATAACTCTCTAAATTCAAGCCATCCTCCTCAAATCGAATCTGAAGAAATCCCCGAAACAACTCAAATTGGTGATTTGACCATGGAAATCTATCAGCTCAAAATATGGAAACCCGGAATGGAAGAGGGAAAGTTTGATACCACTATTGGCTCTTCCGAAGAAATATTGAAAAGGCGTGATGCCTGGCGGGAGAAGCTCCAGCTTGAGGAGAATCCGCTTTTAAACGGCGAAGAACTGCATGTCATTGAGCAATTTGATGATAATAAGGCTACGGTTATTGTTCAATTGGCTGGAAAAGAAGTCTTGACCATCGATTGTGGCGAGATTAGCCCAATCAATAATCTTCGCGGAAAATGGGTTTCCGGTGATGACTGGTATGTCGAAATAGCCCATGTTGAAACCGAATCTGAAAAGCTAATTTCAATAGGAGACATCTACAAAAATGGCAAATCGCTCAACGAAGACAAAGGCTACGATGAAAGTTTCGACTTCCAAATTTTGAATGGAAAGCCCTTTTACTTCTTCTCCAAAGATGGGAAAATTGGCTTTAGCTATGCCGGCTCGGAAACAAAACTCGATTTCGACGGCGTCGGACACCATCTCTGCTGCAGCGCCGGCACCGGCAACCCCCGCCATTACCCACAGATGGTCAGTTTCAAGTCCTGGAAGGGTGATGACCGATTTTATGTTGAATTGGGAGTTTTTGATTAACTAATTTCGTTAAACAAACTTCCTGCGCCGGAAATCAAAAAGGCGTTCTCAAAAAAAGAACGCCTTTTCCTAACAACAATTTATTCTTTACATCTGTTCGAGTTTGGTGACCATGCCTTCGATCACGTCAAAGCCGCCTTGCCAGAATTCGGCTTTGGTGATGTCCATGCCGGCTTCTGCCAGCAAGGGAATCGGGGCGATGGAGCCACCGGCAGACAAGATGCGCATGTATTTCGGTTTGAAGCTTTCGCCTTCTTCCTGATAGCGTTTGTAGAGAGAGAAGACCAGCAGTTGTCCAAAAGCGTAGGCATAAACATAGAATGGTGTGCCAAAAATATGGGGGATTGAGACCCATTCATACTTAAATTCGTCAGAAACATCCACTGCGTCGCCAAATTCTTCTTTCAAGTTTGCCAGGTAGGTTTCGTTTAGTTCATCGACCGAAGCATTGTTGGCAATCATTTCGTGAGCGTCGCGTTCGAAAATAGCAAAATAGATCTGGCGAATAATGGTTGCAAAAGCATCGTCGAGTTGAGAGAACAAGATGTCTTGCTTCACGCTTTCGTCAGTTTCGCGTTCGAGCAGCAAATCGGTCAAAGTCATTTCGCCAAAGGTGGAGGCTGTCTCAGCCAAAGGCAAACAAGCATGTTGAGTGAAGAGGCTGTGATCTTCTGCCATCATCGAGTGGATGGCATGTCCCAGTTCGTGCGCCATTGTGGAAACGTCATTCGCTTTTCCGTTGTAATTAAGCATCACCCAGGGTGTCAGATCAGGGGTAAGGGTGGAGCAGAATGCGCCGCCCATCTTGCCCTTACGAACTTCGCTGTCAATGTGTTCATCGTCGAAGACGCGTTTTGCCAATTGGGCAAATTTCGGGTCGAAACGATTAAAAGCTTCAAAAGTCATCGCTGCGGCTTCATCGTAGCTGTAGCGCTTTTCAGATTCGCCAACCGGAGCATAGATGTCATAACGGCTCAGTTTTTCGATTCCCAAGCGGCGAGCCTTTAATTCGAAGAATCGGTGGAAAATGCCAATATTCTTGCGGGCAACCTCAAGAAGCGTGTCGATAACATCATCAGGCAAGTCGTTAATAGTGTTGCGGACAGACATCGGGGTTTTGTAGCCACGCAGTCCAATATTTTCGTTTTTCCAGTCACGGACAATATTTGAATAAATCTGCCCCAAAACCGGGGATTCTTCACCATAAACCCGGTAGAGCTCTTGATAAGCGCGCTTGCGCATTTCGGGGTCAGCCGAACGGGCGTAGGTCATCAGTTCGCCGCGGGTCATTTCTTTAACTTCACCGTCAACTTCAACATTGAACATATAGCGGTTGGTGATGGAATCATAGAGCATATCCATCGCTGAGCGACCGGTTACGTTTTTGATATTGACAATTTTTTCTTCGGCTTCGGAAAGCGTATAGGGCTTCAAACTGCGGATTTGCTCCAACCAATAGCGATAGTCGCCACTGCCTTCAAGCAAGCGGTTCGCATTTTCGTCGTCCAGAGCCTTCCACCAGAGGGAGAAGAACATCGTGCGATTTTCGAAATCAGCAAAGAATTGCTGAATGCGGGCAATTCCCATTTGGGCTTTTTGGTTCTGTGTATCCGAAGCGAAATGTAATTGATAAAAACCAAAAACACGGATGGCTTTCTTTTCGGCTTCTTCTATACTGTGGATGATATCAAGGAAGGTCTCGCTGGAAATCTCAGGTTTGAGTTGAGGGCGATAGGCTTCAAAGTACTCTAAGGCTTGGGTCATTTCTTGGTAAGTTTGGTCGATTTTGGGGTCTTCAAAACTGTCAAAAAGTTCCTTCAGGCTCCAGATTGATTCTTTATAAGTTTTTTCTGTCATATTGATCCTTTTCTTTGGATTTTTCAATACTTAAAGTATACGACAATCCTGGTGAAAACTCGCTTTACTCGTCAAAACTTTACATTTTATTTTTATTAACAGGACTCTTCACAAGACGATAGCATGCTTGCTTTCACAAAAAAGCGGTCTTTGCGCCGAAGCACTCGTATAATAAAGCGACAGGAGAAACTATGACAACAATCATGCCTACCTATCCTCAGGATTTCCCTTATTATCAAGAGATTGAGGTGCGCTATGCCGACCTCGACACGCTGCAACATGTCAACAACGTTACCATCATGCAATACGTTGAAAACGCAAGAATCGGCTACTATCAAGCTGCCGGAATTTGGGATGGCAAAATTCGCCAAGGCTTTGGCATGGTGGTTGCCTCGGTCAAAATTGACTTCGTGTCCTCTATTATGTTCGGGGACCCGGTTCGTGTGGGTGTCAAAACCGGAAGAATTGGCGGAAAGAGCATCACCTTCCGCTTCCAGGTTGAAAACGCCCAGAGTGGACAGGTTTTCGCACGAGGCGAGGTTGTGATGGTATCCTTTAGTCAGGAAAAACAAAAATCCGTGCCGGTATCGCAAGAATGGCGAGAAAAACTGGCAAGTTTTGATAACAATCAGGAGCTATTAGCATAAAGATGACAAAACCAAATCTTCCCCAAATTGACAGTGACTATATGGTCGACTTTTTGGCAAAATTGCTTGCCACCCCCAGCCCAACCGGCTTTGCCCACAAGGCAATTGACCTGGTTGAGCAAGAAATCCGGAAGTATCCGGAAGTAAAAATTGATCATACCAAAAAAGGCGCCTTGCTGTTGACTCTTCAGGCTGCGAACAGCCAGGGTCAAGGTGCAAAGCGCGCTCTGACAGCCCATGTGGACACACTCGGTGCAATGGTTCGCCAAATCAAACCCTCGGGTCGTTTGGAACTTTCTCCGGTTGGTGGTTATGCCTGGGGCAGCATTGAAGGCGAAAACTGTCTGATTCACAGTCAAAAATCCGGCACATTCCGTGGGACGCTCTTGCCGCACGAAGCTTCCGTTCATGTTTATAGCGGAGTTCGCGATGGCAAACGTGATAATCACAGCATGGAAGTGCGCCTGGACGAAAAAGTTCGCAGTGCTGAAGAGACCAAAAAACTTGGAATCCAAGTCGGCGATTTTGTCTCCTTTGATTCCCGGGTTGAGCTTGTCAACGGCTTTGTGAAATCCCGTCATTTGGATGATAAAGCTTGTGTAGCCAACATTGTGGCTGCTATCAAAGCGCTGCACGATGTCAATTTGAAACCCGCGGTTGACACCGTCTTTTTGATTACTAATTATGAAGAGGTTGGGCATGGCGGAAGCAGTGATTTGCCCGAAGGCCTGGAAGAACTTGTTGCGATGGATATGGCAGCGATTGGCGACGGGCAAGCCTCGGATGAATATCACAGCACAATTTGTGTCAAAGATGGCGGAGGACCCTATCATCACGGGCTATCCAACAAACTGCGCGATTTGGCAGAGGCTTATCAGATCCCGGCGATTGTGGACATCTATGTTAATTACAGCTCAGATGGCACAGCCTATTGGCGGGCTGGCGGAGACGCTGCCGTCGCCTTGATTGGTCCTGGCGTAGATAGCTCTCATCATTACGAGCGCACCCATACCGACGCCCTGAACGACACAACCAATTGGCTGCTGGCTTATTTGCTGAATTAGCCTTGCGCTTTTAATCTAAAAGAGAGTTCAGTGTAGTGCATTACATTGAACTCTCTTTTTTTGAATAAAAACGAATTACAAACTAACGACTGTACGGCCGGTCATTTTTTCTTGAATCCAGCCAACAACTTTATCAACATGTTCCGGTTTTTCTACAAAGTCAAGATCATCGCTGTTGATGACTAAGAGCGGGCATTGATCAAAGGCGTCCATCCAGTCTTCATAGAGGCTGTTAAGGCGATTGAGATATTCCGGAGAGATGCCAGCCTCATAATCTCGCCCGCGTTTAGCAATTCGCTGAGTTAGCGTTTCAACCGAAGCTCTCAGATAAACCATTAGATTCGGAGGGGGCAAGAGGGATGAAAGCACGTGATATAGATCCTGGTAAACGTTGTAATCGCGCTGGCTCAAATCGCCCTGCAAGAAAAGGTTGCGGGCAAAAATTTCGGCATCTTCATAAACACTGCGGTCTTGTACAACTGAGCCTTGCGCTTGCGATAAATTTTGGTGAATCTTGAGGCGCCGGGTCAAAAAATAGACCTGAGATTGGTATGACCAACTTTCCATGTCATCGTAAAAATCTGCCAGATAAGGGTTTTCTTCGTGAGGTTCATAGAATGGCGTAAAACCGAGCCGTTCGCTCAAAATTTGAACCAAGGTCGTCTTTCCTGCCCCAATATTCCCTGCAATTACAATGAATTTGTCCATACGCCGTCCTTTTGCTTTTGATTAGTCTATTATAACCGTCAGACCAAGAAGATGACGAATCCATCTGATTAATCAATCTTTTTCCGAAGGCTTTGATGGCAAAGTGTCCATGCTATAATTAAGCCATGGCAAAGATGCTTAGCCCCGAAGAACGCATTCGCAAAGCCCGCAAGCTAATTGATGAGGCACGCTCAATTCAGCGGCCCGATTCAGTCGGTTGGGAAGCTTTTAGCTATACTGCTCAGGTGAAAGATACGCTAAAAAAGGCTTTTGAGCTAATTAAGCTAATTCAACACTCCCCAAGTGCCAGCCCGGAAATCAAACGTGAGGCGAAGGAATTGATGGAAAGCTTGCCTTTGGTTGAAAAGGAAATCCTCAAACCGTCCTAAAGATTGATAGTTTTGGATGCCTGATTAGCGGAAATGTACCTCATGGCTCATCTGCGCGACCTTGCTTAGGGTTTCGTGAATTGAGCAATATTTTGCCGCCAAGTTGACATTACGCAAAAATTGCTCCTGGTTTTCGACACCACTGACACTGATATCCATCTTGACCCATTCGAGCGTTGTCGGCACTTCTTTGCGCTTTTCTCCGCTGACGATAATTTCCATCTCAGGGAAAACTTCTTTCCTTTTGGTTAAAATTTCATAGAGCGTGGCATGAAAACAGGCGCTCAGCGCTCCTAAAAGCAAGTCGTATGGGTAGAAGCTGCCTTCCTGCGAGCCTAAACTGAGCTTTGCCCGATTGGTTTCGAGCGTTGAAGCCGCGGCTGTATAAACGGTTTTGACTTTGAGCATAGTTACCTCTGTTCAAATTTTGAATTTTAATGATTATAAAGCAACAAGCTTTATTATGAAATAAAACATAATTCCTTTGCCGATAAAGATCTTAGAACGATGAATGTTCGGTATAGGTGGTTCCTAATCACGAAGCCACAATAATGCTTAACTCAGCCTGCCTGAATTCGGGTTTATGAATCATTGTGCGCTTCCTTTGGCTTTGGCTTAATGCTAACCAAAAATGTGCCTATTCCTGCCAAAACCAAGCCCAAAATGCCCAGCCAACTCTGTTTTTCCCCGAGAAAGATCCAGGCGAGGACCGCGATTTGGATCAGCATTGTATTATTGATGATGTTTGATTCCATTGCGGTCAAAACCCGCAAGGTGTGATTCCAAAGCAAAAATGCAAAAGCGGAATTTGAAAGTCCCAAAAACAGTAAGACTCCCCAGGAACGCGCAGAAATTGCCGGCACGCCCTGAAAAACGACGCCGCTACCCAAAAGCAGAATTGCGCCAACCCCCATGCTGATGCCGGTAACGATAAAGGGGTCCAAATTCTTCTCGCGATTGATGCTCCTGGCTTGAACGGAAGCCGTCGAAGTGGAAAGGAGGGTTATCAAGGCAAAGAACATTCCAAGGACCGTGATTTTTCCGCCGGAAGTCTGGGGAATAAAGTAAAGCCCAACGCCGAGCAAAAATACGCCAATCCCAAACCACTGTAGGCGCGTAATAGCTTCGTGTAGGAAAAGCATGCCAAAAATTGCGACAATTGGCGCAGAAAAGTTGAGTATCAGGCTAAGCGTCGTCGCTTCGAGATGAGCCAGAGCCAAAAATTGCCCACCCTGGTTGATAGCATAATTCACCACACCTAAGAGCAACAAGGCAAGCCATTGTTTTTTGCTCAGATTTTTGATTGCTTCTTTTCGTTTGAGGAGGCCGGGTAAGAGTGCAAGGAAGGCAATTGAATAACGCAAACCGGCGAAAGTCAACGGTGGGATTTCATTGATAGTGGTTTTAATCAATACCCAGGAACTTGACCAGAGCATGGTCACGAAAAGGGCTTGAAAAATAGCTTTATTTCGTTCAGAAAGTGGTTTCTTGGTTTTCGTTCCAGGATTAAGAGTCATCTGCTTATCTTAGGCTTCTCGTTTATTTATCAATTTGAGGATAGTTTACCCCAAAACTACAGTAGTAACGGCATAAAAAGACGATTAAGGTAAAATGAAATTAGAAGGAAGCATATGATGAAATTGACAAAAGATTCAAAACTCATAAAGGTAATATTGACTGGCTTATTTTCATTATTTTTAGCTTTAGCTCTTCTTTTGCCAAAAAATCCAGGGCTCTATCCATACCCTTCCAGAGACTCTGGTGTTTTTTTATATACCGGTTGGCGAATTCTGAATGGCGAAATGCCATACACTTCAGTCTGGGATCATAAACCCCCTTTCGTTTATCTCATCAATTCAATTGGTATGTGGATGGCTGGAGGTTCTGTTTGGGGGGTTTGGTTTTTAAGATTGTTAGGGTTAACGTTTTCAATTTATATTATTTTTGTTATTCTCGAAAAACATTTTAGTAAATGGGTTGCGGTTGTCGCTAGTATCGTTTGGGTTGCTAATCTACCCCCGTTTTTAGGATTTGGTAATTTTACAACTGAATACACGATTCCCCTGCAATGCTTGTCCTTATTTTTGACCATTAAAGCTCTTGAAAAATTCAATAAACCTTATCTCAGTTTTTTTGTCATTGGGCTGTTAGGCGGTATTGCTTTTATGACCAAACAAACAAGCATTGGGCTCTGGCTTTCAATTGGTTTATCCCTTGTAGTAATAATGTTAATTACAAAAGAATACAAAAAATACTCATCTTCTTTAGCAGGACTTATGTCTGGAGCAGTAGCAGTAATATTAGTTGTGCTTGCTTGGTTTTACTACAAAGGTATTGTTTCTGATTTTTGGGATCAAGCTTTCATGTTCAATTTTTCATATATTGGGCGAGGAGACAGCAATGCGGTTTTGAAGTTGTTCAAGTTTTTCAATCCCGCTCAACTTGGTGAAATTTCCTTGTACTATTGCTCCCTTCTTGCGATTTTAATAGCCACTCTTAGATTTATTTACAAGCCAAAAAAATTAATTTCCAACCCACTTAACAGCATTCTTCTAATAACCATAATTGATTTTTGTTTAGAATATTTGCTTAGCCATATGTCGTCAAATATCTATGAACATTATTTATTAACCTTTTTTCCAAGCATGGCAATATTATTTGGCTTTCTTCTATCATATCTTAATCAGCATATTTTCGTGTTTCTTTCCAAGTCAAATAAACAAAAATATTTTGTGCTAATTTTAGTGATCCTTTTCTCATCATACCCAATTATAAATGTCTGGGAAAAAGCGATTTTTGACCGATCGTATAATTTTAGTCTCAATGAAGGTGTGATTAAATATGTTTCGGCTAATTCTGAGCCAGACGACACCTTGCTAACTTGGGGTGCGGAAACAATGATTAATTTTTATACCAAACGCGTTGCTCCAACGCGCTACGTTTATCAATATCCTTTGGTTACTCCTGGATATACAACCGAGGCGATGGTCTTGGAGTTTCTGGATGACCTGCTTACTCGTCCCCCAACAATGTTGATTGATTCCAATAGACCGGATATGCCGTTTTTTCAATTTGAGATTGAAAACCAGGCTATAGTTTCCCAAAAAGAATCGCTATTAAGTCTTTATATGCAAAAAGAAGATATCAATGGATGGAAAATTTATCAATTAATTGAAACAAAGCCATAGATTCACGAAAAAGCCCTCTCAGGAGAGGGCTTTTTAGATGTGCTATACAAAATGTTTAGGCACCTTTGCCAAGCACTTTACCAACCCGTTCAAAGGCATCCAGTGCTTCTTCCAATTGGCTCTGGCTGTGGGCGGCAGAAATCATCACACGAATGCGGGCTTTGCCTTTTGGCACAGTCGGGAAGCCCAAAGCACCGACGAAAATTCCTTCATCCAGAAGCTTGCGGCTAAATTCGCGGGCTAACTGGACATCACCGAGCATAACCGGAGTGATAAAATTGCTTTGGTTCGTTCAGAAAGCTGCATGCGGGATCCTTTTTTGACAACAATAATACTTTTTATCTAATCCCTTGTGCGTTTAATCCGATTCGTTGCCACACACATGCTTTGTAAGACTTGGCTGGACTTAACTCTTAAATCCCAAAGACAAAGGATGATAAAGGGATTATAATGTAATTGTTACTGATGAGATAAAATCTGATTGATAAAATAGAATGGTAAGTATTTTTGCCCTACATTCTGCATAATTCACCAATGAAAGGGAAAAAGTGAGAGCGGCAAATCAATTCAAATTTACCACATTGACACGAAGTCTATTCTCAGTTTTTTTAGCACTTATTCTTCAACTGCCTACGAGCCCGCAGTTCTATCCCTACCCTGAAAGAGATTCAGGAGTCTTTTTATATACTGGATGGAGGATTCTAAATGGGGAGTTGCCTTATGTGGCGGTTTGGGATCACAAGCCACCAATGGTTTTTCTCATCAATGCAATTGGTCTAAAATTGGGAGGAGGCTCGTATTGGGGGGTTTGGGCCATAAAAGTTATATCTCTGGCACTTTCCATATACATTATTTTCCTTCTTTTGGAAAAATATTTTGGACCCTTAACAGCGATAATTACCAACATCGTTTGGGTTGTAAACTTACCACCAATCCTTCGGCTTGGAAATTTCACGACAGAATATACAATTCCATTACAGGCTATGGCACTATTTTTGACTTCGATCGCAATTGAAAAATCAAATAAGCATTTCTTGCGTTTTTTTGTGATTGGGCTTCTTGGGGGACTTACTTTTATGACAAAACAAAGTGCAATTGGATTGTGGTTGGCAATCGGTATATTTTTGGTTGTTGAAGGAATTGTCAAAAAAACGCTAATTCCTAACCTTTCAAAACTTGCCGGCATTGCTGTTGGTGCTTTGTCTGTAATACTGCTCACAGCTACCTTCTTTGCTTCTCAGGGAGCTTTTGCTGATTTTTTTGATCAAACAATTAAGTTTAATTTTTTCTACGTTCAACGAAACTATGTCGATATGTTTAACCGCATACTCGCTTTACTAAACCCAAAAGAGTTGCGTGTATTGCCTGTATTTTACATGGCAGGTTTGGGGGCTATTATTGGGCTTTCAAAAAGCCTGGAAAAAACCAAATTTAGTTTGCCCGCCAATTTAAAAAAGTTGATTATGATTGCAGCCATAGATATTCTAATTGAAATTTTGCTAGTTAACATGCCTTATACTACCTATTCACATTATTTATTAACTTTTTGTGTAACAATGGCATTCTTTACTGGCTTCCTGCTATCCATATTTTTCGAAACATTTTCTGGAGAAGACAAGCTCAAAACCGTCCAGCAATCCTTAACAGCAATTTTGATTGTTTTGTTTGTGTCTTTTCCCTACTTGGAAAGATGGGACACCAGTCTTAGAGAAAGAAATAGAGATAGAAGGCAGGAAACTAATGTCTTGGCGATAGATTATGTGCTTCATGAAACTGATTCAGATGACTCAATCCTAATTTGGGGAGCAGAAACAGCAGTCAATTTCTATACTAAGCGTACTTCGCCAACTCGATATGTTTACCAATACCCTTTAACTTCACCCGGATATACAAGCAGGACACAGGTGATTGAGTTCTTGAGCGATTTAAAAGAGAACTCCCCAGAATTAATAATTGACTCAAACCGCAGTGATATGCCTTTTTTCGTGTTTGCTGAAGACAGCGATGAAATTGAACTTTTGAGAAAAGAAGTTCTAAGAAATTATTCTGAAGAAATTGAAATTGACGGTTGGATCGTTTACAGATTAAATAATCCAGGATAACCAAGAACAATAAAGCCCCTCTCACAAAACTTGGTTTGGAGGGGCTTTAATTTATTGTTTTATTCGTTTTCGTTTAGGCGCCTTTGCCAAGTACTTTGCCAACGCGTTCAAAGGCATCCAGTGCTTCTTCCAATTGGCTCTGGCTGTGGGCGGCAGAAATCATCACACGAATGCGGGCTTTGCCTTTTGGAACAGTCGGGAAGCCCAAAGCACCGGCAAAAATTCCTTCATCCAGAAGCTTGCGGCTAAATTCGCGAGCTAACTGGACATCACCGAGCATAACCGGAGTAATTGGGGTTTGGGTTGCGCCGGTATCAAAACCGAGATTGCGCATTTCTTGCTGGAAGAAGCGCGCATTCGCCCAGAGGCGGTCAACCAATTCGGTGGATTCTTCCAATAAATCAATCGAAGCCAAACAAGCAGCGGTATCGGGAACAGTAACTGCGGAAGAGAAAAGGAAGGGGCGCCCACGCTGGCGCAGCCATTCGATAATCTTGGCATTTCCGGCAACCACACCGCCAACCACACCAAATGCCTTGCTAAAGGTGCCGACTTCAACATCAACTTGTCCATGCAGTTTGAAATGATCCACAATCCCGCGTCCGCCTTCGCCCAAAACACCTTCGCCGTGAGCATCGTCGACCATGGTCATAATGTCATACTTTTTAGAGACTTCAACCAGCTTATCAAGAGGAGCATAGTCGCCATCCATCGAGAAAACGCCGTCTGTAATCATCAGCGCCCGGCGATAAGTCCCCTGTGCTTCGCGGACTTTCTGTTCAAAATCATCCACATCGGCATGGTGGAAGCGAATAATCTTTGCTCCCGAAAGGCGCGATCCGTCGATAATGGAAGCATGGTTCAATTCGTCCGAAAAAATCACATCATCTTTGTTCACTAAAGCAGGTATGGTTGCACCATTCGCAGTAAACCCGGATTGGAAGGTGATGGCTGCTTCAACGCGTTTGAAAGCTGCCATGCGCTTTTCTAACTCGTTGTGCAGGCTCATCGTACCGGCAATTGAGCGCACCGCACCGGGACCAACGCCATATTTTTGCATTGCTTCGCTTGCGGCTTGCACGAGACGAGGGTGGTTTGCCAGGCCAAGGTAATTATTGGCGCAAAAATTCAGAACGGGCTTGCCGTTAATAATCACCGAAGGACCTTGAGCTGAGTCCATGGTGGGAATGGTATTGTAAAAACCGGTGTCTTTTAGAGTTTGTAATTCTTCGTCAATCCAGGCTAATTTATCAGTCATAATCTCCTCTTTCTCTGGTGAGTATGGTCAAATTATACATCAGTACGGGAAGAGAGGAGTTGAAATCGCCCGCAATTCTCATTGCCAAAATTTTTTCTGTCTAAGACCTGAGTTTCTCAATTTAGTGTCCTGAAAACATTTCTTTTCCTCCTTGAAAACAGATTGTTTCAGCAAAATGAGAAAATCAGGTCATAAACCAATTTGCTCTTTTCAAACCGGCAATTTATTTCGTAAGCAAACTTGCGCGTTTCAAGCCGGCAAAAAATTTATCGTAGGCCGGCTTGTGCTTTTCAAG
>Ga0265295_1006974_pt1 | contig 13307 bp, 11 predicted proteins | sample Munlansysbiofilm_FD_192503 | JGI IMG/M metagenome (GOLD analysis project Ga0265295, IMG submission 192503) | Leachate microbial communities from a municipal landfill in Southern Ontario, Canada - Methane capture system biofilm | ecosystem: Engineered > Solid waste > Landfill > Unclassified ... | reverse complement strand
CATCAAGCAAAAAGGGAGTCCCGCCGATTGTGATTTGGGCTTTTCCGTCCAATATTTGAACGACGGCGTCAAACGGAGCGGTGTGCTCGCTCAAACCCTGCCCTTTGTCAAATGAAAATAAAGTGAGATTTCCGGATTCGTTTTTTAACACCTGTTTGCTGACCACGCCGCCGCTTGAGTATTCCACCATGCCGGCAAGGTTTAAAACAACGCCTTTTTCAAAAGTATCTGTCACCATAGATAAAACTCCTTATTTTTTAATTGAAACTGAAATGAACGGGAATGAAATAAAGTTTTCACACATATTAAAATTTGAACGATAAAACGATTTGAATCATTGGTTAAGTTGAATATGAACGATTTGAATCATTGGTTAAGTTGAATATGAACGATTTAAATCATTAATTAAGTTGAATATGAACGATTTGGATCATTAATAGATTTGAATATGAACGATTTGAATCATTAATAGATTTGAATATTAATAAGAATAATATTCTATTTTAAATTTAAATGTTTTGAACGGTGCGAAGAATCAGTCGTTTTTGCGAATAATTGTTCCGATGACTTCTCCGTTCAAATAAGCGGAAACATTTCCGGGTTTGTTGGCGTTAAAGATGCAGGATTCGATTCCCGTTTTTTGTGCCAAATCCAAAATTTCCAAAACTTTTCCAAACATTCCGCCCGTTACGTCCGTTCCGGCCGAGCCGCCGATATGTTGTTTGACGGAGTCAAACGTTTTGGGCGTAATTTTTGGAATGGTTTTTCCGGCGGAATCCAAAACGCCGTCCGTTGCGGAGCCGAGGCCGACACGTTTGGCTTTCAGCGCGGCTGCGACATACGGAAGAGATTGGTCTCCCGACAAAATACAGGCGCCACGTTTTGTATCCATGCAAACGTCGCCGTGCAAAACGGGAACCAAATTTTGTTTTAACATTTCGGATATTTGTTCGGTGTACAAGTAAGTCAATCGTCCGTCTTCGCACAATGAAAAGGAAAGCGGATTCATCGGAACGGCCGGAATGCTTTCTTTTCGCAATGTTTTGACAATCATGTCATTGAGTTTTCGAACGGAATCATGCGTTTTTAAGAATCCCTCTTCATGGAATCCCTTGTCAAGGCCGTACTGTTTGGCATAAACGTGGCCGTAAGAGCCGGCTCCGTGGACGATGATTAATTTTCCGGAAAAACCCGCGATTTCTTTTGCGATGCGTTCCATTTCGTCCGTTTTTGCCGAGCCGGACGTTGCGTTTTTGTCGGTGACGGCGCTGCCGCCGACTTTTAAGATTGTTAAATCTGAGGGGAGAGTCATATGAATTACCGATGAGAAGTGAATATAAGAACGGATAATAATAAATTTGGATATAATAATGAGTTTGGATATAACGAATTTGATATAATGAATTTGAATATAAAGATAATAAACTTTAATACTGAAATAATAATGAATTAGAATATTTGAAATATTATTTGAAATTTTATTTGGATTCGAGTCGGACGCCCGCGTTTGACGTCCGGCATATGAATGAGTCGCCGCCGGCGCGTTTAATCGAGTGCGCGACGCGTGATAAGTTTTTGTGCTCGCAAAGGGAAATCATGCATCCGCCGCCGCCGGCGCCCGTGATTTTAGATCCGAGCGCGCCCGCTTTTCGGGAGGCGTAAACCAATTCGGAAAGCTCTTTTGAGCCGACACCGATTGAATCTAAGAGCCCTTGGTTGATGTTCATCAATTCTCCGACGGTTTGGAAATCTCCGTCTCGAATGAAGTCGACTCCGGTTTCGGAAATGGCTCCAATCGTATCCATGATTTGGCCGATGACGGCCGGATGTCTTTCTTTGAGCGAAGAGACGTTGGACACGATTTTTCGGGTGGAGGAGAATTTTCCGGTGTTTCCGATAACGATGAGCATGTCGTAAAATCCGAGTTTTTTGCGGTCGGGAATTTGCACCATTCCGCCGAATGTGGACACGAAGGTGTCCGTCGGGCTGGCGCGTCCTTGAACTTCGGTTTCGACGAGATGCCCCATTTGAGCGATTTCGTCTAAAGACAAGGCCGTTTCGTAATAAGTGTCCAGCGCTTTTATTGTCGCAATCGTTACCGCCGCGGAGGAGCCGAGTCCGGATCCGACCGGAATATCGGAGCGAATATCAATGTTGACGCCGGAAACGGTTGTCAATTCTTTAAATTTTTCTACGACGGAATAGATGTACGGATGTTTGCGCGGATTTAAATCCGTATTGCCGCTCGGCCCTTTCATTTGAATCGTCGGCGCTTCTTCGACCGTGACGTGTGCCCTTAAATCAATCGCGCAAGCAATCGCGGTTTTGCCGTAAACGACAGCGTGTTCTCCGAATAAAAAGATTTTACCGGGCGCAGAGCTTGTAATCATTTGTGTAACACCGTGAAAGAAATGAATGACAAATTAAAATCTAAAGCTTAAACAAAATCTACTGTCCATAATTATAACTTAATTTATAAATTCATTCCCCGATTGAAAGAAAAATAAAGGAAAAGAAAAAAGAAACAAAATATAAAAAATAATAAACATTGCAAATGTAAACAAAAATCAAACTTAAACGCAAACAAAAACCAAGCGCAAACTAAATACAAATACAAACAAAAATCCGGTGCGGATACAATGAAAAAATGCGGCGGCCGGCAAAAACAATATGCGTTTTTCAAAGATGAGAAAAATCTGTCGGGTTTGATGATATTATCGGGTCAAAGCCGTAAATTTCCGATTTTTCATTCGCTTCGCTCATTCAAAATCGTAAATTAACGGGAGTTATAAGGGATTTTGAAAGATGAAACAAAAAGAGAATAAAAGATGAAACAAAAAAGAAATCTCGGAAGTAGGAAAAAGCAAATGTGAGAATGAATTAAAAATCGGAAATTTTTTTATTCCTGTTTTTATCCTCTTTTTTATTTGCGTTTTTATTTGTATTTCTTTTTGCGCTTTTGTTTTTATTTTTGTTTTCAATATTTGAATCGGAATCGGAATCCGACTTTCCGACATCCTCTTTTCCTGTGTCTGTTTTTCTTGTGTTTGTTTTTCTTGTGTTTGTTTTTTTGGTGTCGGCTTTTTTTGCGTCTTTTTCAGGAGAGAGCGTTTTTTTAACGTCCATTTTTTGGATGACTTTTTTCATCAGGGTTGAAAACGGATACTCTTTAAAATCGGATTTTGAAACAAACCAACCGCCGGATTTTTTTAACGTTTCCAAAGCCGTCTCATTTGCGGCGGAATCGATTTTTGTTTGATAAATTTCCAATGTCAAGTTGATATGCGTAAAAACATGCCGGACATTTTTGCCGGTATCGATCCATTCGGCATTCACCGGAAACGGTATTTCTTTTGGCGTTTTGCTGCTGCCTTTTATCGCGTCTGCTTCTTCTGCCGCTTCTTGCGCGTTCCAGGGAAATTCCGTTAAACCGTGAAGAAGCCCTTTTTCGGTTCTTTTTTGAATAAAAACTTCGCCGAATTCGTTTTCAATCCAAAAGAGTTGACCGAATTTGTTTATTTTTTGAAGTTTTTCTATTTTTGGGATTTCTGAAATTAAATCAAATTCCAAAGCGACACACTTTTTCTGAAACGGACAAACCGGACATTGCGGATTTTTCGGCGTGCAAACCGTTGCGCCCAAATCCATAATCGCGGAAGTATAATCGGCGCAGCGGTTTTCAGACATTAAATTTTGAGCTTTGTTTTTAATATCCGGAAGACTTGTTGCGGTACTTTCTGAAATGCCGTAAAGACGGGAAATCACGCGAATCACATTTCCGTCAACAACCGCTTCTCGTTGATTAAACGCAAGAGAAGAGATGCTGGCCGCCGTATACGGGCCGATTCCGGGAAGTTTAAGCAGTTCGCCGTAGGTTTGAGGAAATTGACCGCCGTATTTCTTAACCAAAAGCAAAGCGCATTCATGAAGTTTTCGAGCGCGCGTGTAATAACCGAGACCCTGCCACAAGAGCAAAACCTCTTCAATATTCGCATTTGCCAGAGATTCTAAATCCGAAAAACGCTTCAAAAAACGATGAAAGTAAGGGATGACCGACTTAACCGTCGTTTGCTGAAGCATGATTTCTGAAACCCAAACCACATAGGGATTGGGATGCGCCCCGCGTACGCGCCACGGAAGGTCGCGCCCGAATTCATCGTACCAGTCCAACAAAGCCGACGATAAAAGTAATGTATCAGCGTCATTTTTGTCAACGATATCAGCCGTTTTTAAATTCATAATATCAAAAAATACCTGTCAAAAAAACCGAAAAATTAAAGCGGGTCGTCAAAAAAACGATCAAATAATTTCGGGCAAATCAATTCTAATGTTTTCGGGTCGTCTTCGTCCCAATTCAATTCGATTTCCAAAATTTGAAAATCATCGTCAAAGGAATCCAACACATCATAGAAATCCTCTTTGCCGGTCACTTCTTCATAAGCGTCAAGAGCCGCGTAAAGAATCTCTTCGTTTTCGGGAAAATCATTGTCGTTCATCTCATTCAAAACGCCGAGCAAAGAATCGGGATTTAAAAGCGCGTTTTCATAAACGTTTTTGCCTTTTGAAATCAACCACGCGCGGAAATAATCAAAAGAATCGTCCGAACAGCCGCCGCAAACGATGTGAGCCGCCGCCCACAATTCCGGGTTGTAAGAATCCTCCAAATGCTTGTCCAGTTGGTAATCGAATCCGAGAATCTCCTCCACCGTCAAATCGGACAAGAGCGCCGTTAAATTGTCCAATTGATCTTGAGGGTCATCCGCCGCCGAGTTTTCAATAAGTTCCCAAAATTGATCCTCGCTCATGAGCTCTTTACGAGAGCCGTTGTCTTTGCCGCTAAAAGTCATTTTTTCCGCCTTTTTCAATTCTTTATTGAACGAATGTTTTGAACGAATGTTTTAAACGAATGTTTTAAACGAATGTTTTAAACGAATGTTTTAAACGAATGTTTTAAACGAAAGTTTTGAATTATTCGGCCGGTTGAATGGCCGCTTTGATTTCGGATTCGCTCTCTTCAAGCACTTTTAAGAAATCCGGATCGTCCCAAAGCGATTCGTAATCCAGATCTTCTTTGGCCCATTCGCGGGATTCGGCATTGTAATTGATAGATTTTCGAAGGAATTTCAAACTGTCCTCTTTTTTGCCGACGATTGCGAATATGCCGCCGAGACGGAACCAAGAATCCGGCAAATCGGGAATTAATTTTAAAACGTTGCTGAAGGCTTCTTTTGCATCCTCTTTTTGATCGATTTTAAGAAGGAGATGCCCTTTATCGTACCACGCTTCTTTGTTGTTCGGATCGATGGAAAGAACAGCGTCAAACGCTTTTACGGCTTCTTCGTACTTTTCCAATTGAACCAAAGCCAACGCTTTGTTGTAAGCGGCGCCAAAATAGTTTTTATCTTTTTCAAGAAGAGAATCATAAAGTACAATCGCTTTTTCGTATTCGTTTAATTGCAAATAAGCCGTCGCTTTGTTAAAAACGGCGTCCGTATTTTCACAATCCGCTTCAATGGCTTTGGAATAGCTGTCAACCGCATCATTGTAAAGTCCGAGTTCGGATTGAATAATCGCTTTGTTATAATACGCGTCGCTGTCGTTTGGATCCAATTGGATGGCCGTGTCGTAAGCGTCAATGGCTTCATAAAAACGGCTGAGCCCGTGAAGCGTTAATCCTTTATTGTACCAAGCGTTTCCGTTTTCCGGGTCTTTTTCAATAATGTCGTTGTAATATTCAAGCGCTTTTTCACGCTCGCTCAATTGGGAAAGCAAAATGCCGCGATCCGAGCCGGAGCCGGAATCTTCCGCGTCCTCCTTATCCACCGCATTCTCCGCATCCGCCGCATTCTCCGCATCCGCCGCAACTGCCCCAACCGCTGCCGCCCCCGTATCTTCCGCAAAATCCATGTCATCAAAATCCATGCTGTTGCAACCGATGCATTCGGGGCATGCGCCGCATCCTTTTTTTTCTTGTGAAAGATTTTCTGCGTTCGAATTATCTTGATCCGTCATTTTCTATTCCTCTGAAATTTTTAATTTTCTTCTAAAACAAAATTGATGTTTTTCAAAGTCAGATACCTTTTTAATCCTTTTCCCTGAATTTCCCTGATTTTTCATGACTTTTCATGACTTTTTAAAAAATGGAAATAAAAGTGACGATAGATTTAAAAATTCATCTTCTCTTTCTAATGAATTGGATTGCAGTATAATCGTATATTATATGATTAAAAGGATTAAAGAGTATGCGATTAAAAAAATGGTTAAAAAAATTAAAAGGAAAGAAAGTTTATGTTTATTGTGATGTCTTTGGGCGGTTCGATTTTAGCAGGCGATTTAGATCCGGTTCGTTTTAAAACGTACGCGGACGCGATTTTAAAAATATCTGAAAAACACAAACTTCTTCTTGTTGTCGGCGGCGGCGTTTTGGCAAGAAAATATATTGAAGCAGCGCGCGGAATCGATGCGGATGAGGTGACCTGCGATTTTATCGGAATAGATGTCACGCGCATCAACGCTCGGCTTTTAATCGCCGCGCTTAAAAAAGCGGCGTATCCGGAAGTTCCGACCGACTATAACGAGGCGGCTGTTGCCATGGAGTCCGGAAAAATTGTCGTCATGGGCGGCGTTCTTCCGGGACAAACGACGGACGCCGTTTCCGCCGCTCTCTCCGAATATTTAAGAGCCGACTTGTTTTTGATTCCGACATCCGTTGACGGCATTTACTCGGCCGACCCGAACACGGACAAAAACGCGGTCAAATACAAAACGCTTACCGGATACGAATTAAATAAATTTTCAAGCACCGCTTCTTTGAAAGCGGGCTCTAAATCCCCGATTGATCCGGTCGCCTGCAAAATGATTGAAAGAAGCGGCATTCGAACAATTGTTTTGGACGGCAGAAATCCGGAAAATTTAATTCAAATAATAGAAAATGAAGAAAAAGGACCCCAAGCCGAATGCAACGGAACGATTATTACAAAATAAAATGGCAAAATAACTCATAAAAACAACAAATAAATGGCAAAAAATAACAAATAATTAAAAAAAACAAAAAACAAAAAAAACAAAAAAATAAGAAGTAAAAACAAAAAAAATAAGTTCTTGTCAAAAAAATAAAGGAATGACAGCCTTTTTTATCTCAAATCATCTTATACTTTTTATTTTTTTGTTTTATTTTGTTCACTCTTTTTATTTCGTTTACTTTTTATTTTGTTCACTCTTTTTATTTCGTTTATTTTTTATTTTGTTCACTCTTTTTATTTCTTTATTTTTTTATTCCGGATTTAAAATTGTGTAAAAGCGATTGAAGCGTAACCGACCACTTCGGCTTCTCTGGCTTCCCTTTCTTCGTTGCTTGTTCGGTATTCCAATAATTTCGGTTCGGCGTTGAGCGCGTTTGAAATCATCATTAAAACCGCAATCGGCCCGTAACCGCATACGCTTGAATTAAAACTTGAAAGGAAATTATAGAATTCATTCACGTCGCCCGCTTCAATTTTTTTGATGATGACCGCGTCTTCTTCTTTTGCGGAATCTTCCGAAACGTAGTGTGAAAAATCGCTGGATGCGATGACCGCGATGGATTTTTCATTCATGAGCGGAATTAAAATATCGGCGATTTCTTGGGCCGCTTCTCGGCTTTGATCGCCCATGGCAATCGGAAATATTTGAAACGGCGTTTCTTTCATTTTATATTGTAAAAACGGGAGGAGAACTTCAAGGGAATGTTCTCGAATGTGAGCGTCTTCGTTTCGGACGACGCGGCTGTCCTTAAAATATTTTGCCAATTCTTTGTCGGCTTCAATTTTCCCGAGAGGCGTTTTCCAGGTGTTTGCCGAGTAAGAAAGGGGTTTTCCAAGGCCGGTATGATTCGGTCCGAGAAGGACGTAGGTTTGGGCTTTTTTTAACGCGTTGATTGAAATCGCGGCGGTTTTTCCCGAAAAGATATATCCGGCGTGCGGGCTGACGACGCCGAATGTTTTTTCGGATTCGGCGGATTTGTCTTTTGCCGCCGAAAACAAGCGCTCCAATTGTTTTTTTAAACCGGATTCGGTCGGTTCATAAAATAATCCGGAAACGACGGGTTCTCTCATATGATTTCCTCTTTTATTTTTTTAATTTTAAAATTTAAGATTTATGTATTCACGGGAATAGGAAATATAAATGCCCTATTATATATCATGTTCGTTTTTGAAAAAATAACATTATTCGTTTAATACCTTTTTATTTTTTCATTCCGTCTTTTCTCTTAAATTAAAACCGACCCCGTATTCGGCAACGATATCTTTATCGTTAACAATCGGTATATTTCTTTTCTCAAGAATTTCCGCAATTCTTCTTCGATCCGGCCCGCGCATTGATTTTTTATCAAAGAAAGCGATTTCGGCGTTCGATTTTTCAAACGCTTTTAAAATAACCTCTTCCGTTATCGTCTCAAGGGTATGTTTTGGAAACATGTGCCCGTAAGCGATGTTTGTTTTAAATATGCCGGCGGTTTGACGCTCCGCATAATGCCCGCCGCCAAAAGCAACGGCGATAATATTCTTTTCCAATAAAGCGGACTCCTTTTCCTTTATTTCTTCCATCTCGTCCGTTTCATCCGGATTTTCCACCTCTTCAATATCGGCTAATGAAAGAACCGCTTTTGCCGCAATCATTCCAGGATTTTTATCCGTCCATTCCTTTTCGGTGCTTCCGATTTCAATAAACAAAGACGGTGTGTCAAGTTCCGTCGGACCGTGATGCGTGACTTCATAAGTCACGTCGTAATTCAAATTCGTTTCTTCGTTGAGGCGATTCATGACAAGCAAAAGCTTTTTCATTTCGATCGGCGCGGGTTTTGAAAGAGAAAATGGTTTTCCGCCAAAATCCGCGTTTTCATAATTGCCTGTCGGGTGAGCGGTTAATGCTTTGGTTTCGCTTTGGCTTTTGTGTTTGGACAAAAAAACAATCAAGTCGCCGATGTATCCCAAATATTCCAAACGCTTGTCCAAACCGTCTTGGAAAATGGTTCTCCCGTCGATACAGATCAATTGGAAAAGCGTTTTTTCTTTTTCAAGCTCATAAATATCGGTCAACCGATTTGAAAAGCGTTTTTCTTCCGTAAATTTTTCGGGAATGAAAATCGGATATTTTTCCAGCGCTTCGTTCATTTTTTCAACGGACGGGATTTCCTTTTTGACCCAAGATTCGGTTTCCAGCAAACGATCTTTCATATTCACGCTTGCCGAATCCGGTAAACTGCAAATGAGGATAATTATTTTTTTCATTTTAAATCTGAATCTCCTTTTAGATAATAACAAATAAATCATTATTTCTAATATAAAAAATTAAACAAAAAAATAAAAGAAAAAGTAAAAGAAAAAATAAAAAAGAAATATAAAAGAAATATAAAAGAGAAAACAAAAAAGGAGGAATATAAAAAGAAGAAATTAATAATTTTGAAGCCGTTGTGTGATTCGGGTCACCAATTCCTCGACGGTTTGGTTGTCGCCCGAAACGGTCAAATCCGCGTATTTTTGATATAACGGGAGCCGTTCGGCGTAGAGATTTTCCAAACTTTGCCCGTCTTTTAACGCAATCCCGCGCGTTGAAATATTTTTTATGCGGCGCATGATTTCCGGGAAGGAAACGTTTAAGAAAATGACGGTTCCGATTTGTTTGAGGCGGCGCATTGTTTTTTCGCCATAAATAACGCTGCCGCCGGTGGAAATCACGGTGTTTGAAACGTTTAATTCCGAAAGGATTTGTTCTTCGATATCGACAAAACCAAAAAAGCCTTTTGAGTCAACCAGATTTTGAAGAAGCATGCCGGTTTGTTCTTGAAGCAAAAGGTCGGTGTCTAAAAACGAAAAACCTAAAGATTTGGCAAGCAAAACGCCCGTCGTGCTTTTTCCGGAGCCCGGCATGCCGATTAAAACAATATTTTTTGGATATGATTTTTCAAAACGTGTCATAATATTTCAACATCGGAGAAAAGACCGTAAAAGATAATAAAGATTTTCCGGCAAAAACTATTTAGAATATATAGAATATAGAAAATAAGTATATATTCCATCTGAAACTTCTCACCTCATTTTAAAACGTAAAGATGTGAGGATTGAGGAAAAAAATGGATATTATTCTCGGTGTAGCTTTGATATTAGCCGGATTTTATATGGCCTGGAATATCGGCGCCAATGATCTTGCAAACGCGATGGGAACCTCTGTCGGTTCAAAAGCGTTGACCATGAAACAAGTGATTATATTGGCCGCTATATTCGAATTCGCCGGCGCGGTTTTATTCGGCGCGAATGTCACAAAAACGGTCGGGAAAGGAATCGTTTCATTGGACCCGATTGCGACGATTGATCCGACCATTATCGCAGTCGGTATGCTCGGCGTCATTTTGGCGGCAGGCTCATGGATTACGGTGGCAACGCTTTACAGAATCCCGGTTTCAACAACGCATTCGTTGATCGGTTCTGTTTTAGGATTCGGATTGGTTTGTGTATTATACGGTTTTATTTCATTTTCTGATATTCAATGGTTTTCTTTGTTGAATATTGTTGCCAGCTGGTTGTTGTCACCTCTTTTGGGCGGAATTATTGCTTATGTCATTTTCTTTATTATTCGAAAAAAGTTTCTGACGGAAGCAAAAAATGTTCCGGATATAGAGAAAAAATTCGTTGTTGTTCAAGTGATAACAGCTTGTTTTATTGCGTTTGCGCACGGTTCAAATGATGTGTCAAATGCGATTGGCCCGCTTTATGCGGTTTTTGATATTTATGGCTGGTCGGGAATATCCGGACTCGGTTTAACGAATACATTATTACTCCTCGGCGGTGTCGGAATTGTTATCGGTTTAGCGACATGGGGTTATAAAGTCATTGACACTGTCGGCCACCAAATCACGGAATTAACGCCAACAAGAGGTTTTGCCGCGGAATTTTCAACCGCGGCAATCGTTTTGTCGAACAGTTTTATCGGACTTCCTGTTTCAACAACGCACACGCTTGTCGGCGCGGTCATCGGTGTCGGACTTGCCGGCGGATTGTCCAGCATCAATTTAAAAGTCATTCGAAACATTGTCACATCTTGGGTCATTACAGTTCCGGCAGCAGCGATTGTTTCAGGAATATTCTTCTTCGTTTTATCCAAAATATTCCTCGGATAAAATGATATAGAAGAGAAAGCTTTAAGAAAAGAAATATTGAAAAACATTAAATAATTAAATCAGAATTATTTAATAATGATTCAATATTTTTGGAATCATATTTTTAAAAAATTTGGTGATGAATCATGCCTACCCGATATATGAGGTCCATATTGACAATATTTATGGATTCCCCGATGGATGCCCTTGAAAAACATTCAAAAAAAGTAATTGAGGCTGTTGGTTGCTTAGAAGAAATGTTGGATGTTTATTTGGAAGGCGATTTTGAAAAAACGAAATTGCTTTGTAAAAAGATAGATGATTTGGAATATGAAGCCGATAAGATGAAACAGCAATTTCAGGCGGTTTTGCCGAATTCCGTCGTGATTAAATTGGACACGAATGATTTAATGTCTTTTTTAAAATCACAGGACAACATTGCCAATTTAGCCCAAAATGCCGCCCATTGGATGACGGTTCGAGACAGCAAACTTCCGGAAGAAATTAATGACAAATTGCGCGAGCTTATGCAAATGACATTAAAATGCATTCACGGATATGAAAAAGTCATGGAAACCATGGAAAATTTGGAAGCGACCTCATACAGCAAAAAAGAAATCCAAAAAACCATCGACATGATTCCGGAAATTGAGAAAAACGAATATGAAGTGGACATTTATGAAATCGATGTTTTAAACACCATATTCGACTATGAAAACGAAATCGGCGGCCCGTGCGTTTATCACACCTCCCGGTTGGTGGACAACATCGGAGACATCGCCGATAAAACAGCCGGAACAAGCGATATTTTAAGAAAAATATTGATTAAAAAGATTTAAGTTATTTGCGGAAAACTCAAATCACTTTTTAATATATTTTTTATTTTTTCGCCTTTTTATTTTTCATTTTTTTGAAAAGCGCAGATTGTTTTTGTTGCTTGGCGGCGGCATTTTTATATACGCAACCGATTTTTGTTTACGTTTTTTTACGGCGCCGTTTGATTTTTATTCGCGACTCAGAAGCGTTTTTCGTTCGGTTTTTATTTGCGGCTTAGCAAATCAGTTTTGGCCGGCGTTTGCATCTTAGCCGGTGTTTGCGGCTTAGCAACGTTTGCTGTTTGACCGTCGTTTGCAGCTTGGCCGACTTTTGTCATTTGGTTTATGTTTTCGTTTTTATTTATCCCGGCCTGAATATTTTTTCGGGACGGAAAAATATTGTCAGAATTAAGGGAGACGTTTTCCGCCTGTTTTTTTGATTGCGATTATTATAAAAGAGAAAAAGGGGGAAAAAGTGAGAATTTATTAAAAAAAATGAAATTTATGCCGAAGCAAGCAGGGACTGATATTTTTTCTTTTGCGTTTCAGACCGAATTTGATTTTTATCAATGCTGATATAAAGCGCGTGATTCAAAACGAAAAGCAAAGAAAGGACAAATGCGAGCGTCAACGAAGAGAAACAACCGGCAATCAAACAAAGAATGGACGACAGGAATAATATAAAGGTAGAGCCCGTCGAAGAAGCGAATTTCAAATTTAATAAGCTCCCGCTGCATGCAACGGATTTTTGAACGTCGGCGGATATTTTGATATGGTACGCCAATAAAACGATGCCGACAAATGGCGTGAGATATAAAAAGGCTGAAGGAATTACGCCGAAATACCACATAAAAATTAAAACGGAAACGATATAAATTCCCAAAAACGCGTTGATGACTTCAAGCGCGGTGAATTTAGCCAATAAAGTTTCTTGAAAAAGAACTTTCATAATCATTTCAATCACATCAAAAAAAATATAAATATGACAATAATAACCCAATAATAACAAATATAAAATATTTTAAACCCGATTACAGTAAATATTTTAAAACATAAAATATCCGCAGATAACTAAAGACAAACTCATATAAAAAAACTATTTCAATAAATTATCAAAAAATAAAAATAAAAACAAAAAAACGCATAAAATGAAAAAATGAATGGAGAAATAAAAAAATAAAAATGAAAACAAAAGAATAGATATAACCAAAAAACGAAGAGGAAGAAATGGAATAAAATAAGATTAAAAAACGAAAAGAGAAAAATAAAATAAAATAAGATTAAAAAACGAAAAGAGGAAAATGAAATAAAATAGAATTAAAAAACGAAAAAGAAAAACAAAATAAAATAGAATTAAA
>Ga0265295_1006973_pt1 | contig 13308 bp, 13 predicted proteins | sample Munlansysbiofilm_FD_192503 | JGI IMG/M metagenome (GOLD analysis project Ga0265295, IMG submission 192503) | Leachate microbial communities from a municipal landfill in Southern Ontario, Canada - Methane capture system biofilm | ecosystem: Engineered > Solid waste > Landfill > Unclassified ... | reverse complement strand
TAGCCGTCGCAACACAGGTTCCGCCTCTGCAAGTGCCCTGGAACATTACCGAATCAAAACCGCTGAAAACCAGTTGGGCAGGGAAGGATTATTCCTCTTGACAACTGTCAGCCATATCAGTGTCCATTCTATTACTTGATTCATTGACGACTGTAGCATGTTGTCATATATTAAGAAAAACAGCGTAAATAGCTAAATTGCCTTGAATCAAGGACCCACATGAAACCATCATACGCCCTCAAAATACACCGCGAGGAAGTTAAAAAAGCTGTCCGTGCCCGAAAAGCATTCAACGCCCGTGTCTTTGGCTCTGTTCTCGCGGGCACAGACACAGACGGAAGCGATCTCGATCTGCTAGTTGATACGTTACCCGGCACGACCCTTTTCGAATTAGGAGGTCTCCAGGTTGATCTTGAAGAGATTCTTGGCGTTCTGTTTTGCCTCAGCTGGGAATGGAGAATTGCCCCTGGCGAGTTAGCGAGTTAAAGATTTCCCCTGATTCCGGCTTTTGCTGATAGAGGTTGGGGCGACGTTTTTCCTCCAGCAGACCGCCGCTGTCGGTGTGAACCAACTAGCCGTCATGTTGAGATGAACAGGTAAGTCAATAAGTCACCTACGTCCCCTCTGGGATCCCAAAATCATTTCCAGGTTTGTTTTATGGGAAGATATTGAAAGATTTTCTCAGTGATCTCTGTGTCTCTAGCGAATACAATGAGCGAGTGGTGAGATTGTGGTTTGTTTAATCCGCGAAGATCGGCGCGCATCAGATGCTATCCGCGTCCTATTCAGGGTTTAAAAAAGGTTTTTTCACTGTCGGCTTTCCATCAGCGGATAAACTCCCTTACGATGGCAGATTCCAAGGATAAGAATTTCGTCGCCGTCAATCTTGAATACAATGCGGAAATCCCCGACCCTGAGTTTCCAGTAGCCCTTAAGGGTCTTTCGCAATGGTTCACCATATTCTTGAGGGGCAACCATGAGTCGGGTTTCGATCGCTTTTTTGATCCGCACCCGGACATCGCCGTTTATCTTTGGGATGTCTCGCCCTTTGACATCGGGATGATAGATGACCGAAAATGCCACCCTACCCCCAGACATCTTCATGGCTTACAGCCTTACGGCGGTCAAAACCATTTTCCCGTTCGGCGGCTAAATCGGCCAGTGCTCGATCTTCCCGGATTTCGAGGGCCTCCCTCACCAGGTCCCGCATCAACATGGACATGGAAACACCTTCGTCTTCGGCGAGGTCATGGAGGGCATTATAGAGGGGTTTTTCAAGGACTACGTTGACTCTTGGGTTTTTTGCAGGCATGGCAAATCTCCTTTTTCGTCAGTGTGCCACTTGTGCTCCACCTTGTCAATTATTCACTTGACAGAGCCACGAAATACCGAGTGGGAGTCTGAATGTTAATGCAAACCCTTGCCATGGGTGTCCGTCCAACATTTTGCCGTGGTAAGTCAACAAGTCACCTACGTCCCCTCCGGGGTTCCGGACAAATCCCGGTTGCGCGCCAATTGAACCGCAGGCAGCACAACCCGGGGCAGATGCATGCGGGCACATTGGCTGTTCAACCATTCCCGCCAGTACGGCCAAACGTGATAGCTGGCATTTTGCAACGAAAAAGCATCAACACTGGCCTGCTCGAGTGGACCGGACATGGAATATTCCGCCACGAATTCCGCCTCGACCAGAGCTTTGACCTCCTCTTCACCCTCCGGGCCCCGCTCATCGATCCAACGTGCCCCAAGCTCGATAAAGACTCGCAAAAGGCGCTTTTCATGGTTCAGTTCTACCATGCTCGATTCCTTGACAAAATGCCGGGTCTGAAAGGTGAGTTCCCCGGCATCATCGTACTTGGGCTCGAAATCGTCCGCACAACGAGCCTGGCAATGCCGCAGATAGACATCCTGAATCTGTAGACAATCGATAGCTTTCTGCAATTCTTCGCTGATCATGCACACTTCCTGTATCCCGTTTCACGATCGGGACATGAAGACGAAACAACAGTCAAAGTATGAGGTTGCGTAAAGGGCGGAACCACAGCATCCGACCAATGCGGATCGGTTGTCTCAAGCCCGGCCCGGCGCCGCAGGTAATCCAGCGCTTCGGGCATGTCCGCAGCCAGCCGCATCAACCGATCCATCGCTTCGGACTGAGCCACGTCGTCCGATTCGTACTTGGAAAAAGCCACCGGTCCGCCGCCGAAAATTCGAGCCGCGACAGCCTGTTTAAGCCTCAGTCGTCTCCGCAGGGCTCGAACTTCGGCACCGCTGAGCAAGCCGTCAACGCGCTTTTTAAAGGCGACCATGGCGCGTTTGTTAGCGCGCAACTGATCAGGGCCCGCTTGCTCGCTTCCACAAGCATCACACACCGAGTAATGCAGATCGAGCTCAGTCGTCTTTCCCTTATATTCCACAGGATTTTTGCCAACCTGCGGACGCAGACACCCCTCACCGCAAACAGGGCAGATTTTTTCATGTTTATTACTCATGACCGTTCTCCCTCAGGTTGAAAGGTGGCAGGATACCAGCAGCAGGATGACCCCGGATTTACCAATGGCAAACTTGAGGTAATACGCCATTGCGATATTCCTGTTAGCTGTGGGCACCCATTCCTGGCGCGTCAGCACATAAGCATCGCTCGCCACCCAGGGTCCGTCAGGCTTTTGCTGGCACCACTCTGCGCCAAGAAAGCGTCCCTTGGTAAGCGTCTCACGCAGAAACAATACAAGATCACTGCCGTCCAAAGCCAATTGTTGCAGATCAGCAATACACTTTCTTGTCCAAGGGCAAACAGCTCCATCACCCGCATTCTTAAGCAGCTCAAGAACTTCCCCTACCGGATAGAGAGGGCCACCGGAAATGGCTCGCGCCTCTCCATCTCGAGGTGGAGTACCAGTATATCGACTGACAACCCTAACACTTACCATAATGGTAAATCAATCATTGCTTTTTTTCAAGTAGGGACAATGTTCAGCAAAATCTCTACAATCCGCTCAGCCGGAATCGTAAGCTTGGATAAGGAATGAAAGGGCGCCCCCGCTCCCGATGCGGACGGGGAATACCGGATACTTCGTAACGAGCAACCTCAAGATTTGCCAAATTGTGAGACAAACGCCGCCAACAAAAACTCGGGAGCAGTGCGCCTGAATATGGCCAAACATGCTAACAAACTGTTTTTATTAGGAAGATTTTTTCTAGTGACGTTAGGAATATGGAATGTCTCGTTATATTCCGCCAAATGTAAAAATGAAAAAGGCGTCCCGTTTGATTCACCCAGTGCTATAGTTTGCAAGAACCAGCGTTTACCCTCGGGAGTGCTCTGAGTGACTGCAGAGTACCTGATACCCTGCGGTAAGTAAATTTTTTTATTTATTATTTGCCAATAATCGACTGATTGCCTCAAAATGATAAGTCAACAAGTAACCTAGGTCCCCTCCGGGGTTCCGGTTACCGGCTGGTTTACCAGGTGGACGACAATCAAGTGGTGGTTATCGTCGTAGCAGTGGGTAAGCGGGAAAATCTATCGGTATACAAAACGGCGGGAAGGCGGGTAAAGGATTGATTCTTTGGCCGCCTTGCCTCCCCCAACCTGGCCGGACGGGCCTCAAGCGCAAGACCTTGCTTACCCCCCACTCCCATTGAAAAGATCATTGCGCAAAGTGCATGGAAAAAAAGAACATCTTAGACCCGCAATTTTAACCCCGAAAATGGGCTTTTAAACCTGTTTTTGGCGATGATTTTCAAGGTTTTCGCTGGGAAATCAAGGAGTTACCTTGGTCCGACCCCGGCCATGGTAGTATATCCGGTCAGCAGCCGCCGCAGACTAGGATGGGCATTACGCCGCCCCCATTTGTAGGTACATATCCTCAAACTCGAGAGCAATTTTATCCCAGTTATAACCGACCTCCACTCGCTCCCGTGCCTTGGCTCCCACCGAATCACGCAACTTGGGCGAATCGAGCAACTCCGTCAATCTTTTCTGCAAGTCGGCCACGTTTTTGTTTTCAAAGGTGAACCCCGCACCACCGATCGCTTCCATATTTTCGGGGATATTGCTAACCAAACAACAGTTTCCATAGCTCATCGCCTCAAGAAGCGCGATGGATAACCCTTCAATCTCAGATGGCTGGACATAAACCGCGGCGTTGCTGAAAAGTTCCTGAAGAGCCCGACCTTCAACAAATCCTGGGAAAATGATGCGCGGATCATCGCCCGCCAGAGATTTGAGTTGCTCCTTGTACGCCTCCTCCCCCTTAGCATCGCCCGCTATAACCAACTTATAATCTGTATCGATCTGCCGAAAGGCTGGAATCAGATATTGGGCCCCTTTTTCCTGCACCAATCGCGAGGCAAAGAGAACGTACTTCTGCGGTTCGAGCCCCATCTTGAGAATTTCCTGTGCATCATGGTGGGGCTTGATTTCGGCCCCCGTCGGGATGTAACGCATATCGATGCCATGAGTCTCCCGGAAAAAATCACACTGGGTATTGGAAACAGCGGTATGGGCCTGATTGCCTATCAATGAAATTCTCTCAAGGAACTTTAGCATGTTCTTTCCAATGGCGTTCCAGCGGTTTCTTTGCCACTCGATACCATGCATCTGCAGCAGACATTTGTATCCCCGCAGCCGCAAAAATGGCGCGAAGGCGCCGGCCGCAACGCTGTGGCAGTGAATTACGTCGTACTTGCCACCTTTGAAAAGCAGATGGAGGGCCGCCGAAGCAGAGGTCGAGAGTTTTTCAAAGGCCGAAGACTTGATACATGGGACGGCAATGATACGCATCCCGTCATATTCGACGGGAGCGTCTCCATAGTGCCCCATTGAGAAGACAGTCACCTCGTGCCCGCGCGCCACCAAACGGCGCCCTAATTCCAAGGTGTATTTTTCGATCCCACCGCCACGAGCGATATTCTTGACAACCAGGAAGGCAATTCGAAGATGCTGAGATTGACTTTTCAAAACGACTCCTTAAATACCGAAGGATGGCGAAGGAAATTTATGTAAGTGAAGGACTCAGGGTTTTTCAGATAAGGGATTATCGACATGCCCCCTCAAATTCCCTTGCTGAGGGTCCTGCCCAACGTTAAATTGCGGACAGCAATCGCCGCAGATCCGACTGTTGGCCATCGATTTGAGTTTGTTCTTCAACACCCAAGGAAGAACCTTCTTAATGTATTTCCGCATGACCGGAGACGCCGACCCGATCATCCAGCAGGTTTTTGGGCATTTGGCCACCTTCGCCCGGACTTCTTTGGCTATGGAACTATTCCAGATAGTCATGAAGTCGTCGACATCATGCAGGTTGCCCATACTCTGGAACCAGTACTTTTCCTCCATACCGTTGCATGGCAGCACTTCACCACGGGGATCGATAAAAAAGTTCTCGCTTCCCGCTTCGCAAGGAAGCATGCGCCGACCACCGCGAATGTAGTTGATCAGGCCCACATTAAACATGGCACGGAACCATGATTTTGGGTGATTCTCCTTCATCAAGCGATTGACGAGCTCTTCGAAGTTGGCGGATACCTCGTCGATATTCGTGATGAGGTTATCGTCTTTCTGGAAATAGAAAGAGTTGTGGAAGGCGGCAGTGGCGAACTGCAGATTTAACCCCTTTGCCAATTCATATAGCCAGAGCATGTCAGAAGAGTTGTTGTCACTGACTGTAATCCCAAAGCCAATATCCTTCACCCCCATCCGCTGGAGACCTAGAAGGACTCGTAGGCCTCGATCGAACCCGCCTGGCTGCCCCCGAAGGTCATCGTTTTTTTGGGATAGACCCTCGATGCTCACCCGAAAACCGAGATTGGGAAACTTCTCAGCGAGCTTGAAGATACGGTCTTCGAACCAGCCGCTAGTGGATATCACCACCCGCTCGGTTTTGGCGAAAAGGATACGCACGATTTCATCCAGGTCCTCACGGACAAAGGGTTCACCACCTGTAACGTTTACCGCCGCCAGTTTGGGAAGTTTTTCAAGCAACTCAGGCCTGAACTCTTCTTCCGGCTTGGTGGGGCCATTCCATATGTCGCACATCTTACACCGCATAGGACAGCGGTAAGTTACTATAATAGAGGAATCCACCATATTCTCCCGAAAAAGGTTTTATTATTAAATAAAACAAGAGATGAAAAACTTAGGAAACGATCAATTCCTTAAAGGTTATGATTAATTTTCTAAGATGATGATCGGCCTTATGAACCAGCTCGTAACGACTTCTAGCTTGTGCGCCCATAACTGAAAGATCACCCAAAGTTGACATTTTTTCAATTGCGATAGCTAAACTATTAACATCACCAGGAGATACTAAATATCCATTTTCGCCATGGCTAACGAGTTCTGTGAGACTCCCGATATCTGAAGCAATCACTGGTTTCCCAGCAGAGAGTGCTTCAACAAGAGTGTTAGGCATATTTTCAAGCCAGATTGCAGGTTGCACAACAAAAGCGCTGTCACGGACTGCTTGCCACATAACTTCCCCCTGAAGTGGTGGCAAGATGGATACCATTTTACGTTTTCCATGGTCCACCAACGAAAACAGGTACTTTCTATAGCTATCGGAACAAGGACCGATAAGCCTTAAAGGAATCAATGGGGTTTTTATTTTATTATATGCATCAATTAAAACCTCAACCCCTTTTTCACGAATCAATTTGCCATAGTATAGAATATAAGGGTCTTTATTGGCACTATCACCCTGAAGGTCTGCTGAAAAGGTGGGAACATGCAAGACTTTCTCTCTTGGGAAGCCTGCCTGTAGCAGAGTTTTCTCCATGAGTCGGCTAGGACAAATGAATCGGTCAATTTTGTCATACCATTTATTCCACCGAATATAAGTAATCTGTAAAACCCGCAACATAGAGGCTGCCATAGACCCTTGAACGCATTTATTTTTGACGGCAGCAAAGGAATTGGTGAGGCAGTCCTGACAAACACTCCCATCCCGAAAGAAAAGGTAGGAGGGGCAGAACATATGAAAATCAGAGAGGCGATAGATTACGGGGATATCAAAAAGGGTTTTAGCAATATAAAGAATTTTAGGCAACATGGAAGAGGAAAGATAAATTGAATAAACAATATCCGGCTTCTCCTTACTCAAAAGGTCAATAAATTTTTTCTCAACCTGTCGATTAAAAAACATTTTTTTAACATATAACAACTTTCTAAACTTGCTCATCTGCAAATTTTCAAGCAGGAAGGTTCCCTTTCCGCTAATGGGATCAGGAAAAAATTCACCATATGGTGTGTCATATGTCTCTTCATAATTGAATGAAAAAGGGATAACGGTATGCCCCTCTCTCTCAAGTAGATTTTTAATATTAAAAAAGTATCGATCCGGACCACCATGAATAAAATAGTGGTAATTTAAAAGGACAATTTTCATTTCTCTAATTGGCGCCTTTTTTTAAAATTCGTTAAAGACATGATACAAAAAATTATGACACTCATTCCAAAAACATTATTGATTGGGTTACTGAAAAGAAAAATTGGTATAAACATAATATATACGAATCGAACCTCGTTTGGCAAACGCACAAACAATGAAATAATGAATACAATAGCTATTAGAATACCAACAATACCATGTTCATAAAGAATTCGAAATATTTCACTATGTGGTTGATTTTTAAAAATTATTTCTACACTGTCTGGTCCTTTACCTAAAAGAATATGCAAAAAGTCGGACTGAAATAGATCTTTGGAAAGTTTAGACCAATAGCTAAATCTCCACAAAGCTGAAGTTTCGTGACTCAGTCCTAATCGAGAAAATTTACCATGTTCAAAATCTCCTTCTATAATAGCGTACTCAAGCCCTTCAGAAAGCACAAACATTTGTGTTGAAAATCTATCGAGAGCCACAACAACTTTATCGTTTACTCTTGGACTGAAAAAAATAAGAGTGAATCCGGCAAACATTATACCTATGCCAAAAATAATCAGTCTAAACACTTGCTTCCTCTTGAACTTAGAGGCGACCCAGAATCCACCGCCAAAAATATAGCCAAGAAGAGTGCTAAGAGACGATGTAAGTAGAACCAAAATGATTACCGAAACATGGGTGAGCCATGCAAAATATCGGTCTTTATGGGGGTTAACAAATAAAAGCGGCAACATGGAAACAAACGCCATAACATTAGTGTGCACAAAGGTGCCTTTCACTCGACCACTACCATGCCCACTCAACATTAAACCAAAAACAACAACGAATATAATTAAAATCGAGAAGTGTTTTCTATAATTTGAATTTATAATAGGACATGGACGGTAAAATGAAGACAAAAACAGAAAAAGGCATATGGTAAGCCTTTTGACAAAAGAAAAGGGCTCGAAATTATCTATGTTAATAATAGTAGAAAAAAATAACACTAATAAAAAAAGGATAGAAAAAATAAAATCTTTGTTTATTCCTATTGAGCGCTTTCTTATTAAAATCTCAAGAACAACTATAAAGAAAACAAAAAATGCCCCTCCTTGCCGTGAAATATTTTGGTTAACCAGGATTCCCACCGAGTAAACAACATATGAGAAAAATAGTATTTGCCAGTAGTCTGTTTTATGATTATTTTGAAAATAGTCTACAGTTTTAATATGCATAGCTCTAAGTATTAGTTATGATAGAATTAATAAAAAATCAATTAGTTTATTTAATAAACAGCGATAGTTATTGATCACATTTGACCAATGTCTCACCAATGTAAGCAAGGAACTTTTTGCCGGTTTCTTCCAGGCGCATCCCGTCTAATTTTGCATAGATCTGCTCTGCTTTTACCCACACCGCTTCTTTATCCCATGAGGCGCGAATTACCTTTAGCAAAGCGGCAAATTAAGCGCTACAATTTGCTAATTTGATAGAATCCACTCGGAGAATTCAACTAGCCCCTTGCAAAAATCAGTAAGTAAAATTGTCCATCCAACTCGGTTTTCTTTGCCCCACCCTAACACCGACACCAATGACAAAAGACACCAAGGCTCTGTAAGCGCCTTGCTCTCAGCTAAGGTCGATACTTCGTATCACTGCTTGCAAAGCAGTGATAGACAGCTTATGCCACCCCCGAAATTGCTCCAAAGAAGGTAGGTGAAGATCACCTGTCAGGGCCCAGATGTTGACGAAGGTTCCAGAGAACTATTTCCTGTAGTACTGAATTTGTCACCATCGGCTTTTTCGCCTTAAGACGGCAAAAGTCTGGGTGAGGATACTTGACAACGAAATAACATGATCAATACCGGCGTCTCCTGCGAAACAACAAAAAAAACCAGTTTCATAAGTAGCTCTTACCCAAATAGATCATATAACATTAAAAAAAGATTTATTTTTTTTAAATGCCCAACACATTGCAACCATATCTCAACAATCCCGCTAAACCTAACATTAAACCGGCATTCACCAAAACGTTTCTAAGATACTTTCTCCATGAAAAATTCATTACTTTAAAAATAATACAGAAAAAAACAATATTTATGACAACAAAGGAGACCGCCATAAAAAACAGGCCGTAATATACGCTACCAAATGCAAATTTCCCAACCAACAACGCTGAGGCACTAGTAATTATTTGGGCTATTATTGAAATCATGGCGTACTTTTGTTTATCCAAAGTTATTGACAAGCCTTGAACTGTGATCATAATAAAATTGAAGTAATATTGTAACGCAAGAATTCTCACAAAATCACCTGCCATTTTCCATTCGTGGCCCAAGAGAATAACAGCTGCAATATCACCATACGCCATTATCAATGCCATCGGGACAACTGAAATCTTCATGCTTCTAACAAGATTATTGTAGACATATTCACCTAACGCTTTGCCCTGCCTTTTCATTGATGCTGTAGTTCGAAAGAAAACTCGCCCTATAGCAGCCCCCAACAAAGAACTCGGCAATTGGAGTAAGCGAATTGTAATAGCATAATAGCCCAAAATTTCTGTTCCCCAGAGACCTTTGATTAACAAGACAGGTAACTGACCTTTAAAGGAGCCGATTACATTTACTGGCAACTGATATATTATAAATCTTTTATTCTTCTGAAATACGCGTATAAACTCTTCTTTATTAAAGGTAAACATCCTCCTACTCAAATAACGTTTCATATGCAATAAGGTTATGATCCGCCCTACTACTTGACCTATATAATACCCATATGAAGTAAAGCCCAACATACCCAAACCGATGGCTATTGCGCCATAAACACAGCCATGAATTAAGGGATTCTTCATCAACACATCATACTGCGCTTTACGATTAAGCCATGTATAGCAGACCTGGGTTTGTTGCAATGTAAAAACCGAAACAAACAAAATAGCAATGAATATGCTATCGCCAAAACCTATCTTTGATCCGAATAACTTGAAAGAGATAAGAACAACAAAGCTTCCTAACGCACTAACAACAAATATTATCGTTGTTATCACTCTATAGCTTTCTTCAAGATTTCCTTCTTCATCAACCATTATGGCATTGGTCAACCCAAAGTCTGAAAAGGCCTGAATAACAGTGGCTATGGAAATCAAAAGCGCCCATGTACCTATAATTTCAACCCCGTAAATACGGGTAATTATTGGCAGCGTAACAAAATAACTACCTTGTCCCAGAATGGTACCTATGGATAGTTTTGCCACATTCTTTTTGTTGCCAGAAAGTTTTAGGTTTTCTCTTATTCTATGGAACATCATCTATTAGATTCTTTTGCCATCTTAGCTAAAATATTTTTCATAGTACTAGTCAACCCCAAACTTCTCAAAATACTGCGCAAAACATTTTTGATTTTAACTGGAATACTGTTATTTACATATTTTTTGCTGCAATATTTAAATCCCTTCAATTTGAAATCATGAAAAAATACCTGTCTACTCAGACTTTCCTTAGGCGGATGTTGTAAATTAGCTCTAATTACTGTTTCCAACGGCATTTCAAAATTTTCTATATCGTGCCCTATAGCCTGATAAATTTTCTGTCCCTTTATTGTATTAATGAGAACCTTTGATATCCCTTTGCTGCAGTCAATCTTTGAATTAAACTTCGCAATCCCCCAATAATCTCCTACAGTGATATCAGACGTTCTTTCAATCTTTGTGTATAAGCAATTATGACAACACAACCTTGTTGCGTTGTGGGAGAGAAAAATTTTGTAGTACTTGTTTTCATTAGACCTCTGCAGTTTGTTTTTTCGACTATCCGCAAAATATACTCTGGTACTTGGAACTTCCCACCGTACAGATTTGTCCCGGAAGTTTATATCTATGACCCTAGACCGATGCCTCTCCTGCTCCCATCTAATATACTCTGAAAATAATTTAGGCGACGGAACTCCAAAACAAATTATATCGACGGTGTAAAGATTTTCATAATCTCGCCCTAAAAAATTATATAAGCCACCAATTTGACAAGGAGTACCAGTGAACAGAACTAATCTTCCCTGCTCCAAACACTCTTTAGCATCAATATATGTATTATTAATTTCGCTTTGAACATATTTAGACCCCTGAAGCTTGCTTGCAATTTGCTTGGAGTCAATCATTTGATGTTTTACCTTCATGTCCTGATCATAAACTGCACCAACCACTACCCCCTGCCGCTCGAGGACATACATTGCCAGTCGATGAGCAATTCCACCAGAACTACTATTGAGCAGGTCTCGCGAGTGTCTGTCCATGGCGGCGAATGCCAAAGGACTATCCAATCTTTCTATAAAGTTACCGATCTGTACATACTGACAGGCCTTCAAACATATCCCACATTCAATACAGATTTTATTGTCAATCTTTGGAAATAAAAAGCCTTCCTCATCTGAGAACATCACAATGCACTGTTTAGGACACGAACTTTTACATGCGCCACAACCACAGCATTCATATACTGGAGGAAATTTTTCGCATCCACTAGGATTTTTCGCTTGGTGATATTGTAGAATATTCATCGCGTTCCTCCAAAAGCATCTTTATTAAATTCTTTGTTTCCCATGCCTCTTCAATATATTTGGGCATTACTTTCTGCAGGTGAGTCCTAATCTTATCTTTATTTTCGTATAACCATTTAAAACCGTCCGCAAGCTCATGTTCGGTCTTAAGCTCAGAAACGGGGATAACATAATTTTTTTCATTTCCGAACAAATCTCGAGCAATTCCAGTTGATTTTAAAGAGTAACCCAATACAAGAGTTGGAACACAAGAAGAGTAGGCCGCAATTGTTGCGTGAGTTCGCGCCCCTACAAAAAGTTCACATTGGGAAATAATGTATTTTAATTTTCGTGCACTATATTTTTCATTCTCAATCAAATAAACGTCATTTGTTCCCTTGTATTTTTCATATAGCCTTCTCAAAACTGACAAGTCTGCGTTATTCATAACATGCGGTATCAGCACGACTTTCATGCCGCATTGATGGATTATACACTCGATCAAATTACTGTATGAATCAATAATCAACCTGTAAGTGTCTCGACCATCCTTACCCGCGACAAGATTACTAACATTTAAACCAACCATTCTATTCTGCAACCAATCAAAATCAGTATTGACAGTCTCTTTCCCAATGACAAAAGCTGGGTCTGGAAAGTAATGCAAGCTATCATTCCCTATAAATCTAGAAATGTTTTGAAAGGAAGTTCGGTCTCTGGCTGTAATTGCATCATAATTATTAAATGATGATATTAGCTGATTGTCTATATTTATTTTATCAAGTGAACAATCATACAAAAGAATTTTTCCAATACTTTTGCTTCTAATCATCTCTGTTAAAGAATATAATTCCCGCTTTCTATTGACTTTCCTATCAAAGTTGTCTGCTCCAACCACTATAACCAAGTCAAATCCAATTGCTTTCTGCAAAAACTTTTTGCACCTAAATCTGGTTATAAGATCAGTACAATCAACTAAACGCAGAAAAGTGCTTAAGGCTTTATGAACTAAAGGTATATGATAAAAGTTTTCATAACGTGGAACGGAGTCGTCAATCAAAGGTACGTCTAGCGCATCATGCTGTTTTAAATCCGCAGAAGATGCCGCTACATAGGTAGCTCCGGCCTTTCGGCAAATTTCCACCAAACCAGTCAGAAGAGCTTCCGAACCCTTATTATAGATAGCCGCCCCAATCAAAATTAAAACTTTTTTTCCCATGTTTTTCCCCTAGCGATATCCTTTAATTTTAGCCAATATGTTCTTACGAAATGCCAAACGAAATTTTTCGGATCTATCCACCAAAAGAAGGTGGGTGTGACGTAAACTGTCACAACCATGGTGGAACATGCTCCCTAAAGGGGGTATGTCTATGGATCTCAATCAGTTTCGCAAAATTTTTCCAAGTGATGG
>Ga0265295_1006972_pt1 | contig 13309 bp, 9 predicted proteins | sample Munlansysbiofilm_FD_192503 | JGI IMG/M metagenome (GOLD analysis project Ga0265295, IMG submission 192503) | Leachate microbial communities from a municipal landfill in Southern Ontario, Canada - Methane capture system biofilm | ecosystem: Engineered > Solid waste > Landfill > Unclassified ... | reverse complement strand
CATGGCCCGGTTCCAGGCGGTGACTTTACCGTCCTTATCAACAACCAGGGTCGCGTCGGGGAAAAATTCTATAATTTCTGCAAGTCTCCTCTGCGACTCCTTGAGCGTCTCATCCGCCCGCTTGCGGTCCGTGATATCCAGAAGGGACGCAATACTTTGTTCCGTATTGGGGATCATATCGACCGTGAGGTGAATTTCTCTTGACTGGCCGTCTTTGTCGACAAGCCGGAATTCGTAGCTTTTCCGGGCGAAATCCGATTGAACCCTGCGCATCCTGTGGTGTGTCATCAGCATGTCAAGATCTTCTTTTGCCACGAATTCCGTCCAGGATTTTATCCCTTCGATTTCCGCCTTTGTATAACCGGTCAAGTTTTCAAATTCCGTATTGGCGAGACTGATGGTGGTGTCTTCTTCCACAACAATCATGGCGGTACCCGTATTTTCAAAAATCGTCTGGTACCAGGCTTCGGATTTTTTGAGTTCCTCCCCCGTGTGTTTTCGGTGGGTGACATCCCGGAATGTCCAGATTCTTCCATAACAGGTTCCGTCCCTCCCCAGGACAGGAGACGTGCACTGGTCCAGGATCACGCCGTCGGTCAATTCGATTTCGTTTCTGCTGGTGTCGTTCGGATGTCTGAGAAGATAGTCCGCCAGATGGGAAACTTCCTCGGGATTCCTGGTCCGGCCTGCCAGATGGTGAAGAAGCAGGGCTCCATCATGGCCTTCCCGGATGTGCCGCGGGACTTGCCAGGCTTCCTGGAGATGGTGATTGATCCGGATGATCTTGCCCTGCTCATCCAACACCAGGATGCCCTTGACCGCGGCTTCCTTCTGGGCTTCGAGGAAAGCTGTTTTCCAGGCAAGTTCCTTCTCTGTCTTGCGATAATCCGCGATTTCGGCTTTCAGGCGTTCCCGTTCCTCCAGGAGCGCCTGGTTCACGAATATTAAATTTGTAATGATTCCAGATATATTATCTAAAAGGGACGCCGCATTGTCGAGTTTTTCTCTGCTTGCGGTGGGCGATTCCGTCAGCGTCTGTAAAGAGGCCTGCTCGTCGAATCCGAAAGATCGGGCATGCATTCTGAACTTACCCAGGCCAGGTTCCTGCGGAAAGGGTTGGTCCGTCGCCGGGCTTGCGATGTTTTTTCTGCTGGTGATCATCGGAACCGCACGATCTGCGAGGCTGTTATCTGTCTGTGCAATAATCCTCCCGCACTGGTTTTCCCGGTGGTTCGAGAGCTTCTGTCTGCTCTTTTCACAGGCGGATTCTGCTGTCGTGCAGATCCTCCGGAGCTTTGTGCTGATACCACGCCAGTCCGCGGCAATCAGGATATTCAAGCCGGGGTGATCCAGAAAATCGATGGTAAACCCGGTGGCCTCTGTAAAGAGTTCGAATATTTTCTGCAGCTGGTCCAGATCCACAATGTCGCCAATGCCGTATTTCCCGTCAATTACGTTGATTCGTTCCGGATCACTCGCTTCCATCGCCACCTCGCATTGTCAGTTGCTTCTCTGTTCATTGCGCGGCATTTTATCGATGCCCCTCCATCTGTAAATCCTGAATCGTTTAACTCTGACTTTCGCTCCTTGGTTGTCCGGCTGGTTCTAATTCTGGCTGTGATGTAGCTTTTCCGCAACTGCAACATAAGGCAAGGTTTTCTTGTATGTCAATAAAAAATTGAACATACTATTAAAAATAATACAAAAATAATCCGAAATGGGTGATCCTGGTATGGTTTTCCTGATAATCCGCAGCATCCACCCGCGAACAAATCTTGCAGGAAGGAGAAACAGTTCCTGATCTCATGAAAAAAGCGAAGGATTTTTAATCCTCTCTGTCTACCCTGTTGTATACTTCGTGGCATGTAGGTCTTGATTAAAGAATTCTTCCCCTGTATCTTGTTCCCGTTCCGTTCTTTTTTCTGCGTATGATCGTGGTGGGTGACAGCATGGAATCCCGATTGAAGAAGTCTCATAGGCTGATCCGGCTCGTCTCGGACATCAAAAGCGCACCCTATCATCTTTTCTTCCAGGCGCGGTTCCTCCACGTGGAGGGCTACGCCTGTCGTCAGAAGGACATCCGGATGTTCCGGCTCACCCGGATTCAGGACATCGCCTTCGCCCCTATCCAGTTCACCATTCAGGAAGATTACAGCTTCGGCCAGCGTTACCGGAACGCCTTTTCCGTCTTTGCGGGAAAAACCACGGAGAAGGTCGTCGTGCGGTTCGCGGCACGCATCCGGACTTATATCGAGGAAACCCTCTGGCATCACAGCCAGATCACCACCAGAAACGATGACGGATCGCTCCGCTTTGAGGTGCATGTCGCTGAACCCCGCGAGGTGATGTGGTGGGCCTTCCGCTGGGGCGCCGGTGCGGAAATTCTGGAACCGGCCTGGCTGCGTGAAGAGACGAAGGGGGAGGTGGAGAAGATGAACGCAGTTTATGGGGTAATTCGGTGAGCACAGAAGTAACTTCATAAAAACTATCGAAAGAAATAAAAAATGGAAAACATTGCACATGCTGGACAAACATTAGAAGAGCATCTTTGGGGAGTTGCTGAATTAGCTAAAACTCATGCCGAAAAAATCTGCATGGGGAATTACGGAGAATTACTGGGACTTCTGCATGATTTTGGAAAATACAGCAGTGCGTTTCAAAAGTACATTAAAGATGCGATCAGAAAGGATGACCCAAGGTTTAATCCGGATGAAGACGAAGATTTCGAAGATCCGACAGGAAGGAAAGGCAAGATTGACCATTCTACAGCTGGAGCCCAGTTCCTTGGACGCAATAATGGTTCTTCTCGTGCACATAAGCTTCTTGGAGAATTTCTCTCTCTTTGCCTGGTTTCTCATCACTCGGGAATTATCAATTGTTTAACGACCGACAACAGCGGGACTTGGGATTCCTATTCGAAACGGTTGTCAAAGAATGACAATAAAACGCATTTTGAGGAATGTGTCGGAAATGCCGATAGGCAAGTACTCAAAAGGGTAAATGATATTCTTACAGGCACATCATTTACGAAACCTTTTGAAAACATGTGCCGTGAAATCTTACGTTCCTCTCCGGAAAAGAATCCCTTTTCAACAGTTTCCCAATTCCAATTCGGCCTGGTTGCGAGGTTTCTCTTCAGTGCTCTTATTGATGCCGATCGACAGGATACGGCTGATTCCGAAAAACCCAAGAACGCCCAGCATCGTCAGCAGGGAATATATCGTGCGTGGGATATTCTGATTGAGAGGCTTGAAAATAAATACAGGACTTTTGAAACAAAAAATCATGTGGATAAAATTCGCAAAGAAGTATCGGAGCATTGTCTGCGTGCCGCGCAGCGACCAGAGGGATTGTTTACTCTGACCGTGCCGACTGGTGGAGGGAAGACCCTTGCGAGTCTTCGTTTTTCGTTACATCATGCAAAAGAACATAGAATGGATAGAATTATCTATGTCATCCCATTTACGACGATTATCGATCAAAATGCTCAGGATGTGCGGGAAATCCTTGAACCGAAAGGGTATCCCGAGGATGCCGGCAGGATTGTTCTCGAACACCATTCGAACATCGGAGCCGATGTGCAGAGCTGGAAAGAAAAACTTCTGACCGAGAATTGGGATGCGCCAGTTGTTTTCACCACGATGGTTCAATTCCTGGAAGCTGTGTTCGGGGCTGGTACCCGTGGGGCAAGGCGAATGCACCAACTCGCGAAAGCCGTTATTATATTTGACGAAATTCAAACACTGCCGATAAAATGCGTCCATATGTTCAACAACGCCATAAATTTCCTGGTTAATCAGTGTGGAAGCACCGTTGTTCTCTGCACCGCTACCCAGCCACTGCTGGGTTCAGTCGATGAAAAGAAAGGTGTCCTCAAGCTGATTGAACAGAATGAGCTTATGCCTGATGTTGACAAACTCTTTGCTGATTTGAAGCGGGTTTATGTTCATGACTGTCGTAAATCTTCTGGATGGAGTTTTCAGGAGATAGCTGCGCTTGCCGTTGAGCAGGTCAAAAAGGACGGCAGTTGCCTCGTCGTGGTCAATACAAAAAAGGCCGCCCGGCTCACTTTCAAGGAAGCACAAAATGCCGGTTTTGAAGTATTCCATCTGAGCACGGGGATGTGTCCTGCACATCGGAAGAAGACTCTAAAAGCTATACACCAGCAACTTGCGGATAAAGATCCTGTTCTCTGCATCAGTACACAACTGATTGAAGCAGGCGTTAACATAGATTTCCGGTCGGTTATCAGAATGCTTGCCGGACTTGATTCCATTACTCAAGCGGCTGGTCGGTGCAATCGCCATGGAAGTTCGGATCTTGGCAATGTGTTTGTCGTGAATCCTGCTGAAGAGAATCTTGATTTTCTGAAGGACATCGCTGTCGGCAAAGAAAAGTCAAATCGTGTTCTTGATGATTACAGAGATAATCCATCCAAATATGACAGTGATGTCATCGGACCCAAAATGCTTGAATGGTACTATCAAAATTACTTTTATGAACGAAAAGATGCCATGGATTATCCTGTTGTCGATGCGGGCCGCAACGATACCCTTTTGAATCTGCTTGCTTCCAATAGCAATGCCGTAGGCGAATACGGACGAGTTCAAAAAATTTTACCGGAAATATTTCTTCGTCAATCATTTATGAACGCGGCAAAACTGTTTAAATCGATTGATGCCCCGACACGAAGCGTTCTTGTCGGCTATGGCGATGAAGGGAAAGAATTAGTTAATCAGCTTTGTGCCGCCTTTGAAGTGGATAAGCAATACGCACTCATTAAAAGAGCGCAGCAATATTCCGTTAACCTGTTCCCATACGAATTTGAAAAACTGAAAAAAGAGGATGCCCTGTATCGAGTTCAGGAGGACACGGAGATATTCTACCTTGATGACAGGTATTACAGCGAAACATTTGGAATATCCATGGAGCCAATCAATAAGGAGGTTTTTCTGAATGTATGAAACGGCAAAAAACAGCATTGAATTCAAGCTTTGGGGGCGGTTTGCGTTATTTACCGATCCGCTTACCAAAATCGGCGGCGAGAAATGTTCTTACCATCTGCCGACCTATGAGGCGCTGAAAGGTGTCTGTAAATCGATTTATTGGAAGCCAACGATAATATGGGTGATTGATGCGGTACGGGTGATGAAGCGGGTCCGCACACAAACTAAGGGGACGAAGCCGCTGAACTATGGAGGTGTTTATCCTAGTGAAAGGATTCCCGGTAAGAAACAAGAAAACTTTAATGACCTAGCGATTTACACATTCCTTTCTGATGTTGAATACCAAGTGCGGGCTCATTTTAAATGGAATGAGCACAACATATTATTAGAAAAAGATCAAATCGACGGAAAACACTTTGCCATAGCCAAGCGGACGCTTGAACGGGGTGGACGACAGGACATCTTCCTTGGCACTCGTGACTGTCAGGGATATGTGGAACCATGCACCTTTGGTGAAGGCGAAGGTGCTTATGATGCAGACGATGAAATCGGTTATGGGTTGATGTTTCATGGGTTTGATTATCCCGATGAAACGGGTACCGACAACTTGTACGCCAGATTCTGGAATCCAAAGCTGAAAAAAGGGGTGCTTACATTTGAAAGACCGGAAGATTGTAAACCCGAGCTTCGGAAATTTGTACGGAAGATGGTTCCGAAGACCTTTGGAAGCAGAAATGTCAAATTGGTTGATGTTGAAGCCGAGGAACTGGGGGTGATAGAATGAGTTGGATGCAGAAGCTTTATGAGACTTATGAAGCTTGTACCGGTAACGAAAGTATTCCGGAAATTGACGAGTTGTGTCCTGTCGGATATTCAGTTCAAAATGCCCACATTGAGGTTGTTATTGACAAACGCGGTAACTTTAAAAGAGCTTCACTCATTCAAAAAGAAAACAATCCAAAAACATTGATTCCGGTTACGGAAAGCTCTTCTGGAAGAACAAGCGGCGAAGATCCGCATCCACTTTGTGATTCACTGCAGTATTGTGCTGGTGATTATGGACAGCATGGAGATAAGCCCTCGTATTTTTGTAGCTATTTTGAACGATTAGAAGCATGGGAAACATCCGCCTCCTCACATGAAAAAGTTAAAGCTGTTCGTGAATATGTTTCAAAGAAAACTTTGGTCAGGGACTTAATCGACCAGAAATTGTTGGTGATGAAAGACGAGAAACTCGCTATTGTTGAAAAAACTGATGAGAAAGAAAAGGTTAAGGTGTCTTCTTCAAAGAAAGATGCTAATCCCATAATTACAAATTCAAAAGATCTTCAGCCGATTTTTAAGCTCCTTACAGCCGATGACAAGGGTATAAAAAACCAAGCCAAAGTTTTTGTCCGCTGGATCGTCGAATCCGAGGACTCTCTTTGCTCAAAAACTTGGAAAGATCAATCACTCTTTAAAAAGTGGGCAGAATATGCGGGAGCACTCGACGCTACCAAGGGGTTCTGTTATGTCACTGGAGAAAATGAAATAGATATAGCTCAAAAACATCCTGCTAAACTCCGAAGTGGAAAGGATGGAGCTAAACTCATCTCATCTAATGATTTAAGCGGCTTTACTTTTTTGGGTAGATTTAAATCCGTGAATGAGGTGGCATCCGTTTCTTCTGTGGTGACACAAAAGGCACATAGCGCCCTGCGTTGGCTTATTGGTCGTAAGCAGGCATTCCGCAGCGGTGATCAAGTCTTTGTTTCATGGGCAACAACAGGAAAACCAATTCCCGATCCATGCGCCAACTCTTTGGATTTCCTTGGTGAGGAATTCCAAATGAACGATACTTCCACTCCACAGTTCGGAGATGTCGGGCAGTCATTTGCACTTCGCTTCAACAAGAAACTTGCCGGCTACAAAGCCAATATTTCCGATACGGAAGACATTATTGTAATGGGCTTGGATTCGGCAACACCAGGACGCATGGCAATTACCTTTTATCGGGAATTAACCGGTTCTGAATTCCTTGAGCGCATTGAAAAATGGCATTCTGATTTTTTGTGGTACCAGAATTACGGCAAGGACAAGAACGACAAGAAGAAAGCGATCCTTTTTGAGGGGGCTCCATCTCCAAGGGACATCGCATGGTGTGCATACGGCAGTAAGGTGGAAGGGAAAAACGGTATCAAACTGCTCAATGCCACAGTGGAGCGTTTGCTACCGTCGATAGTTGATGGCAGACCGGTTCCTCGCGATCTTGTTGAGCAGTGTGTCCGCCGTGTTTCGAATCGGGTAGGTCTTGAACCATGGGAGTTTGAGAAAACTCTTGGCATTGCATGTTCATTATTCAAAGGATTCTATAATGGAAGGGGGTACAGCATGGCTCTTGAAGAAGAAAGGACTTCGCGGGATTACCTTTATGGCCGATTACTCGCGTTGGCAGATCAAATTGAGTTGAAGGCTTTGCAACTTGCAAACGAAAAGAGGGGTACTACAGCATCGCGGCTTATGCAGCGTTTTTCTGATAGACCGTTTTCGACATGGAAAAATATTGAGGAAGCCCTAAAGCCTTACAAGGACAGGATACGTGCAAAGTACCCCGGCTTGCTTGATGGCTATGAAGAGTTGCTTGACATAATTCATTCAAGAATTTTGGCTGCCAATTATATTACAGACACAAGACTCACAGGTGAATACTTGCTTGGATATCACTGCCAAAGACAATGGTTCCGTAAACACAAACGGGAAAAAGGTCACTGGGTATTAAAATCAGCTAACGATGCGGAAAATCAGGAAGCAGATTCCGAAGAATAAAGAATTGCAAAAGGAGAAATACTTATGGCTACACTGAGCAAGAAAATCGATTTCGCAATAATCTTGAATGTAAAAAATGCCAATCCTAATGGCGATCCATTAAACGGGAACCGCCCCCGTACAGATTATGAAGGACTAGGCGAAATGACGGATGTATGTCTCAAACGAAAGATCCGTGATCGTATGGTTGAGAGGTATGTTGACCTGAAAAAGAATAGTGGGGGGAAAGAAAAAGGACAGGGCGTCTTTGTCCAGTCTGATGATCGCAAATGTGATGATGCGAAAAGCCTTCGAGCACGTGCTGAGATGGAACTTGGAAAAGACCTTGGAGGCGCGGAAACGGTAAAAAAAGCTTGTGAAACATGGATTGATGTCCGTGCTTTTGGTCAGCTGTTCGCCTTCAAATCGGAAAAGAAAGGGAAAAAGAAAGAGGATGGAGAATCTGAGGGTGATACCGGCGTATCTATTGGCATTCGCGGCCCGGTTACAATTCAATCTGCCTTTAGCATTGAACCCGTGAGTGTTTCCAGCACCCAAATTACTAAGAGTGTCAACGCGGAAGAAACGAAAGATGGAAAGCGAAGTTCCGATACCATGGGAATGAAACATCGTGTTGATCAAGGAATTTATGTCACTTACGGCAGCATGAACCCTCAACTTGCTGAACGAACAAGTTTTTCGGATGAAGATGCCGCCGTTATTAAAGCGATTCTTCCGAAAATTTTTGAAAATGATGCCTCCTCCGCACGCCCGGAAGGCTCGATGGAAGTGGTTAAAGTGCTTTGGTGGCAACACAACAGCAAATCCGGAGATTACTCTTCAGCAAAGGTTCATAGATCTCTGAAGGTCAATCCTGATGGATCTTACATCATTGAACCTCTTAACGGTTTGGTTACTGAAGAGATCCCTGGATTTTAATTTAGCAGGGAACCTAAAGGCCGCTATATCGCTTGCTGTCATTAGTTGAGTCCCGAATCCGGGAATGTGATGCCATGTTCGACGAAGATGACTTAATCATGATTTCTGCTCTTCAGCATTATTGTTTCTGTCCCCGGCAGTGTGCCCTGATCCATATCGAGCAGGTCTGGTCGGAAAACCGGTTGACCGCTGAGGGTAGATTGATGCATGAGCGGGCGCATGAGGAAGGCGGGGAATCACGCGGGGATGTGCGTATCGCGCGGGCTGTGATGTTGCGGTCATTGCGCCTTGGACTGGTCGGCATGGCTGATGTGGTGGAATTTCATCGATTGAAAGACGGCCGCTGGCAGCCTTTTCCGGTGGAATACAAACATGGAAAGCCAAAGTCGGATGACTGCGATAAGGTGCAACTCTGTGCCCAAGCCATCTGTCTGGAAGAGATGCTGAATGTGGATATCCCAGGCGGGGCGCTGTTCTACGGCAAAACGCGCCACCGGCTTGATGTTGCCTTTGATGAAAACCTCCGTCAGGAAACGGAATCGATAGCACAGCAGACACACGAGCTGATTGCTTCCGGGCGGACCCCCCCGCCGGTTTATGGAAAACGCTGTGAAAGCTGTTCGCTTATTGAGGGATGTTTACCCAAAAAGATGCAGAAAAAACGTTCGGTCAAAACTTATTTGTCCAAGATGCTGAGTGATCCATGAAAAAACATCTCAACACTCTTTTTGTGACAACTCAAGGCGCTTACCTCTCCAAAGAGGGAGAAACGGTGGTCGTCAAAGTGGACAGGGAAATCCGCCTCCGTGTCCCGGTACATACCATCGGTGGAATTGTCTGCTTCGGCAATGTCGGTTGCAGCCCTTATTTGATGGGCTTTTGTGCTGAGAAAAGTGTCTGCATCAGTTTCTTGTCGGAGCACGGTCGGTTCCTGGCCAGGGTCCAGGGTCCTGTTTCCGGCAATGTGCTGTTGCGCCGGGAACAATATCGACGTGCTGACGATCCGAAATTTTCCGCGGATATGGCGCGGCACATCCTTACGGGGAAGATCGCCAATTGCCGCACCGTGCTGCAGCGGGCATTAAGAGACCATGAGGAAAAGATGGATGCCGAGAGCCTTCGGCAGGCGGTGTCTCATCTCGGACGATGCTTGACGGCGTTGGGGCTGGAGAAATCGCTGGATAACCTGAGAGGGATCGAGGGCGATGCCGCCCATCGATATTTCAGCGTCTTCAGCGAGTTGATTCTGATGCAGAAGGATGCATTTCCCTTTGATGAGCGGAATCGCCGCCCGCCCCTGGATCCGGTGAACTGCCTTCTTTCCTTCGCCTATACCCTGCTGGTCCACGACATCCGCTCGGCCCTTGAATCTGTTGGACTTGATCCCTCCGTGGGGTATCTCCATCGGGACCGTCCCGGCAGGCCGGGGCTTGCCCTGGATCTTATGGAGGAATTCCGTCCTTTCATTGTGGATCGGCTGGTGCTTTCTCTTATCAATCTCCGGAAAGTCCAGGAAAAGGGGTTCAAAAAATCCGAGTCGGGGGCTGTCCTGATGGATGATGAGACTCGTCGTACTCTTCTTGTGTCCTATCAGGAACGAAAGCAGGAAGAAATGCTTCACCCCTTTCTGGGTGAAAAGATAACCATCGGGTTATTATTCCATATACAAGCGATGCTTCTTGCGAGATTTTTACGTGGTGATTTGGACGGTTATCCCCCGTTCATATACAAATGATCATCATGATATTCAACTTCATGAGTTTTTGTGAGATGGGAAAAAACAATGATGGTTGTTGTAAGTTATGATGTGGCCAATCTGGAGGGTGGTGGTGCAAAACGATTGCGGCATGTTGCAAAGACCTGTCAGAATTATGGCCAACGGGTTCAATATTCGGTATTCGAATGCATTGTTGATCCGGCGCAATGGACGTTGCTCCGGAAGAAGCTGATGGATGCGATTAATCCAGAAGAAGACAGTCTGAGATTTTATTTCATGGGATCGAACTGGCGGCGACGTGTTGAACATATCGGTGCCAAGAAAACAATCGACCAGGAAGGCCCCCTGGTAATTTGAATTTCCGCGAACCTCAAGCGGACAAGTTTTTCCTGGCATGTTCGCGGAGGATTCAAGGTGTTAATATTGTTAAGACCTATTGGAATGGGTAGAAAAATCCATACGATTGACGCCCCATTTGTTTATCTGTTCGCGAAAGATAAGCAGAATACCTCTTTAAAACCCTAGGTTAGATGTAAACGGTCGCCCCCCGCGCGGGGGCGTGGATTGAAACCCGATCTTCATGCCCCGCGAGACATAGAGGTTCGTCGCCCCCCGCGCGGGGGCGTGGATTGAAACTGTTTGTACCCCTGTATCAGATCCGTCACTGTATCGTCGCCCCCCGCGCGGGGGCGTGGATTGAAACGGATAATAGCTCGTTAAATCTTTGGAATCCCTTGGTCGCCCCCCGCGCGGGGGCGTGGATTGAAACTCCTTCAGCGATATACTCCCGTAATTCACCTTCGCGTCGCCCCCCGCGCGGGGGCGTGGATTGAAACCGAATTAGATTAGATAGTTAGGTTCTTAGTTCGGTGTCGCCCCCCGCGCGGGGGCGTGGATTGAAACCAACCTCCTATCCTCTATCAACTCAGCCTCTATCGTCGCCCCCCGCGCGGGGGCGTGGATTGAAACTGTTTGTACCCCTGTATCAGATCCGTCACTGTAGTCGCCCCCCGCGCGGGGGCGTGGATTGAAACCATGTCCTCAACTTTCTGTTCATCGCTCAAGTATGGTCGCCCCCCGCGCGGGGGCGTGGATTGAAACACCAAAAACAAGGTGGCTGGCTGCGTGACCTATCGTCGCCCCCCGCGCGGGGGCGTGGATTGAAACTGGACGCGATCAGCGCCTCGTGGCCGGGCAACGGTCGCCCCCCGCGCGGGGGCGTGGATTGAAACCATGATGCCAAACTGGATACCACGGTCGAGGAGGGTCGCCCCCCGCGCGGGGGCGTGGATTGAAACAAAAAAATCAGTTTTAACGTGTATTCCTGCCCCACGTCGCCCCCCGCGCGGGGGCGTGGATTGAAACAGGAACGACCCCAGGGACGGGGCCAGCTCGGTTTTGTCGCCCCCCGCGCGGGGGCGTGGATTGAAACGACTCCGAGCACCCTGAAGTGATTGAGGAAATAAAGTCGCCCCCCGCGCGGGGGCGTGGATTGAAACGATCAGCCGAAGTTCAAGAGGGGCCGATAGATGGCGTCGCCCCCCGCGCGGGGGCGTGGATTGAAACAAGGGCGTGGATCTCGGCGACGCCCGCGTCCTGGGTCGCCCCCCGCGCGGGGGCGTGGATTGAAACAGAACAGCACTCCGGAAGACAAGATCCTCACCCTGTCGCCCCCCGCGCGGGGGCGTGGATTGAAACTTCGCATCCGTGTTTTGTGCGCAAAATTCCAAAGTCGCCCCCCGCGCGGGGGCGTGGATTGAAACTGCCCTATCCAACTGCTTCCTTCTCCACGGAATCCGTCGCCCCCCGCGCGGGGGCGTGGATTGAAACCGGAAGGCGTTTTAAGGATCTCCTCCCCTGGCCTGTCGCCCCCCGCGCGGGGGCGTGGATTGAAACCCGTAAAGCCCCCAGCCCATCCTCCTGCAATGAAGTCGCCCCCCGCGCGGGGGCGTGGATTGAAACTCCGCGGCGCTGGAAAATCTGCCCGTAGCTGTCGTCGCCCCCCGCGCGGGGGCGTGGATTGAAACTCCATAGGGAAATACAAAAAAGTGCTCCCTTCGGGTCGCCCCCCGCGCGGGGGCGTGGATTGAAACCCGGTAGGATTCGCAATAGTCGTCAACGGCCTGGGTCGCCCCCCGCGCGGGGGCGTGGATTGAAACAACACCATGCAATCCATGCATAACCGGCTGTCATCGTCGCCCCCCGCGCGGGGGCGTGGATTGAAACCGGAACCCGTTCCCGACGGAATCAAAGGCCTGACGGGGTCGCCCCCCGCGCGGGGGCGTGGATTGAAACCCCCGTCGTGCCGGCATCGACGAGCCCCTTGATCAGGTCGCCCCCCGCGCGGGGGCGTGGATTGAAACAACACCATGCAATCCATGCATAACCGGCTGTCATCGTCGCCCCCCGCGCGGGGGCGTGGATTGAAACGCTCCTGGTGTCCCTGAAGGTATTCTGCTGGTCAGTCGCCCCCCGCGCGGGGGCGTGGATTGAAACGTCGTCGTAGGCCAGGGCCTGGGCCTCGTAGGCGTCGCCCCCCGCGCGGGGGCGTGGATTGAAACTCCGCCAACCTGCTCCTCGACGAGTTCGCCTTTCGTCGCCCCCCGCGCGGGGGCGTGGATTGAAACGAGGACCGCCTGGCGTCTATCCGGATCGCCACGGTCGCCCCCCGCGCGGGGGCGTGGATTGAAACCGACAATACCATTGACAAAGGACCGGCGTTAATGTCGCCCCCCGCGCGGGGGCGTGGATTGAAACCAGCCATTGAATATGCCATCTTTCCACCTGTCTTAGTCGCCCCCCGCGCGGGGGCGTGGATTGAAACGTAACCGTACGACGAAGTCATCTTGGAATTTCTTTCCAGATGGGATATTGATCCGGCAGTCAGGAAGAGACTGCCGCCGTTCTTTGATAAAGGGATAAA